>Ga0210399_10001092_pt1 | contig 21194 bp, 16 predicted proteins | sample IncBWC14MmetaG_FD_150865 | JGI IMG/M metagenome (GOLD analysis project Ga0210399, IMG submission 150865) | Forest soil microbial communities from Barre Woods Harvard Forest LTER site, Petersham, Massachusetts, United States - Inc-BW-C-14-M | ecosystem: Environmental > Terrestrial > Soil >... | reverse complement strand
GGCGAACACGGAAGCGGCACACTGCTGCTTCTGGACTACCCTACGCCACAACTGGCGGAACAGCATTTGCACCACCTGGAGCAGGTACTGCCTGAAGCGGCGAGGACTGCGGGAGTAACGGTGGAGCGCAAGGCTTCCCTGCTCTCGGTGGTGTTTGCGGCGAGTTCTGCTGAGTATGCGCGGGCAATGCGGGATGCGGTGAACTACGAAACGCAAGTGACCTGGAACGAGCGTGGACAAAAAGCGACGGACCCCCCGATCATGTTGATCATGTACAAGATTTTTCTGTTTACGGGATTGTTCCTGGGAGTGGCGACGGGCGTGGGAATTGCGTTTGGCGGGTTTCGAGTTATTGTGAAGCGGATGTTCCCCGGGAAGGTTTTTGACCGTCCGGAAGACATTGAGGTTTTGCAGTTGGGGTTGTCGGGGAAGAAGATTGATCCTACGGATATGTATTAAGGAGCGGCTTAGAGCAAGGACTCCCCGCATAAACTGTGAGCATGGTTGAGATCTCGCCGTGGTCCGCCTCCCCGCTCTGGCGGACAAGTAGAGGGCAAGGCCCTAGAAATGCGTTAGATGCTTTGGGACGTGTGGCATACGAATGTAATTTTGGTGCGTCCAATGGTGGAATGGTTTGGCGTTTCGGATCGGGCTTCGATGACGTAAGATAAATAACTGCGCAGCCCGCGCCAAAGTGAGCCGATGACCCTCGCCCTAAGAAAACAACCGAGAAACGGAGTGCTTGTGGACTGGCTCGCGGTGGTGTGCCTCACGGCGGCGATTGGAGTGGCCGGGTGCGGCGCAAAATCGGGGTCGGTCAGCGCCAGCGGCGAAGGTGGGGCCGAGGCGGCAATGCCCGTTCAGGTGCAGGTAGTCGAATCCAAGCCGATTGCAGAGACGACGGAATACCTGGCGCTGCTGAAGTCCCGGCATTCGGCGACGATCAATCCTCAGGTTGAGGGTTATATCACCAGGATTTTCGTGAAGTCCGGGGACCATGTTTCCGCTGGCGAGGCGCTGCTGCAGATTGACCCCTTGAAGCAGGAAGCCACGGTGAACAGCCAGGAGGCTACGCGGCTGGCGCAGGAATCGAACGTGAATCTTGCGCGGGTGAACCTGGAGCGGGCCAAAAAACTTGCGGAAGCCGGTGTGATTGCGAAATCGGATCTGGACAATGCGCAGACCGCTTATGACACCGCTGTGGCGCAACTGAAATCGCTGGAACACCAGGTGGAGCAGCAAAAAGTGGAGTTGCGGTATTACAAAGTGAGTTCGCCGATGGACGGCATTGTTGGCGATATTCCGGTGCGCGTGGGCGACCGAGTGATCGTCTCGACGCCGTTGACCACGGTGGACGAGCCCGGAGCATTGGAAGCGTATCTTTACATTCCAGCAGCGCGCGGCAAGAATTTGCGGCTTGGATTGCCAGTGAACTTGCTGGATGAAGCGGGGAATGTGCGCACGACATCGCAGATTATATTTATTTCGCCGCAAGTCGATCCGGACACGCAGACAGTGCTGGCAAAGGCCGCCGTGCCGAATTCCAAGGCGAATTTGCGGATTGCGCAGCAGGTACGCGCGCAGGTGGTGTGGGGAAATGCCAGCGGGCCAGTGGCGCCGGTGCTTGCCGTGACGCGAATCAACGGACAGTTTTTTGTCTTCGTGGCGGAAAAAGATGCGAAGGGCATGGTTGCGCATCAGCGCGGAGTGAAAGTGGGAGAGATCATCGGCAATGATTACGCCGTGCTCGACGGGTTGAAACCTGGCGACCACCTGATCGTTTCCGGAACGCAATTTCTGCAGGATGGAGTGCCGGTCAGCGAGCAAATACAACCGGTGAAACCGAAGGCGGAGAACGCACCCAAGACCGGAAAGTAACACCCGTACGTCAATTGAATTTGGAAATTGCACTCCCCCTCAGCGAGGGAAAGGCGAGGAACGCGCTTGTTTGTTGACTTCTTCATCCGGCGTCCGGTGTTCGCAACTGTTTGCGCGCTGCTGATTGTGCTGGGCGGGGCGATTGCGATTCCCACCTTGCCGGTGGCGCAGTTTCCGCAACTGGCTCCGCCTCAGGTGGTGGTGAGCAGCGCGTACATCGGCGCGAACGCACAAGCGGTGGAGACCGCGGTGACGATACCGCTGGAGCAGGCCATCAACGGCTCACCGGGGATGAAGTACATCACGTCGTCGAGCGGGAACGACGGTTCGAGCTCGATCACGATAACGTTCGATGTGACGCGAGATGTAGACCTGGCGTCGGTGGACGTGCAGAACCGCGTGAATCAGGCGCTGGGACGTCTTCCCAATTCAGTCAAGAACACCGGCATCATCATCACCAAGCAGACCGGCGGATTTGTGTTTGCAGCGGGAGTCTATTCAGAGAACGGGCAGTATGACAGCCTGTTCCTGAGCAACTACCTTGACGTATATGTCCGCGATGCGCTGAAGCGCGTGAAGGGCGTGGGCGACGCAATTATTTTTGGCGAGCGCAAGTATGCCATGCGGCTTTGGCTGGACCCGGAGCGGCTGGCGCAGCGGGGTTTGAGCGCAACCAACGTTTTGAATGCGCTGAACGAGCAGAACGTGCAGGTGGCCGCAGGTCAATTGGGGCAACCGCCTTCGAATCCAAAACAGGATTACCAGATCAGCGTGCGGGCGATTGGGCGGCTTTCGGAGCCAAAGGAATTTGAAAACATCATCCTGAAGACCGGCACCGATGGAACGCTGGTTCGGATCAAGGACATTGGGCGCGCGGAACTGGGAGCGGAGGATTACAGTTCGGTGCTGCGGTTCAATGGACACGAGGCCGTAGGCGTCGCGATTACGCAGCTTCCCGGTGCGAACGCGCTGGACGTGGATCGGGCTGGCAAAGCGGAGTTGAAGCGGCTTTCGAAGAGTTTTCCGCCAGGGCTGAAGTATGCGGAGGCGTTTGATACCACGACGGTGATCGGGGAATCGATCCGCGACGTGCTGATTACGCTGCTGGAGGCGATTGGCCTGGTCGTGTTGGTGATCTACATTTTCTTGCAGGATTTGCGAAGCACATTTATTCCGGCGGTCACGATCCCGGTATCGCTTATTGGGACGTTCATTTTCGTGAAGTTGTTCGGTTTTTCGATCAATACGCTGACACTGTTTGGAATTACGCTCGCGACCGGACTGGTAGTGGATGACGCCATTGTGGTGATCGAAAACGTCGAACGGCACATCATGGAGGGGATTTCCGAACCGCACAACGCGGCCAGCGTAGCGATGAAGGAAGTAGCCGGGGCGGTGGTGGCGACTTCGCTGGTACTGGTTTCGGTGTTCGTGCCGGTGGCGCTGTTTCCGGGGACAACGGGAATCTTGTTCCGGCAATTTGCGCTGACGATTGCGTTTTCAGTTTCGATATCAGCGTTCAATGCGCTGACGCTTACGCCGGCACTTTCGGCGATATTCCTGGGGCATCACCGGGAACGGGCGCAGGGCGCCTTCTTCCGCTTGTTCAATCGTACCTTTGATTCCGGCGCCGCGTTTTACCGCAACACCGTTCGCCGGGTTGTGGAGCGCCGTGTCCCGGCCTTGCTGGCGTTTGCGGTGGTGCTCGGTGGGGCGGCTTATCTCTATTTGCGGATTCCACAGGGATTCATTCCCGAAGATGACCAGGGCTATTTGATTGTGGCGGTGCAGACGCCGCAAGGAGCCTCGCTGGCGTTTACGCAGGACGTTTGTTCGAAGGTGGAAAAAGCGGTTGCGCAATTCCCTGAAATCACCGGGGCATTTACGGTTGTGGGATTCAGTTTCAGCGGGAACGCTTCGAACCGCGGAATGGTGTTTCTGAACCTGGCCGATTTCAAAGACCGCAAAGGGCCCGGGCACAGAGGGCCGGATGTGGTGGAAAAATTGCGCGGACCGCTGGCGGCGATTACCGGCGGCCTCGTAATTCCCTTTAGTCCGCCTGCGGTGGAAGGACTAGGGCAGTTTGGCGGGTTTACGTTTGAGATTGAAGACCTGGGGCGGAACACGCTGCAGACGTTGGCGGATACGGCGAATCAAGTGGTGAACGTGGGAAACCAGAGCGGTAAGGTAACGGGCTTGTTCACGGCCTTCACAGCGAATGATCCCCAGGTGCTGGTGAAGATCGACCGCGAGAAAGCCAAGAGCCTGCAGGTGCCGTTCAGCCAGGTGACGGACGCGCTGGAAGTGTTCATGGGATCGGTGTACGTGAACGATTTTGATTTCAACAACCGGTCGTATCGCGTGTATTTGCAGGCAGACCAGAAATTCCGTTCGGAAGCGAAGGACATGCGCGGATACTACCTGCGATCGGACACGGGGAAGATGGTGCCGCTGGACAATATTGTGCAGATCGAGCAGACGGCGAACCCGCAGGTGATCACGCATTTCAATTTGTTCCGGTCGGCGGAAATTGATGGCTCGGCGATGCCGGGATTGAGTTCCGGGCAGGGACTGGCCGCGATGGAAGAAATCACGAAAAAGGTGTTGCCGCGCGGGATGACGTTTGAATGGAGCGGCCTTTCGCTGGAAGAGATCGAGTCAGGCGGAAAAGCGGCGATACTTTTTGGATTGGGGCTGATTTTCGTTTATCTGACGCTGGCAGCGCAGTACGAGAGCTATGTGCTGCCGTTCATTATTTTGCTCGGGGTGCCGGTGGCCTTATTGGGAGCGCTGGGGGCGATTGCACTGCGCGGGCTGAGCAACGATGTGTACGCGCAGATTGGGTTGGTGATGCTGATTGGTTTGTCGAGCAAGAATGCGATTTTGATCGTGGAGTTTGCAGAGCAGTTACAGGACGAGGGGCTGAACACGATTGATGCCGCGATTGAGGCGGCGCGGATTCGCTTGCGGCCGATTCTGATGACTTCGCTGGCGTTTATTCTGGGCGTGGTGCCGCTGATGGTAGCGACTGGGGCGGGGGCCGCGGGGCGCGTGTCGGTGGGGACGACGGTGTTTGGCGGGATGATCGCCGCGACGACGTTGAACCTGTTGTTTATACCGATGCTTTATGTGGTGGTGCGGAGCATTGTGCCGCGGAAGAAGTCGCGAGATGAGGTGGCGGCGTAGGTTTTGATCGGGTGGGCGGACTGAACGACGCGAACAATTTCCTCTTCGCGATAACTAGAGAAAAACAGGTTCCTATGGTGTGGAACGCAACAGGGCGGCTTAACGCCGCCACTACTCACATTCAGTCTCGAGACTGAAAGCTCGCCGGGCCACCTGGAGGTGGCCGCTACGTTGCCGTGCGCCTGGGCTGGAGCCCAGTGCCCACATCGAAGAATTGATAATGCTCAAATCTATTTGCGCGAATAGTTCGCGAGCGCCTGAAGAGTACCGTCGTGGACTTCCTGGACGCTCAGCTGGACGTTTTTGTCCATGGCGCCGGCGAGGTCGGCGACTGTTTTGCCGCTGGTCGGCTCGTCGTGGTTATAGGTGTGGCGCCAGATGACTGTGCCAAGTTTCATGTCCACGAGCTCGATATCGAAGTTCAACCGGGCGACAACGTTTCCGGTACTGACTTCCCGGAACGAATAGAGGTGACCCTTGAGGCAGAAATCGGCGCTTGCGTCGCTGCGAAGAGTGGTGACGGTTCTGAAAAGTCCTGAAGCGCGAAGCCCGCGGGCGAGTGCGTCCTGAAGAAGTTCCACGGGCGGCTCGACCCAGCGATGATTCTCGTACAAGCCAAGTTGTTCGCCTTCGCCACCGTAGACGATGCGATCTTCGCGATAGAGATGCGAAGTCTGGAAAAGACGGACGAGCAGGGTGGCATCTACCGGAGACTGCGAGGCCGGGAGGGCAGCCGTTGGCGCATGGCTGAGCTGATAGTACTTTACCGGCTTAATGCTGCCGCACCCGGCTACCCCTGCCGCGAGCAGCGCGGCAGCAGCGAGAGCGCCGCACATTTTGCCGAGGCGCAGGCCTGGCGCCGAATTAACTGATGCTTGATGAGTGATGCAATCGCTGAGTCTCATGGATGCTCTCCGGGTTTGTGTGGACGGGGACTGGTGGAGCGAATCAGTTCGGACGGACGAGTCTTGATGATGTCGGTAAATTCCTTGAGGTTCTCGGAAACGTCGCGCATGTTCATGATGAGTTCGTCGATGGTTTCGGAATTGACGTCCAGGGTCTGATCGACGCGGCGAGTGATGCTGGAGACGTTGTTCAGGGATTCGCGAAGTTTCTTGATCGAGGCGCGGAGGTCCTCGCGATTTTCGCCCAGCATGGCGTCGAGTTTCTTCAAGGTCTCGTTGGCCTGATCGGAGGTCTTCTTGAGATCGTCAAGCATCGGGCCTAGTTTGACACTGGCGCCATTCACATTGTTTAGAGTGGATTTAACAAGCGGGCGGTCTTCGCGAAGCATGGCTTGCAGATCGGCAATGCTGGCCGAGACATTGGCGCGATTCTGGTCGTTGAGGAGATCGTTGGCGCGGGCGATCGTCACGCTCAGCTCCTTCACGCGCAGATTGAGATTGGCCATCAACTCCTGGGCTTGCGGCATGACCTTGTTGATTTGCTCGGTCAGTTCGTTGAAGCCCACATACTGATCCGCGGGGAGAATGGCGCCGTCGGCAGCGCGCGCAGCGGCCGGCGAACCCGCCTTGATTTCCAGGTGATTGTCACCCAACGGGCTGAAACTCAGGATGGCTACGTGGCTGTCGGTTTTGATTGGCAGGTCATCTTTGACGCTGAACTCCATGTCCATCAGGGTTGGGTCTTTGGGATCAATTTTGACACCTTCGACACGGCCGATTTTCGGCCCGCCTTCGTAACGCACCGTGGCGCCGCGCTCGAGTCCCGCCGCGTTGCGGAACTTGGCGTGAAAATAGCGCGCCGGGCCGGCAAATGCGCCGGAGAGCGAGAATACCGTGGCGATCAACAGCCCTACAGCGACAACAACGAAGAGTCCGACAAAGACCTGTTCGCGTTTTGCTTCCATATCTACCTGCTCTTCCCCTGACGACCTTCACCGGACTTGGAGGAGGGCTCCGTCAGCATCTGCAGATAATCAAGTTCCTGGGCAACCGCGGGTTCGGGAATCCGGTCAAGAAATTGACGAACCTTGGGGTGCTTGCTGTTTTTCATTTCTTCGGTGGTGCCGAGGGCAACGACGTCTCCCTTGTTGATCAAAACCATGCGATCCGCGATCAGGAATGCACTTGCCAGTTCGTGTGTGACGACGATGATGGTCATGTGAAACGCTTTTTTCAGTTCGAGGATCAGCTGATCGATGCCGGCTGCGATGATCGGATCGAGGCCGGCGGATGGCTCGTCAAAGAACAGGATTTCCGGGTCCATCGCCAGCGCGCGGGCAACAGCGGCGCGTTTTTTCATTCCCCCGCTGAGCTGCGAGGGAAGAAAATCCTCGAAGCCGGAAAGTCCGACCTGGTCGAGTTTCAAGCGGACCATGATTTCAACCGTGGTTGGTTCCAGCTTGGTGTGCTCCTGAAGGGGCAAGGCTACATTTTCGCCGACGGTCATCGAGCCGAAGAGAGCGCCGCCTTGAAAGGACATGCCGAGGCGCTTGCGAATTTCGTCGCGTTCGACCTCGGCGATGGCGGAGAAATTTTTTCCCCGAATCCAGACTTGGCCGGATGTGGGCTTTTCGAGTCCCACCAGCGTGCGCAAGAGCGTGCTCTTGCCGGAGCCGGAGCCTCCGAGGATCACCAAAGTTTCGCCGCGCTGCACGTCAAAATTAATCCCGTGCAGAATCTCGCGGCCGGTGTAGCTGACGCGGAGGTCGCGTAGAGAAATCATCGGGCCGTCAAACGACTCGTCGATGCCGAGATTTTGTACCAGGGAAGCCATGAATCCTCAGTGTTCCCCCAGGAAATAGAAAAGCATTGTAAAGACAAGGTCGACCAGAATCACAAGAAAAATGGACATAACGACGGCGCGCGTGGTGGAGCGGCCAACCTGCTCGGCACCGCCGGTGGTGTTCAAGCCTTCAAGGCAGCCAACAGCCGTGATGGTGACGCCGAACATGAAGCTCTTGACCAGGCCGGTGATAACGTCGCGCATAAAAAGGGCGTCGAGGGAAGCGGTGATGTAGCGCGGGAAGGTGAAGTCCGCCTGCGCGACACCAAATAGCGAGCCGCCGAGAATGCCCATGAAGTTGGCCCAGATGGTGAGGCACGGAAGCATCAGGATCATGGCCACGAATTTGGGGGCGACGAGGAAGCTGACGGGATTGATGGCCATGGTTTCGAGGGCATCAATTTCCTCGGAGACTTTCATCGTGCCTATTTCGGCGGCGAACGCCGATCCGGATCGCCCGATGACAATGACCGCCGTGATGAGAGGACCAAGTTCGCGGGTCATGGAAAGGGCGACGGCACTGGCCACGAAGCTGATGGCACCGAAGCGGCGAAGTTCATAAGCAGCCTGAAGAGCAAGGATCAAGCCGATAAAGAATGTAATCAGGGAGAGAATCGGAAGGGCGCGAACTCCGGCTTCCATTGCCTGAGAGACCGCACGCTGGAATCGCAGCGGCTTTCCTTGAAACGGGCCGATGAACGTGAAATAGGCGGCGCGGCCGGCCAGCGACGTCAGCGAGCCGACGTAGGCCAAACTGCCTTCGACAGAGCTACCTATTTTCCCAAAGAATTCCACGTGTTCTGGCTACCTTTGCGGGGGACGGACCTGGCTCTGGCGCTAGGAAGCAAGCGCCTGGGCTTCACTATCGTGAATCTCGAAAATTTTCTGCAAACGAGAAAGCTCCATTACTTCGCGGACGGTCTTGCTGAGGCCAAAGAGAATGAGGCGGGAGCCCTGGTCGCGGGAGGCTTTGAGACCCTCTACGAGAGAGGCGATGCCGGAGCTGTCAATGTAACGAACCTTTTCCAGATTGAGGAACACCTTGGGGGTCTTCTTCTCCTTGATTTCCTGAAGCAACGCCTTACGCATGGCCGGCGAATGTGCCAGGTCAATGTCCCCTGTGATATCGAGAATGGTGCCACCAGTTGCCGGTCGGGCCGCTATCTGCACTTTCTACTCTCCTTCTGATGCTGCCTGGGTAGTTGGCGATAAGTACTTCACCATGCGCAAGAGATTCTTGCCTTTCTTGCGGCTAAATTCAACTTCATCCATGCTCTGGCGGATGAAATGCAGCCCCAGGCCTCCGGGACGAATTTCGTCGAACGACCGGCCTTGCAAGGCCGCGTGTTTCACCGGCTTCCCTCTATCGGCCAGCACAATTTCGATCCCGCCCTGAACAGCTTTTTGCTCGCCTTGCTCGAGGCGCCGGCAGCTCATCTCGATCGGGAGTCCCGGCCGCCCTCCGTATGCGTGGCGCATCACGTTGGCCAGGGCTTCATCCACGGAACGAACAATCGCGCGGGTTTCGACGTCCTGAAAGTGCAACACTTCGGCGGCGCGCTCAACCGCGGCGCGAACCAGGCACAACGATTCCGGATTGCTCTTCAACTCCAGTTTTAAGAGCATTTCGGGCTGGGCATGGCCTCTTCCGCGGCCCTTCCTTCCATTCGAATTCAGCCGTCTACCGCGCACTCGTACACCTATCCCTTAAAGAAATGGTGTGGGAACTCCGTTGTGTCCCGGTTGCCCGGCGGGGAGACAATGCCATGTTCCCCGTCCCCTGACAACCGAAAAATTTTGTGTGGCCACCGCGCGGAATGCAGCGGCTGCGTGTAAAATCGCTGGCGGCCAAAAGCCGGGGTCGGAACGCAACAACGGATCGAATTTTGAAATCGTGAGAAGGGAATGCACTTATGTGGGCAGCAGGTGGGTTCAGCAACAGACGATTTTTTGTGACGTTTCTCCTTGCCTTATTCATGTTGGTCAAAGTGTGCGGGGCGCAGACCTCTGCCGGGGCGGATCCTTACAAGCCGCTTGTGGATCGTCTGGATTCCATCGTTAGCGTGCCTGTCGATGAATGGCGGTACCATGCGGACCTTCCGCACCCTGAAGATTCCTTATTAGACGACAAAGAGTGGCCGGTGGTCAAAACCGGGGAGGAATGGAAGACGGGGCCGCGGGTGCTGCGGCGGCGGATTGAGGTCCCGGCGACGTTGAATGGCTACGGCTTGCGCGGGGCGCGCCTACGGCTGGACCTGGCCGTGGATAGCAATGACTTCGTGACGGTGACGGTATTTTCGAATGGTGCGATGGTGTCGCGCACGGATTCAGATACGCTGCAACCGATTGTATTGACTGAGAATGCACAGCCAGGCGAGACGTTTCTGGTGGCCATCCGAATCCAGACGGGAGAAAACAATATCAGGATCAGTGCCAGCCGATTGCTGATTACTCCCCCGGCGAACCGCCCGGATCCCGGGATTTTCCGGCAGGAAATTCTGGCGGCGCAACCAATGGTAGCCGCGTTTCCCGAGGGACGGGCGGAGCACCAAGCGATTCTGGACGCGGCGGTGAAATCCGTGGACTTGGGAGCGCTTGACCGCGACGACCAGGCTGCGTTTGACGAGTCCTTGCGAAAGGCGCAGGCCAAGTTGCAGGCGCTGACACCGTGGCTGAAGAAGTTCACGATTCGCGCGGACGGAAATTCGCACATTGACATGGCCTGGCTGTGGCCGTGGACGGAAACGGTAGAGGTGGTGCGCAACACGTTTCGAAGTGCGTTGGACCTGATGCGCGAGTATCCCGATTTCAAGTTCACAATGTCTTCCGCTCGGACATATTCGTGGATGGAGGAGAAGTATCCGGACCTGTTCAAGGAAATACAGCAGCGGGTGAAGGAAGGCCGGTGGGAGATTGTTGGCGGGATGTGGGTGGAGCCAGACTTGAACATGCCCGGAGGCGAATCATTGGTGCGGCAGATTCTGGTGGGAAAACGATACTTCCAGCAGAAATTTGGGGTGGACGTGAAGATCGGGTGGAACCCGGACTCGTTCGGGTACAACTGGCAACTGCCGCAGATTTACGAGAAATCGGGGATGGATACGTTTGTTACACAGAAGCTGATGTGGGCCCATGAGTTCACGGTGTTCCCGCACAAATTGTTCTGGTGGGAGGCACCGGACGGCAGCCGGCTGCTGACTTATTTTCCGCACGACTATGCAATGGGGATTGATCCGATGCAGTTGGGGAAGGATGTGGCCGTGTGGGTACCGGCGATTTATGGAGAAAAGCCACCGGCGAATGCGGAGATGATGCACCTCTACGGCGTGGGCGACCACGGCGGCGGGCCGACAAGAACGATGCTGGATACGGCGACGCGATGGATGCAGCCGGATGTTGTGTTTCCGAATTTGCAACTCGGCACGGCGACGGCGTTTTTTGCGGACTTGCAGCCGAAACTGGCAAAGATGAACGTGCCAGTGTGGCGGGATGAGCTTTATTTTGAGTATCACCGCGGGGTTTTCACGACACAAGCGGAGACGAAGCGGCGGATCCGGAAGACGGAGGAGCTGCTGCTGAATGCCGAGAAGTTTGCAGCAGTTGCGAGTTTATTGGGACGCAAATATCCCTCGGAGGAGTTTGATCGGGGCTGGAAGGATTTGTTGTTCGACGATTTTCACGACATTTTTCCGGGATCGGGAATTGCGGTGAATTATCGGGACGCCAAGCAGAACCTGGAGGATGTGGGACGCGTGGGTCAGGGGATTCTGGACGGATCGCTGGAGGAGATCGCGGCGAACATCAATCTGAAAGGGAGCGGCGTTCCGGTGGTGGTGTTCAATTCCCTTTCCTGGCCTCGGGACGAGGTGGTTGAAACGGAGGTGCGTTTGCCGGAGGCCTCGGGTTCCGTGGAGGTGGTGGATGCTGCCGGTAAACCCGTTGCTTCGCAGGTTCTTTCGGCTGGACGAGGATCGCGGCGGGTGCGTTTGCTGCTGAAGGCGGGTGTGCCGCCGCTTGGGTACTCAACATATTATGTCCGGGCGATCGCGCGGCCTGCCGCTATGCAGACGATGGTCAAGGCGTCCGGAGACACACTGGAAAATGAGTTCGTGCGGCTGAAGGTGGATGCAAAAACGGGTTGCATGACCAGTCTGTTTGACAAACGGACCAAGAGCGAAACGTTGGCACCGGCGGAAACGGACACGGGCGGGCCCAAGGATTCGATTTGTGGCAACCTTTTGCAGGCGTTTCGCGACAAGCCCAAGCAATGGGATGCGTGGAACATCGACGAGGATTTCGAAAAGGAGCATTGGGATTTGGATAAGGCGGACGAGGTGACGCTCGTCGAGAGCGGGCCATTGCGGGCGATTTTGCGAGTGAAAAATCATTTTCAGAATTCCACGTTTGTGCGGGACATCACCGTCACGGCTCGATCGCCCAGGGTCGACGTGAAGATGACGGCAGACTGGCATGAGAAGCACATTCTTCTGAAAGTCGCCATGCCGCTTGCCGTGCACAACAAGATGGCTGCGTTCGAAATTCCGTATGGCAGCATTGAACGGCCGACGACTCGAAACACGCGGGCCGAGCAGGGGAAATTTGAAGTCCCGGCGCTGCATTGGGCGGACTTGTCCGACGCGAACCATGGACTAAGCCTGCTGAATGACTGCAAGTATGGCTACGACGCAAAGGGCAACGTGCTGCGGCTTTCCCTGCTGCGTTCACCGGAGTGGCCCGACCCGCATGCGGATGAGGGACGGCACGAGTTCACTTATTCGCTTTATGCGCACGGCGGGAACTGGAAGGATGCACTGACGGTCCGGCGGGGCTACGAGCTGAATTATCCGCTCTTGTCACTGCCAGTGGAAGGGCACTCAGGAAACTTGCCGGAGCGGCATGCGTTTCTGGAACTGAAAGCGGAAAACGTGGTGCTGACCGCGGCGAAGAAAGCCGAAGACGATGATGCGATTATTTTTCGCTTTTACGAGTGGGCCGGAAAGGAAAGCGACGTGGTGTTACGCCCTGATTCAGGAGTGGCGAACGCCGAAGAAACGGACTTGATGGAGAGACCGCTGAAAGCGCTGGCGACGGAGAACGGCGGAGTGACTGTACGCACAAAACCATTCGAGATTAAGACGGCGCGCTTAAGGATTAGAAAGGCAGAAGCCACAAGCGGAGCGGCGAGCTCGAAACAGTAAACAAATTCGCGCAAGACCAGCGGCAGTGCGATGACGATCCAACAGCACTCTATAACGACAAACCGAGGCACTCTCAAGGGTGGTGCGTGGTTCCCTATGTCATCGGCAAGCTTGCTCCGTTGGAATGGTGGAGCTATCAAGAATCAATGAGAAGCGGCTGGGATTAACAGAGCGTGACCCTCAACGGTTCGACCCAGGTTGGCTTACGGCCAAGGGATTAGCAGAATCAAAAGGAGAGTTTGAGGATTTTCTGGCCCCTGGTATTTGGTCGGTTTTCCTAGCCCGCGACACGCGCGCGTATGCCAAAACGTTTCAGCCGACCTCACCTGCAGACCGCAGTCTAAGCATGGGGATTGGGGTGTTTCAGTCTGACGAATCGTTCAAGGAGCTAGGAGCAGAGCGGAACCAAGTCAGCGCTGGAATCGGAGAGGGCTCGCTCAGTGGTTTTCCACTATTGTCGCGGTTATCTGACCCCACTGATGATGGTATCTACGAACCCGACGAGGTCGCTCCGTTCCTGACAGAGGTTCTTCGCGCTCAGCAAATCGTCAAAGAGAGTCGTTCCATCCGAGGGTTAGACAATCTCATTCGCATTGCGCGGTGGGCAGGAAAATTAAACGTTGGCATCTATTTGGTGGGGTATGACTGCGCTTTGGTTGTAAATCCAGATTAAGTCGCGTTACCAGGTAACTCGTCGTTTAGGGCCTTCGGCCCGCGAAACTTCATGAAAGCCCAGTGCGGCAATGGCCCGTTCCCCAGCACCAAGTCCTTTGTTTTCACTTCGGCTTTGATCGCGAACATAGTTCTTTCGAGCCTGGGTACCGGGACTTCTCCGGCTAGGGCTAATCGGGACTCGACCGAAAATGTGTGGACGGAAATCAATGTAGACCGTTATGCTGAGCCTCATGACACTATCTGCTCGCAACAGGCTTGAAGGCAAAATCACAGAGCTCCAGCTCGGCGGAGTGATGGCACACGTTGTGGTCCGAGTCGGAGACAATCTCATTGAGAGTGTGATTACCAGACGAAGCGCCGAAGAGATGAACCTCAAGGTGGGTGACACAGTTTCGGCAATAATCAAGTCCACGGAAGTCATGCTCGAAAAGAAGTAAGAAGTGAAGCCGTTCATTTCCCCCCTCTAGCACGGAGGTGTCACATGCTGGGTCGAGTTCTGTGCACAGCATTTTTCTTGATTTTTGCCTGCGCCACCTGCGCTAATTTCGCAACAATACCGGCCGCGACCGCACAAACGTCCAATGGTATTGCACAGCTCAAAGTCGGGGGCGCGGTTTCAACGCCCCTTACACTGACTATCGCGGACCTAAAGAACATGCCGCGAACTACTCTTCACGTCGAAAATCCGCATGACAACAAATCCGAGGTTTACGAAGGCGTTTTGCTCGAAGAATTGCTCCGCAGGGCTGGCGCACCTCATGGAGAGCAGCTTCGGGGGCCAGTCATGACCACTTACGTGGTCGCGGAAGCCACCGATGGCTATCGCGTGCTGTTCGCTCTCGCTGAGTTGGACGCTGACTTTTTGAACTCAGAAGTTCTTGTGGCTGACACGTTGGATGGCGCACCAATCGACGCGAAGCGTGGTCCGTTCAGGCTTGTCGCGCCCCATGATAAACGGCCGGCGCGGTGGGTGAGGATGCTGAAGTCGATAACCGTGTCCTCGCCGAAGGAATTGAATTAATTGAGAAAAAAGCAGAACCTCATTGTCACGGCCAAACCACCTAAAGAACTACAGGTCCCCCTCCTTCCGGTAAAGAATAAGAAACGTCCCCAGAAATCAATTAAGCAATCAGAATCTCCTATCGCGACGATCTCTTGGTGAACTGCATGCTTGCAACATTTCGCCTCGACCGCTGCTGAATGGCTCGCGTACAATTCGCTGCGTCTGGCCGGCTAACCGAAGGGCCACTCTCTCCTCAATTGCTACCGCCTGCTGGCCTCTTGGCACTGAACGGTGTACAGTCAGGCGGCGGAACGAGGTCAATCGAGTGAACAAAAATCTGGCAAAAGCGGCGGCGGTCGGGGCGCTGGGGGGTTTTCTCTTCGGCTTTGACACCGCGGTTATTTCCGGGACCACGCAGGCGTTGACTGCCGTCTACCACCTGACACCCGGACAGCTTGGCCTGACGGTTTCGATGGCGTTGATCGGAACAGTGATTGGCGCGATGACAGCCGGCATTCCGGGACAAAAGTACGGGGGCCGCGAAACGCTTCGGATCCTCGCCATCTTTTATGTGATTTCGGCCTTGGGCTGCGCCTTTGCCTGGAACTGGTACGTGCTGCTGGCGGCGCGGTTTATCGGCGGACTCGGCATCGGAGGGTCGTCGGTGCTTGGCCCCGTGTACATCGCGGAACTTGCGCCGGCAAAAATGCGCGGGCGGCTGGTGGGGATGTTTCAGATCAATATCGTCATCGGCATTTTGATGGCGTATCTCTCGAACTACATCATTGCAAGCTTTGGGCTGGGAGCTGCGGAGTGGCGTTGGCAGTTGGGCATCGCCGCGCTACCGGCGTTCATCTTCCTGATTCTCCTCTTCGGTATCCCGCCCAGCTCGCGGTGGCTGGTGACGCAGAAACGCGTCGAAGAAGCGCGCGTCGTGTTGCAGTCGATGGGCGCGGAAGATTCCGAAGGCGAACTCCGCGAGATCGTGGAATCCATCCACCTGGACAAGTTGCAGACGTCCGAGCCGCTGTTCCAATGGAAATACCGGCTGCCCATTTTTCTGGCAATCACGATTGGGATGTTCAATCAACTCGCGGGCATCAACGCCATTTTGTATTACCTGAACGATATTTTTGCGGCTGCCGGGTATGACAAAGTTTCGGGAAGCTTGCAGGCAGTCGCGATTGGCTGCATGAACCTGGTTGCGACGCTGCTGGGAATGGCAATGATAGACAAACTGGGGCGGAAAACGCTGCTACTGATCGGGGCTGTGGGGACGGCGTTGTGCTTGTTTGGTGTTTCGGCGGTTTTTTACACGCAGAGCCACCAGAGTTCCCTGCTGTGGCTGCTGGTGGCGTACATCGCGTTTTTTGCGATTTCACAGGGAGCGGTGATCTGGGTGTACATCGGAGAGGTGTTTCCGAATCGCGTGCGCGCAAAGGGGCAGGGATTGGGAAGCTCTTCACACTGGGTGATGAATGCGTTGATTGCATATTATTTCCCGCAGGTGGCGAAGTCTTCGGGCGGGGCGCCGTTTCTATTGTTTGGAGTAATGATGGTGGTGCAGTTTGTTGTGGTGCTGCTGTTTTATCCGGAGACGAAAGGCGTCAGCCTGGAGCAGTTGCAGCATAAGTTGGGGATTGAATAACACTGCCGCAGCGCGCTCAACGCGCTGCGATGGTCATCTCGATTCCGTATTTCGGGCGGAGAGTTACTAGCGGCTCGGGAATGACTGGGAATCCCTTTTTCAGACGGAAACTGAATTTTTGTGCGATCGCTGCGACTACCAGCGCGGTCTCCAGTTGAGCGAAGCCTTGCCCGATGCAACGGCGGGGGCCGTCTCCGAATGGGAAGTAGGCGCCGGGAGGCAGGCGCTGCTCAAGGCCATCTAGCCAACGCTCAGGCATAAATCGCTCCGGCTGCTCGTAATATCGTGCGTCGCGATGCATCACCCACTGCGACGCAAGCAGCGTGCTGCGCGGCGGAATCTCATAGCCGCCGACACTTACGGGTTCTATATTCATGCGCGCCATGATGAAGGCTGGCGGATAAAGACGCAGCGACTCGTGTATGACCGCGTTGAGGTACGGAAGCTTCTCGAGGTCGGAAACTTCCGCCGGCTGCCCGCCGAGAACGGAACGGAGTTCTTCATGCAGCCGCGATTCGGTCTCAGGATTTTCGCTCAGAAGATACCAGGTCCAGGAGAGGGAGAGAGCGGTGGTTTCGTGCCCGGCAACGAACAGGGTCATGGATTCATCGCGGACCTGTCGCTCGCTCATCTGGCTGCCATCTTCGTTCATGGCAGCCATGAGTAGGGATAAAAGATCATTGCGGGGCTGGGTGTCTTTCTTGCGGTCTGAAATAATTCCGTAAATGAGCGAATCCATGTACTCGACTTCGCGGCGGGCGCGCCGATTCGCGGGCGTAGGCCAACTTGCGGGAACTCGCCATGGAGAGCGACCGCGCCGAAGGTAATAGCGCATCAGAAAGGTCATGGCTTTTCCGATGGATTCCGAATCGCCGGGGAGGCTGGTGCCAAAGAGAGTGCGCACCGCGACCTCAAGCGTGAGCTTCATCATTTCTTCGGCAATGTTGCGCGTTTCACCGGCTTGCCATTGCTTCATCCGCTCCAACGCGCAATCCACCATGACGGGCGAGTATTCGTTGGTGCGCGAACGGTGAAAGGCGGCTTGAGCGAGGCGGCGCTGGCGCCGCCAGAAGTCGCCCTCGCTGATAAGAAGGCCCTGGCCGAGCAGCGGGCCGATGACGAGTTTTGTGAGAGCGCTTTTGTGCAGTTTGGCGTGGTCGAGAATCAGCAATTGCTGGATGTAGTCGGGTCGATTCAGCAGGATACGGTTCATTCGCAGCACGGGCATGCTGACGATGTCGCCATACTGCCGGGCGAGCCGTTGCAAAGTGCCGAGGGCGTCGTTGCGGACATCGAGCGCGAGGCCAAGGATCGGCAAGCCTTTCGGTCCGGGCGGGGCGTGGTTTCCGTTGGTGGTCATTTTGGCAGCGTGAAGTTCACTTTACCCACCCAAAGTAAATAACGTAAAACCAGCTGAAGATGCCGTGGACTATCATCCATAAAATGGAGTGATGAGCGCTCCAGGACAACGTGATCGCTAGCATGCTGCCAAATCCCCAGACGCCGACGCCTGCCGAACGTCCGCCGCCACCATTGCTCATGGGAGTTCTCCTTGCGTGTGAGATCGTGTGCTGACAGTTTAACCTGAGGAGCAAGATTGTTTCGCAAGGAAAGGTGGCGAAGAAAATCGTTTCCCGGAATTGAACGGAAAGATTCTCAGGAGCTAAAGGGGCGCCAGCTAGAGTCAGATTGTTCTGGGAGTACAGCGGGCTGGGGAGCGCCGCTTAATTCACTATCAACTTATACGAGGCGGAGTGGCTGAGGCTGCCTGAAGTACCGGTTACCGTGATTGTGTAGGTGGCCGCTGGAGTTCCTTGCGTTGGCGGCGGCCCGGAGCCTGTGTAGTTGCCACCACCACAGGACACGCAAAAGCCGCCGAGAAGTAGAACGGCTGAACCGGTGAGCCAAAGCCTGGCGCGTGGAATGCCCTTGGATCGGTGCAAGATCAGCGCAAGCAGCAGCCACGAGATGCTTAATGGAAAAGCTTGCCAAGGAAGTGGTGGCAGGACAAAACGCGGTTTGCCTGTGAGGATAGCGCCCGCGCGCATGGTCGTACTCACAGAAACAGTAGCTGTGGCCGCGTTTGTGCCGTCCATGGACGAAGACATGGGCGAGACGGCGCATGTCGAGGCCATGGGCGAGCCGGTACACGTCCAAGATATCGTTTGGTTGAATCCACCGGAAGGCGCGGCGGAAACGGAAAAGTTTGCCATTTGCCCGGCGGTGATTGTCGAGCCGGAGGGAGCAGCGACGACGCTGTAGTCTGGCGAACCGCTTCCCACCGGCAAAGCGGCGAGAGCCATCAGCAGATCCAGGCGACCGTTGCCCAAGTCTGCGCCGACAAATTGCGCGTGGGCAATTGCGGCGGACGCAACCGACTGGTTGAGGTCGGTCCTGAGCGCACGTAGGAGAGCCGCGCCGCCGGAGACGAAGGGTGCGCTGAAGGAAGTCCCCCAACCGGCGGAGTAGGTGCTGAAAGGAAACGTAGTGATGATCGCTTCGCCGGGAGCGGCGACCCAGACGATGGCGCTTCCATAATTCGAGAAGGTCGAGCGCGTATCGAGATCGCTGGTGGACGCTACGCCCATAACGTCCGTTTGCAATGCGGCTGGGTAAACTGTTTCTTTTGCGTCGTCGTTGCCTGCGGAGGCTGCACAGATGATGTTGAGTCTGTTTGCGTAGTCGAGCGCGCTCGAGAGTTCCTGGGACGGGGAAGTGAAATCGAAACTCATGTTAATCACGTTGGCGTTATTTTGGGCGGCGTAATAGATGGCGCGGAGAATGTCCGACAGGTAGCCCGTGCCATCGGAGTGGAAGGCCTTCAGCGGCAGGAGTTGCGCATTCGGGGCGACGAGATGGATTACGCCCATCACCATTGTTCCGTGGCCGAATGCCGCGTATTGAAGATTTCCGTCGAGCACGGCGGCTGTGGACTGGTCGAGAACTGCAGCGGTCGATTGATTCACAATTGCGGGCTGGCAATTGGGACAGGGCGTGGGAGCGGGCGAAGTGAAATCGGTCATCTCCGAGCCGCCCGGCTGATTGCGCGTGAAGTCGTAACCCGCGAGGAGAACGCTTTTCAAGGCGGGATGATTCGGGTCGACGCCGGTGTCAATGTCGGCGACGATTCCCTTGCCCGATACATGGAACGTGTTCTGTGCGTCCTGAACGTGGACCATGCCGGATGCGGGCTGGTTAGCGTAGCCGTTCCACACCGTGTTACCAAAATAATTTACGGGGGCGCTGTCAGTAAGTCCGGCAGGCGGTGTGGTGACAGCATTGAGGCCGCCGACCAGGGTGAGCACTTGATCGAGTTCGGCGTCGACAATACCTGGTGTGTTGCGCAGCAGAGTTAGCAACGTCGTCGGGTCGATTGCGGAAGGCGCGGTAAGGAGGAAAACCTGGTTCAGCGTGCCGTCGATGGCAGCCAGGACGGTGCAGTTCCGCAAGACGCAGAGCTGCGTTAGAACAGTGTTGCCAAGCGTCGAGCGGACAATGAAGCGGTTATCTGCTTGAGCGGGAGTACTGAAAATAAAGATTAAGAGCGCAGCCGCAAGCCACATTTGGCGTTTCATGGCTCGGTTGTTCCTCCTTTGCAATTCCCCTTCCGGGTTCCCGCCGGCCGTGGTTCGGTGCTAATTTGAAATCTCAATCGTGATCAGGTGACAGCACAGACAACTGCGCGAACGCCGGCGACACCAGCGCACACAAAATCCAGCATGGGGATAAATAAAACCAAAACGCGTGGAAATCATAGACGGGAAAGTACGGAAATCCCCGTAAGGTGAATACCTGAAGCCCCGAGATGGTCGCTATAAGGCGGACGAGACGGAAGTGCCGGCGGCGGCAAATACGGTGGACATTTCGGCTTGGGCGAAGGAGAGGAAGGTGCGGACGACAAGGGGATCGAACTGCGTGCCGCTGGATTCGTTGAGGCGGCGGACAGCTTCCTCGTAAGGCAGACCTTTACGATATGGGCGCGACGAAACCATGGCGTCAAACGCATCGATTACACAGACAATGCGGGAGACGACGGGAATTTCTGTGCTCTTCAGGCCGGCAGGATAGCCCTTACCATCGAACGATTCGTGGTGGTGGAGAATATCGAGCGCTGCGCGTTCGAAACCGGGAAGCATCCTCAGGACAGCCCAGCCATACTCAGAATGCTTTTTCATGAGGGCGTATTCGTCTGCGTCCAGGCGTCCGGGCTTACGAAGAATCGCGTCCGGGATTCCCACCTTCCCGATGTCGTGGAGAAGCGCGGCTACTTCAAGATTCTGAAGTTCGGATTCCTCGAGGCCAAGTTCCTGCCCAACACGCATTCCCCATTCCGCCAGGCGAGTGCTGTGGACGCCGGTGTTGAGATCCTTGAGATCCAGGAGTTGATTGAAGGCACAGATGACGGAATTGCGCAGTGCAGCAGACTGTTCTTCCAGTTGCTTGATCCGGAGAGACTCCAGCGCCCCGAGAACCGGGGATCCTTCCGAGGTCGCTGGAGTCTGGTAATTCGACATTGCAGTTATCTGCAGAACAACAAGCAAGTGCCGGAGCCGGACGAAGAACTCGAACTGTTCACCCAGGCGGACACTGCCTGGTAGATGTCGAGGCGCCCGTGGTTGAGATCCGGCGTGAGCTGGATTGCGTGAGAGAGTGCATTCGCGGCCTGACTTTGATTCAGGGAGGGCTTTGCACTCAACATCAGGGCTGCGGTGCCGGCGACGAGCGGCGAACTGAAGGAAGTGCCGGAAGCGCTGGCGTAGGTTCCTCCGGGGAAGGTGCTGATGACGTTTTCACCCGGAGCGGCGATCAAGACGTCGACAGAGCCGAAGTTGGAGAAAGTGGAGCGCGTGTCCCAATT
>Ga0210399_10001091_pt1 | contig 21198 bp, 15 predicted proteins | sample IncBWC14MmetaG_FD_150865 | JGI IMG/M metagenome (GOLD analysis project Ga0210399, IMG submission 150865) | Forest soil microbial communities from Barre Woods Harvard Forest LTER site, Petersham, Massachusetts, United States - Inc-BW-C-14-M | ecosystem: Environmental > Terrestrial > Soil >... | reverse complement strand
CGAGTGGAATCTCAACCACGGCCAGCGCAACGCGCGGCTTTTCGAAATTGGCAGCCACTATCGCTTTGTCGATAACAAGCCCGTCGAAACTCGCATGCTCACTATTGGCGTTACCGGGGCCGCGCGTCCGCAGGGTCTCTACGATTCCGCACGCGAATACATTTTCCCGGACCTTAAGGGTGACCTCGACGCAATTGGCGCCCTTCCCGGCGGTCTGCGCTGGGAACCCGCAAAAACCGATTGGCTAAATCCTTCGGCTCGGGGCTCGGCATTTTTGGGTAAGGAAGGGAATCAGCAATTAGGCGTAGCGGGACAGCTTTCGCGTCGCGTCGCGGAAAAACTCAAATTTCGCCAAAACGTGTTCTTCGCGGAAATTGCTCTCGGTCCGCTGTACTGCATGTATTACGGAGTCAAAAATAATCGGCGCTATCAGTCGCTGCCAAAGTTTCCGGCTGTCGAGCGTGATTTTTCGCTGCTCCTCGACGACAGCAAGACCTTCGCGCAAGTCACCCAAGCCATCGACTCGATGCATATCCCGGAGCTTTCGTCCATCGAAGCGATCGATCTGTTCCGCGGCAAAAATGTCCCTACAGGAAAGTACTCGCTACTCGTTCGCGTAACCTTTCAGAGCCGCGAAGCCACCCTCACCGAATCCCAGATCAACGAGTTTTCAGCCCGCATCATTGCCGCTCTGGAAAGCAATCTAGGCGCTTCTCTCCGCGCCTCCTGAGCCGCGATCGCCCTGTGGCACGGCCCTTCGTGGGCCTACTGTGCTGTCATCCCGGCCGTGGGCCACGCCGACGTCCGCGATAATCCGGGCCCAACGGTCGAAGCGGAGGGATCGTGGCGAGCTCGAAGCCACATAAAAAGCCATTCCGGCGATCCGACTACTCCGTCCTCTTCAACGCTCGCTCCACCAGCGTCAAGCACCGCTCCGCCTGTTCCTTCAACTGATCCTTGTACCTTCCTCCATCATCGCGCAGGCTCTTCAAATCATCGGCGATCGCCAGTGCCGCCAGCACCGCAATCTTCTGCGTATCCACCATCGACGTCATCTTCGCCACCGTGCGCATCTTTCCGTCCACAAGCAGCGCCAACTCCCGTACATATTCCGGTGGCAGGTCCCCGTGTATCGTGAACTCCTGCCCAAAAATCTCCACTTTCACATCTCGGCTCATCGCTTACTCTCTGATCCTTCCGCTCTTGCGGTCGCTTGAAGATTACCCCTTCACATTTCTGCCAAACCCGGAAATCTAGTTTCGATCGCTTGGATGGCTCTGTTAGCCTGCAGGCGATCCACGAGGGGTAGAACGAAAGTCGCACCGTTCTTCTCCACGGCCTATAGACCTGAGACGCCCAAGCCCTGAATTCCGAAGGCATCTCCGTCTCTGTATTCTAGCCAGCGCACGTCTGCTGAGTTAAGTCGAACGCCTCGCCTTCGGCCTTTTCCTGCAGGTTGCGTAGCCATTCCTACGAATTCTACCTTTGTGACTTGGAGCCGCTCACCTTGTTCAGCGAACACCCAAGATACGAGGATACCCATGAAAATGAAAACAACAGGCAGGAGCAGGACAGTACGGCGAAAAAACAATGTCGCGCCTATTCCGCACGATAAAAATAATCGAGGCGCTACTGATAGAGGCCCACGACTTTTCGTTTCTTTTGGCCGGTATTTCCAACCCGTTCCGCAGTTCGCGAATTTCCAGTTGTGTATTCACGCCGCTCACTGCGACCAGCTCGTCGGATTCCGATCCCAACGGTGTCCGCGCAGTTTCTTGTGCAGTTCCGCGGACAACGCCCCAGCCACCCCCGCGCCGATATTCGCTTCCACGTTCTTCCGCTTCCGCATTCCCGGAATAATCGTGCTCACATCGCGATTATTTAGAATAAACCGCAATGCCATCTCCGCCATCGTGTTTCTCGCCGGTATCAGCGGACGCAGCGCCTCCGCGTGCGCCACGCTGGACCGCAAATTCTCCGGCACAAAATAGGTACTCCGCCAATCATCCGCCGGCCACTTCGAATCCACGGTCAACGTTCCCGTTAGTGTTCCCTCGTCGAACGGTACGCGCGCAATCACAGCAGCATCTTTCTCACGGCAAATCGGAAATAACGCATCCTCGGGATTCTGATCGAAAATGTTGTAAATCACTTGCACCGCTTCCACGTGTCCTTCCAACACCGCGCGAATCCCATTCCACGGTTCCCAGCGGTTCACGCTGACTCCCACCGCGCGCACCTTGCCACTCTTCTTCATCGCTTCGATTGCCCGCGGAAGCCGCTCATCGTTCAGCCAGCGATCCTCCCAGGTGTGAAACTGCATCACGTCAATGGTCTCCGCACCCAGATTCTTCAGGCTCTTCTCGACATACTCCGTGATGTATTCCGGCGGATACGATTCATCCACCGTGGATTCTCTCCGGCTCGGCCACTGCCGGTTCTTCGGCGGAATCTTCGTCGCAACGTATAGATGTTTGTCGGGCCCGCCCGCAGCGGGGTCGCTCTTGTGCTCTCGCAACACCTTGCCCAATATCAGCTCACTTTTTCCTTCTCCATACGCCCATGCGGTATCGAAAAAATTGCATCCCAATTCGATCGCCCGCTTCAACGAAGCCAGGCTCTCCGCATCGTCCGAGCCCGTCCAGCCCGCCAGTCCCCACATGCCATATCCGATATCGCTCACTTGCCAACCGGTCCTGCCAAACCGCCTGTAATTCATTTCTGTGTCTCCCGGAGTCCGGCCCATCGCTAAAGCAGGCCCGTGCCTGCGGCACATTTTAGCCAAAACGGACCCAGTACCCTAATCCTTATCCAAAGCGACGGGTAATTTGCGTTACAACTATTCTTTATATTCATGCGTCTAAGCGATTGGGTGGGTGTAGCCTGGATTCGATGTCTTCTTTGTGGCAGATCGGCGGCGTACGCAGGCGAACTCTCGCCCTGGTGGCCCTTGCGGCCATTTTCTTCCTCGCCAGTGGCGCCACCCTCATCCACAAGCACGACGCCGGCCCGGAAAACCCCTGCCATTTCTGCCAAATGGCGCATGCTCCCGCGCTGGCTCCTTCTACCCCCACGCTCCTTGATGAGCCCCGGGTTCTCACACGATTTTCCGCTGCACCTCAGCTCAGTTTTTCTTCCGACTCTTTTGAATTTCCCCGTGCCTCTCGCGCCCCTCCTGTCTCGTAATCCTTCCCCTCATTTCTGTTGGTAATTCCGCGCGGCTCAAGAACCTGAGCTGCGCAGCCGTCATCGTTTCCAGGACGGCCTCTATCCACCCCAATGGACAAATCCCTCGCAGGGATGGAGGAAAAAATGTTTCGCAGAGCGCTCCTATCGGCTTTAGTCCTATTCGTTTCGGCATTTTTCTTAAACGGTTTTGCCGCATCCGCCCAGATTGGCAATTCCGGTTCCATTGAAGGAACCGTGAAAGACCCTTCTGGAGGCGCAATTCCCGGCGCAACCGTGCAGATCACCAATGTCGTCAGCGGCCTCTCACGCACAACCACCACGGGCTCGGATGGCTCCTTCCGCTTCACCAACGTCCCTTTTAATCCCTACCATCTGTCTGTGGACGCTCCCGGCTTTGCGAAATTCTCTCAGGACGTGGACGTGCGCTCCGGCGTGCCCACTAAGGCGGATGTGGCCTTGAGACTTGGCACCGAAGCCACCACCGTCAATGTCACCGAAAATGCCGGCGACCTGCTGGAAAACGATCCGACCTTTCACTCCGACGTCGACCGCGGTCTTTTCGAGAAAGTTCCCCTCGAAAGTTCCTCCTCTTCCGTGAGTTCGCTCGTGACTCTCACCACGCCCGGCGTCGCCGCCGATTCTAACGGCCTCTTCCACGGGCTCGGGGATCACGCGTCCAACTCCTTCTCGATTGACGGCCAACCCATCACCGACCAGCAGAGCAAGGTCTTCTCCAATCAGATTCCGTCCGAATCGATTCAGTCTCTCGAGGTCATCTCCGGCGCACCACCCGCGGAATTCGGCGACAAAACCAGCCTGGTCATCAAAGTAACTACACGTTCCGGTCTTGGCGTCGACCCGGCTCACGGCAGCATCAATCTCTCCTACGGCAGCTTCGGTACGCCAAGTTTGTCCGCGGATCTTGCATACGGTGGCAAAAACTGGGGCAATTTCGTCGCCGTCAGCGGCTTGCGCTCGGGCCGTTTTCTCGATCCACCCGAAACGGTCATCTTCCATGACAGCGGGAATCAGGAAAACGTCTTCGATCGCGTGGACTATAAATTCTCCGACGCCAATACTGTGCAGTTGAACCTCGGCTACACACGATCCTGGTTTCAGACTCCCAACTCCCACGACGCCCAACTGGCTTCTGGCTGGTCTGGCCCGTGCGCACCCGGCCAATTGTTCTCCTGCGATGGACTCGGGCCCGACGGCAATCCAGTCGGGGCGCAAGATCAGCGCTCGAAGATTGGCACGTTTAACATCGCACCGAGTTTCGTGCACCTGATCGGCACCAACGCGATTTTTACCGTCGGCGCTTTCCTTCGCCAGGATCAGTTCAAATACTATCCAAGCTCCGATCCATTCGCCGATTTCACGCCCGGCTTGCAAAGCGACAGCATCGCGCAAAGCCGCCGCTTGACCAACGCGGGACTCCGCTCCGACATTTCCTACGTAAAGGGAATTCACAACATCAAGGCCGGAGCCACCTACGAACAAACCTTCCTGACGGAAAATGATTCGTTCGGGATCGTTGATCCAGGACTGCTGCCGTCCTTAACGGACGCCAGCGGCAATCCATGCCAGGTAAATGGCGTGAATGTGGCCGCGCCCTGCACCACTCTCGCTCCCTACGATTTGACCGCCGGTGGAAACTATTATTTCTTTCGCGGCCACACCGATGTGAAGCAACTCGCGCTCTATGTCCAGGACAACATTACGAAGGGGAGCTGGGCGTTCAATCTGGGTATTCGCGGCGATCTGTATAACGGCCTCACCTCTCGCGGTGAAGCCGAACCCCGCTTGGGAATTGCTTACCGCGTGAAGCCCACCAATACGGTTCTGCGCGTTTCCTATGCGCGTACGATGGAAACTCCATTCAACGAAAACCTGGTTCTCTCCAGCACCGGTTGCAGCGATCCGATCGTCAATGCGCTCCAGGGCGCTATTCAGGGTTATCCGTGCATCACCAATCCGCTCACGCCCGGCTGGCGGAACGAATTTCACGCCGGCTTCCAGCAGGCCTTCGGCAAATATCTAGTGATTGACGCTGAGTACATCTGGAAATATACGCATTATGCTTACGATTTCAGCGTATTCGGAAACACGCCGATTACTTACCCCATCGAATGGCAACGTTCGAAAATCCCCGGCTACCTACTGCGCGCGAGCGTTCCGGATTTCCACGGGTTCACCGCGTACTTTGTAGCTTCCAGCGTCGCCGCGCGTTTCTTCGAGCCTCAGGCAAGCGGCATCGGTGTCACGCCAATCGGCCAGGGCGGCACCGGTGTGTTCCGCATCGATCATGACGAATTATTCAACCAGACCACTCATTTGCAATATCAGCCGTGGAAACGTGGACCCTGGGTTGGACTTAACTGGAGGTATGACAGCGGCCTGGTCGCCGGTGCGGTTCCGTTCGCCATTAATTCGACGACTCCGGTGGATCTGACCGTTCTCACCGCCGACCAGCAGATTCAAGCTGGCCTCTTTTGCGGTAACCAGGTTCCAACGCTCAGTTCTCCACTGACTACCTGCGCTCCTTCACTCTACGGCTCAAAATACGTGCAAATTCCTTCGCCCGGCACGGAGAACGACGACAAAAATCCTCCGCGCATTCAGCCGCGCAATCTCTTCGATGTTGCCCTTGGCCACGACAATCTCTTCAACGGTGACCGCTACAAGTGGAGCCTCCGCTTCACGGTCATCAACCTGACCAACAAAACCGCCTTGTACAATTTCCTTTCCACCTTCAGCGGCACACACTACGTCACGCCGCGTACCGAAACCGTCGAACTCGGCTTCCACTTCTAATGCGGTCGACCGTTATCCCGTGTAGGGGCGGCTTCACGCCGCCCCCCTTTGGGTTCTCGAGGTTACGCCGATTTACGTTTAAGGGTACGCACCCTGCGATTTTAAAGGGCGCGGTTTTTCTCTTGGAGTTCAAAGTTTTGAGCGCTCGGTCGAATCGGTACCCGCCGCCTACCTTCGGGCCAACATCGTCTTCGCTTCCGCCAACTCCGGTCTATCCGCGCCCGGCCCGCAATTCTTCACCAGCTTCGCGAAATACGTCTGCGCCTCGCTCGCGTCGCCATTGGCCTGCGCGGCCCGTCCCGCGCCCAATAACCCATCAAACCGGTTCGGCGAATTCTTCAATACCTCCGCATATTCCACCGACGCTTCCTTCGGGCGTTTCAATTCCATCAACATGTCCCCCAGCATTTCGCGCGCCGGAATGCTCACGGATTCTCCGCCCTCTTTGTCCTGTCGATCCGCGGCCGCACGCAACTCCGTCAACGCCTCTTCGGTTTTTCCCTCCGCAAACGCCAGCCAAGCTTCCGCCTCGCGCAAATCCGTGGCCTTCTCCGTAGGAACCGTGTATCCATCCCTCTTCAAACGCTTCTCCCGTTCCGCCACAACTCCGCGCAAGTCTTCCACTTCCACTTGCGCCGTCTTCACATCTCCGCTGCGCGCCGCGCCGATGGCTTTAGCCCACGCCGTCGTATCTTGCCAGTTGTTGCGAACCGCGGGCCTGGGCAATTCCGCCGCCTCTTTCCAACGGTGTAATTCCAAAGCTGTCCGCGCCGCCAAGTACGAACGATGGTCTGCCTTGTCCTCATCGCTTGCCCCAACGACGTGTGCCATATGCGCGATCACTTCCCGCGCTTTGGCCTCCTGCCCGCTCTGCAAGTAGGAATAGCTTAGAAAATCCATGGCGTGCGTCTGGTAGTGTGCCTCTGCCGTGTGCTTTTCTGCTTCTCGCGCTGCGGACTCGTTCGCCGCAATGTTCGACTGGATCGATTCCTGCCACAAACCAAGCCGGACAAAGATGTGCGAAGGCATGTGCAGCGCGTGCGACGAATCCGGCGCGATTGCAGCGTACCGCCGTGCCGCTGCCAGTCCTTCCGGCGCCAAGTCCGGTTTGTCCGCCGCGTGAATCATGTAATGAGCTACTCCAGGATGGTTTGGATACTGCGTTAGCAGCGGCTCCAGGATTCCAATCGCTTTCCGGCGGTTCATCAGGTCGTCGACATCCGCTTCCGCCAGTGCGATCAGAGACAGCGCGTAGAACGAACACACCTCCACATCATCCGGCCGCCTCTCGTACGCCTTCACTAGTTCCGTCGAATATGCCTGAATCCTCTCTGCGTGGCTTAGCTTTTTATTTTGGAAGAATATGATGGCGGAGTTTATGAACGCCTGTTCGCGCGGCGTGCTCACCCTCAACTTCTGCGCCTTCTCTATATCTTGGCGACCTTCCTTCATCGTCTTGTCGTCAGGAAAATCCCACAACTGGTGGTAACGAGACATCGCCTCGCCCCAATAGCCGATCGCGCACTTCGGGTCGCGCTTTACAGCCTCGGTAAAATTCGCCTCGGCCTCGGTGTATTGGAAGGAATGCAATAGCGCCACGCCTTTCTCCAGTTCCGGCTGCGCCTCCTTTGTACAACTACTCGGAAAATCAATCTGCCCAAGTTGATCGGGTGTCGCACCGCGCAACGGCCCGGCCGCCGTGCCTGCACACACTAAACAAGCCATCACAGCCAGCGTCTGCCCGGCCGTCATCGTTAGCATTCGCATCGCATCTCCCCAGAAAATAATCTCATGGAACGGGCTGCAGATTGTCATCCCGCTTGCCCACAGGCCTCGAAGGGAGGGGCCACGTACTTTGCGGGAAGCGGCGCGGCGTTCATGTCCCGTGTGCTCCACCGGGACAGGAATTCAGGTAAAATTCCACCCTCACAAGCTGCCCTCGATTCTACTCCTCCCGGCCCTTTCTCTGACTTTTCGCGCAAGCCATCTTCTGTTTCCCGGTTTCAGCTCAGCACGTTAACCATTTCGCCTGGAAATTATTTCAGAATTCAGGCCGGCGCATCACTCGACCTATACTCAGTCTGTACCCGCAATGTTTCTTATCGTGTTTCTTACCGGCGGCCCGTGTGAAAAAACTGCGGATTATCGTCTCACTTCCCAATGACAACGCCTATCAGCATGAACAGGCCAGTGTTGCGAGGTCTACCGGCGAACGCCTGGGTCTTGACCTCGAAGTGATCCACGCCGCCGATGACTCCATAACCCAAAGCCAGCAACTCCTTCAGATTATCCAATCCAAGACGAAAACTCGCCCCGATGCATTGTTAGTCGAACCCGTTACCGGCACCGGTCTGCGCCGTGTTGCCGAAGCGGCCGTTGCGGAACGAATTGCATGGGTGGTCAGTAATAGCAACGTGGACTATGTGGAGGAACTTCGGAAAAGCTCACAGGCACCCGTATTCACAGTGACGCAAGGCCAAAGTGAAATAGGCAGGCTTCAAGGCAAGCAACTTGCTGCGCTCCTCCCGCACGGAGGTTCGGTCTTATACATCCAGGGTCCCAGCACGAGTTCTGTTGCGGTCCAGCGATTCGAGGGCATGGAAAGTTCCAGGCCGCGAAACGTGCAGATGACCTCGCTCCGTAGTAAATGGAGCGAAGCAAACGCCACCCAAAGTGTAAATGCATGGCTGCGCCTGGCGACTTCACGAGCGGAAAAATTTCATTTGGTGGCCGGCCATACTCACGAACTTGCGTTAGGAGCCAGAAAGGCTCTTGAAAATAACGAAAACCTGGATCAAAGGAAAAGATGGCTGGACTTGCCGTTCATAGGCATTGGTATTGCCAGCCAGGTGAAACCTCTGATTCAGGAACGTTTGCTAGCCGCGGCCGTGATCACTTCTGTTACGGTGGACCTAGCCCTCAAAATGCTGGTTCGCGCCATCGAAACAAAATCGCAGCCGGCGCAGTGCACTTTCGTGGAAGCGTCCTCTTACCCCGAGTTGGAGAAACTAGCGGCAAAACGATAGCTCAGTCTTGTTCCGGTTCGCTCTCCCGGGCACGATTCGTTGTTGGCTTCCAGAACATTTCTCTCTCGCCCTCGTGATAGGAACTTCATTTTACTTTTCCACCGCACAATTGGACGCCGCTTCCTTCTCAAGCGATAATAGCTCGTGGAGCGGTACTTCGAAGCAGGTGAGGAAGCGAAAGCCGTTTGAACCGTAATGAATCTCTGGGGTGCTGCGGATAGTCAGCTTGTGTGCACGGCCTGTCCCCTTGGCGGGTCCTAACAGGGCTCGCGAACGGGGCAGGAAAGCCTAATGGTTGACTCGTGGTGCCCACCTAATTCGGAGGTTCACGGCCTAGCCTCCCACGGCCAAGCAGTCCGCTCCATTCTTAGTTGGCAGTTATTGGTTCTGGTCTTCAGGAAGAAGAACTCTTTCGGGCATTTAAACTAAAAACTAACAACTTAGGACTAGTAACTTTCTCATGCGCGTTCTCTTCATCAGCGACATCGTAGGCTCCCCCGGTCGGCGCATTGTGGAGGAACGCCTCGCCGATCTCGTGAAACAGCGCGAAATCGATCTTGTCATTGCCAATGGAGAAAACTCCGCCTCTGGCTTCGGCATTACTCCACGAATCGCTCAAGAACTTCTGGGCCTCGGAATCGACGTCCTGAGCGGCGGCAATCATAGCTGGGACCGCAAGGAAATTCTCGGATTCATCCCGCATGAACCTCGCCTTCTGCGGCCCGCGAACTTCAATGCCGCGAATCCCGGCTCCGGTCTGTATGTTGGCAAAGCGAGGAACGGCGAGAAGTTCGCCGTCCTCAATCTCCAGGGCCGCGTATTCATGGCCGCCAACGACGATCCCTTCAAAAAAGCCGATGAAGAACTGGCGAAAATTCCCACGGATGTTTCCTTCGTCCTGGTAGACATGCACGCGGAAACCACCAGCGAGAAAATCGCACTCGGCTGGTACCTCGATGGGCGCGTCACCGCCGTCGTTGGCACGCATACCCACGTGGTCACCGCGGACGAACGCGTCCTTCCCAAAGGCACCGCCTATATCACCGACGTTGGCATGACCGGCCCGCACGACGGCGTTATCGGCATGGATCGCAACGCCATCATCAAGCGCTTTCTCGACGGACTGCCTGCGCGCTTTGAAGTATCCAGCGGGGATGTCCAGCTGAACGCCGTCCTCATTCAAACTAACGACTTTGCACCACGCAACGAAGCCAACCGCTATGTAGCCAATTCCATAGAACGTCTCCTCGTCCGCGCCGATTAGCTGCCGTTTCGATATGTCTGTCTTGTTTATCTTTTCTGTGGCTGCTGTGGAGACGGTCTGCATGCTCTGACGAAGGAAGGGCCGTCCGCCAAATTCAACCCAACCTCGAATTCTCCCTTAGCAACTTCTTCGCAGGGAACTTTTTACCCCTCACAGCGGAACAACTCGACCAGAGGGCAACCGCAAGCTCTCATGCATACTCTCAATGACCATGCAAAACCGGACCCAGCTCCTGCTCCTCACTCTGCTCGTTTCCCTGTTCACCTTCTGCCTCGCCGGTTCGCTCTGGATCGCCTCTGCGTCTCCAACGGACGGGGACCTTACTGCCCGGCGTCGTGTATTCTCTCCTATCGGCCCCGGTCTGCGCGCCGTGAAACACGGCAGCGACGGCAAGTATTACGTCCTCGCCTCTCCCGGCGTCGGCGTGGCTGTTTTCGATGCGCAGGGCAAGCAACTCAGCGTCATTGGCGCTCCGCCTCCAGCAACGGTCACCAATAAGGCCGGGCGTTCCGCCATCGCATTCGGCGAAGACTGCGACTTGGATGCGCAGGGCAACATCTATGTGGCCGACCGCGGCTACAATCTCGTCAGTGTCTTTTCTCCCGACGGCAGTCTTCTTCGCTCCTTCCCGGCTAACGGTCCGGTTTCCATTGCCGCTCTTCCGGAAGGCGAAGTTGCCATAACGTCGCTTCGCGGCTCGCGCCTTGTTTCTGTTTATGGTCCTTCCGGAAGGGTCGCCCGCGAATTTGGCGACTTGGAGTCGCTTTCTTCCCGCGATGATTTCAATCGTTACCTCAGCATCGGTCGCGTCCTTTCCGATCCGCAAGGACACATCTATTACGGTTATACCTATCTTCCAGAGCCACTCGTTCGCCAATTCGATCGCTTCGGCTACGCCGGTCAGGATTTTGAATTCACGGGTCTCGATGCCTTTCCGGAAGCGCAAGCTGCGCGAAAGGAAATCGAGCGCCAGGAAAAGAAGGAAAATGTTGCGCCCTCGTTACGTTCGAATCTCACCGCTTTCGGTGTCGATCCGGTCAGTGGCGACGTCTGGATGGCGCTGCACAACACGCTTCTGCACTTTGACAAGGACGGAAATCGCGTTTCCGAATACCAAATCTATACGAAAGAGGGCGCTCGACTCGAAGCCGGCACCATTCTCGTCGAGCCGGATCGGCTTCTCATCGGTAGCGACCCCCTCGGCGTCTATGATTTTGAACGTCCGGACCGCAAACGATGAAATTTACTTGGCGATTTCCTCAGGCCCTTCTGCACACAATCAGGGCATTTCACTTTTTCTCTTTCTCAAAATTTTGCAATTCTTCTTCATTTCGGGGAATTTCTCGCCCACTTGCACAATTCTTGTGCCTGTGGAAAAGTTGTGAATGGAGTGTGAAGAGCGGTACTCTGCTTACTACACTTTTCCCTTGCTACACTACCGGCAGTGCGCGAGAATCTGTCCAGTTTTGAGCAGGTGGCACGTGGTCGAGCGAATCTAAGCGGACCGCGCGGAACCACGGGGGCACGAAACTTTTCGTTCCGGCGCGGGCTAGAACTCCAACGCGGGTAGCATTCAAGCAAAATTGCCTTTCCACAGCTTTTTCACACCTGTGGAAATGGCGTGGGATTTGATTTTTCTAAACACGATGACGACTGCAATTCAACTTGGCCGTGAACGCGAAGTCCAGAACCTCTGGGATAAGTTCCTGGATCTGATCAAATCCAGAGTCAGCATCAACACCTACTCTACCTGGTTCCAGCCCACGCGCCTGAGCCGCGCGGAGGGCGACACGCTGTTCATCCAGATCCCCACGGCCGTCTTCCGTCAGGTCCTCAGCCGCACCTACGGCGAAATCGTCAAAGCCGTCTTTCATCAGATGGGCACGCCCAATATGAAAGTGCAGTACGTCTGCACCGAGGAAGAACCCGTTGCAGCCGCTCCTGCGCTCTCTGGTATTAAGCAATCCAAGCTGGATTTCGAAAGCAGCGATCACCAGTTAAACCTCCGCTACACTTTCGATAGTTTCGTGGTCGGCAAGTCCAACGAGTTCGCGCACGCCGCGTCTCGCGCCGTCGCCGAGCAGCCCTCCAAGTCCTACAACCCATTGTTCCTGTACGGGGGCGTGGGGATGGGCAAAACCCATTTGATGCATGCCATCGGGCACACGATCAAAAAGCGCAATCCAGCCATGCGCCTGAGCTATGTCAGCGCGGAAAAATTCACCATCGAAGTCATCAACTCCCTGCGCTTTGATCGCATGATCAGTTTCCGGGATCGCTTCCACACGGTCGATGTTCTTCTAGTGGACGACATCCAGTTCATTGCCGGAAAAGAACGCACGCAGGAAGAATTCTTTCATACCTTCAATGCGCTGTATGAGCTGCAGAAGCAAATCGTCATTTCCTCCGATTGCCTGCCGAAGGACATTAACTCCATCGAAGAACGCCTGCGCTCCCGGTTCGAGTGGGGCCTTATCGCCGATATTCAACCGCCCGACCTGGAAACGAAAATCGCCATTCTTCAGAAAAAAGCGGAGAACGACCGCTTCAATCTTCCCGATGAAGTAGCCGAGTACATCGCGCGCGCCATCAAGTCCAACGTCCGCGAACTCGAGGGTGCCCTTACACGCCTTATGGCCTATGGCTCGCTGACGGGAACTCCTATTTCGTTAGCCACCGCGCAACAAGTACTTCGCAACATCATTGCGTCCCAGGAAAAGCGCGTCACCATTGACCTGATCCAGAAACGCGTCAGCGAGCACTTCAATCTGCGCGAACAGGATCTGAAAATCCGCAGCAACACTCGCGCCATCGCCTTTCCGCGCCAGGTTGCCATGTACATCGTCAAGCAGCTCACTACCGCTTCACTACCGGAGATCGGGCGCCAGTTCGGCGGCAAGCACCACACCACCGTGCTTCACTCCATTAACAAAATTGAAGAATTGCGCCGCTCAGACAAAGAACTCAACCGCACCATCACCCGCTTGATGGATGCTCTGCAGTAAGCCCCTCTTGGTTTTTGTAGGGGCGGCTTCAGGCTGCCCATCTTTCTTTCGGCGTGGCGCGGCTCTTGTCTGCGGGGCGCTCTCAACGGCTTCTGTGGCAATGCCTTTTCTTGGCTACCAAGGCCGAATACCGCCGTCGTATCCCACGAATTTACCTGTCAGCTCCATCGGATCGCCCGCAAGCACGCTACGCATGCCTCCAATGCTCTGCGCCGGCGTCAGCACCGCGTTCGGACCTCCCATGTCGGTCTGCACCCATCCAGGATCAAAGATCACCACGCTGATGCCACGCGGCTCCAGTTCCTTCGCCAAAATGGACATCGCCATGTTAAGCGCCGTCTTGCTCGTCCGGTACTGATATGCCGCTCCAAAACTAATCGTTGATCCCAACGCCTTCATCGAACCCATGCCGGTACTGATTGCCACAATCTGTTTTCGTTCGCTCGCTGCAACATTATCCAGCAGCGCTTCCGCCACGCGAACCGCTCCCAGGACGTTTGTTTCGAATGCTTCGCGCCACCCCTCGAAATTGATCGCACCTATCTTGTTCCCGTCCCGCGTAAAAATAGCTGAATTAAGAACCAGCAAATCTATGGTCTTGCCGCTCAAAGCTTTTACAAGCTCCTGGACCGATTCGCCGCTGGTCACATCCAGAGCCTGCAGAGACACGCTCTTATTTTTCGCTAACCGCCGTAATTCCTCGCCCTTTTCCGGGTCGCGCGCGGTTGCCACTACGTCCCATCCTTCGACCAAATATTGCCGCGCGAACTCTAACCCCAGTCCGCGATTCGCTCCAGTAACTAAAACCCTCGACATGATTGTTTCTCCTTTTCCTTTGCGGCGCAGAACATCTTAGCGCAACCCGCGCATACGAAATTCACTGTGAATATCTCTTCGCGCTCCCAGGCTCCTTCGATGCTTCACAAATCTTTCTCGTTACCGAAATCGCTGTTAAGAACATGTGGACATCGGGAGGGAAATACGAGGACGTTTTGTGGATGGAATTCCGATCACTGTCCTCTTTGAATGCTTGTGAGATTTTTTGCGAACCTTTCCACGCAATTTCAGTGAACACCCTTTCGCAAAAACCCAGCCAGGGGTACTCGTCGTTTGCTTTTCCACTGATCCACAGCACTCATCACAACAACAGTCTTATCCGTAAATTTTAAATCGATTATTTTTTGCGACAGTCTTTGTGTTTGTCATGTGTGTGCAAAACTTCGTCCCGCGCCTCTCGATCATGGACAGTGCTTTAAAATCCTCAACCTTCCGCATTTCCACAAGAGTTTCCTTCATCGGCCGCTTTGAACTTTGCCAAAAAACGAGTACAGTACGACAGCGGTAAAATTGGACTGGAGCTCACAAATGTCCTCAACGGGAACCGCACGCGAGGAAAGTCAATTGATGGAATTCAGCGTAACGAAATCGGCCTTACTCAGCGAGCTAAACACCACGCAAGGCGTTGTAGAACGCAAGACGACCATCCCCATTCTCTCGAACCTGCTGGTCGAGGCGAAAGGTTCACGCCTTTCCATCACTGCGACCGACTTGGAACTAAGCGTACGCACCTCCTGCGAAGCCAAGATCAGAAAGGAAGGCGCCGGCACCATCCCGGCCAAAAAACTCCTGGAACTCGTCCGTCTTCTCCCGGAAGGCGAAATCAAGGTCAAGCTTCTGGAGAATCACTGGGTCGAAATCGTCAGCGATAAAAAGAAATACAAGCTTGTCGGCATGGCGAAGGAGAATTTTCCCGCTCTGCCCGTCATGCCTCATACCCTTGTTCAGATCCCTGCCGCGGCGCTCGAAAGCCTGATTGCCAAAACGAAGTTCGCCATCTCCATGGAGGAATCCCGCTACACGCTCAATGGCGGTCTTCTCATCCTCAAGCCAGACACACTGGCCATGGTTGCCACTGACGGTCACCGCCTCGCCCTCGCCGAAACGGATCAAAAGCTTGCCGGTCTCAATGGCGAAGTTCGTGTGCTAATACCGAAGAAAGCCATGGATGAAGTAGAAAAACTCGCAAGCGCATCAGGCTCCGACTCCCATCTCGAATTCGCCAAGGACGAAAGCCATCTCTTCTTCCAGGTCGGCCATCGCCTATTGATATCCCGGATTCTCACGGGCCAATTTCCCAATTACGAAGCCGTGCTTCCTCGCGAGAACAACAAAACTGTCGTCATCGAACGCACGGAACTCAGCGATGCGGTTCGCCGCGTTTCGCAGCTTGCGGATCAGCGTTCCCACGCGGTCAAACTTGCTGTTTCCAAGGAAGGCATCGAAATCTCTGCCTCCAGCCCGGAATATGGTGAAGCCAAGGAAACCATTGAGAAGGAATACAGCGGCGATCCCATTGCCATCGGATTCAACTCCGCCTACATGCTCGATTTTCTTGCCGCTGCTGCCGACGGACCCATCAGCATCGAGTTGAAGGATGAACAATCCGCAGGCCAGATGCGACCCCTCGCTGACGAGTCTTCCCGCTACCGCTACGTCATAATGCCCATGCGCATCTGACCTGGCATCTATCCGTGCCTGAAGAAACCCTGCCTCCGCCAGTTCCCTTAACCGGTTAACTCTTGAATTACTCTAGATAATCATATGACATAAGTAAAATTCTTGAGGTTTCCGATTGGAACCTCAAGTTCATCACCTTATGAATAAACCTACTACGGCAATAGTTCCGACGGCCGTCATCAGCCAGAGAATTTATTTCGTTCGCAAGACCCGCGTCATGCTGGACGCTGATTTAGCGCTGCTCTATGGCGTCACGACCAAGAACTTGAATAAAAGCGGTGAAGCGCAATGCGAATCGCTTTCCTCCTGATTTCATGATGCGTTTGAGACCCAAAGGAACAGAAATCTTGAGGTTCCAGGCTGGAACCTCAAGTTCAAAAGCTCATGGCGGCAGGCGCTATCTTCCTTTCGCCTTCACCGAGCACGGCGTGGCTATGCTCTCCAGCGTTCTCAACAGTGATCGCGCCGTTCGGGTCAACATCGCTATCATGCGCGCTTTTCTCCAAGTCCGAGCAATGCTCGCGACGCACGAAGACCTACGCCGCAAAATCAGTGAACTGGAAAAGCGCTACGACTCCAAATTTCACGCGGTGTTCGCCACTCTTCGGCAGATGCTGGAAACGCCAATCCCTCCGAAACGCCACATCGGGTTTCATTCTCGGGAACAAAAAGACAGCCATTGAAAACTCTCCGTCCAACTCCGGGTTTCGGTGTCTAGTTCTGCGATCTACAATTCCGCAAAGTGCCTGGTTTCCCCAGGCATAAAGTACAGAAAATAATGGCCTTATTTATCCACAAGTCCTCCCGTCCTGCTTGTGAAAAATACCGCTTTCCAGTAAAATTGCTTGTTGTCGATTCATGGTTTTTTCCTCCAGATCGACACGTCCGCCAGGTACATTTGACCCCAAAATCCCTGCGCCAGGGGCCGGTCAATGCGCCTGGAGAACATAAGTCTTCGCCACGTCCCGGATCGCGGGATGGGATGAAGCAGGAACCCTACGAGCTTCGAATGCGCTTGGCGCTTCGCAGCCAAAGGGTGAGGCGACGCATGAGTTTTGCCTACATCACGCCTTTCCTGGCTTCAAGAATTTTGCGGTGAGCCGTTCACGACGGACTTTCGTCGCGCGACCGTTTTGTTCACGCGTGTGCAACTGCGGTTTTTCCCCGCGCCGGTCGGTCGGCTCGGGTCAGCCTCTCGCGGCACAGTCGCTGGAGGCGCAAGGGAGAACATATGGGCGATAAAGAAACCGTCACCGGAAAAGGCGGGCATCAGTACGACGCGAAATCCATTAAAGTCCTCGGGGGCCTGGAGGCTGTCCGCCTTCGCCCCGCGATGTACATCGGCTCTACGGGCGAAATGGGTCTCCATCACCTCGTATGGGAAGTTGTGGACAACTCAGTGGACGAAGCCATGGCGGGCTACGCCGACGAGGTTAACGTTACCGTTCATGCTGACAATTCCGTTACGGTCGTCGACAACGGCCGCGGCATTCCCGTGGACATGCACGCCACCGAAAAGCGTCCTGCTGCCGAAGTTGTTCTCACTGTTCTCCACGCGGGGGGCAAATTCGACAGCGACACCTACAAAGTTTCCGGCGGTCTTCACGGCGTCGGTGTCTCCGTTGTCAACGCGCTTTCCGATGAACTCGAATTGGAAATCCAGCGTGACGGCGCGGTCTGGGAGCAGAGCTACGAGAAGGGCAAGCCCACCACGAAACTAAAGCAAACGGGTAAAACGCGTAAAACCGGCACCAAGATCACGTTCCACCCGGATCCCGCCATTTTTGAAAAAGCCGTTTTTAGCTACGACACGCTCGCTACCCGCCTCCGCGAGTATGCCTTTCTCAACAAAGGTCTGAAAATTACGCTGACCGACGAACGCACCGAGAAATCGGCCGAATTTCGTTTCACCGGCGGCATCGCCGAATTCGTCAAGCACCTCAACCGCGGCAAAACCACGCTTCACGATTCGCCTATTTACATGGAAGGCAAAAAGGGAAACGTCGAAATCGAAATCGCTCTGCAGTACAACGACACCTACGGTGAAAATGTCTTCTCTTTCGCCAATACTATCAACACCGTCGACGGTGGCACGCATCTTTCCGGTTTTCGTTCTGCCCTTACGCGCACCATCAACAACTTCGCTTCCAACGCCGGCATGCTTAAGGAACAGAAAGACGAAGTGACCATTTCCGGAGACGATGTCCGCGAAGGTCTCGTCGCTGTCGTCAGCGTTCGCCTCCCGCAACCCCAGTTCGAAGGCCAGACCAAAGGCAAGCTGAACAGTGACATCAAAGGCGACGTCGAGCAGTTACTCAACGAAAAGCTTGGCGAATGGTTTGACAAGCATTCCACCGTCGCACGCCGCATCATCGGCAAGTGCATCGACGCCGCGCGCGCGCGCGAAGCAGCCCGCAAGGCCCGCGAGCTTACCCGCCGCAAATCCGCCATGGACTCCAGCGGCCTGCCCGGAAAGCTCGCCGATTGCCAGGAACGCGATCCTTCCCGCTGTGAACTCTTCGTTGTCGAGGGTGAGTCCGCAGGCGGCTCCGCAAAAATGGGTCGCGACCGCAAATATCAGGCGATTCTTCCCCTCAAGGGAAAAATCCTCAACGTGGAAAAAGCTCGCTACGACAAAATGCTTGGCCACGAGGAAATTCGCGCCATCATTACTGCGCTAGGCACCGGCATTGGCAAAGATGATTTCGACGCCGGCAAGCTCCGTTATCACAAAGTTATTCTGATGACCGATGCCGACGTCGACGGCTCGCACATCCGCACCCTCCTGCTCACCTTCTTTTTCCGGCACATGAAGGAGCTCATCGAACGTGGCCATATCTACATCGCACAACCGCCCCTTTATCGCGTCAAACGCGGCAAGACCGAACGTTACATTCGCGATGATCGCGAGTTCGCCCGCGAACTCATGAAGCGCGCCACCGAAGATCACACTGTCAAAGCCAAAGAAGGCGTCAATCTCGATGGCGCTCGCCTCACCACGTTCTTGCTCAACGTCCAGGAATACGAAGCCGCCGCCGCTAAGCTCGGCCGTCGGCTTCGCGAACCCGCGCTTGTCGACATGCTCGTCGAAAACGGCTTCGAGAAGAAATCCGACTTTGAGGAAAAGAAGCCACTGGAAAAGTTGTTGAAGGAAATCGAGAAGACCAAGCTGAAGCTCGAAGGTAAATTGAATTTTGACGAGGAGCACAGTCTTTACGAAATCCAGTTTGGCGCGCCTCACAATCAAAAAATAAACTGGGCTGTCGCTTCCACCGCCGAATACAAACGTCTCCGCGGACTTGCCAAGCAAATCGAAGAATTCAATCACCCGCCCTTCACCATCGCGCGCAACGGAACGAAAGTTTCCAAAGAGAAGGCTACCGACGTCCTCAACTACATCATGGAAGACGCTAAAAAAGATTTCACCATCACCCGATTCAAGGGCTTGGGTGAAATGAACGCCGAACAATTGTGGGAAACCACCATGAACGCGGAAACCCGTACGCTCCTCCAAGTCAAACTGGAAGACGCTGTCGCAGCTGAAGATATTTTCACCACGCTGATGGGGGAAAACGTCGAAGCGCGCCGCAAATTCATCGAGGAAAACGCCCTCGAAGTCGTCAACCTGGATATTTAATTTTTCGAATTGTAAGTGTAGTGGCCGATCTTTAGATCGGCATTTTGGATGAACGTGAAATGACGCTGTATCAGTTGGGTTGGACGACGTTACCGGGCTTGAAGGGTTTGAGCGTGAGTGAGTTTCGCGCCATATCAACAGCCACGCCGGATAGCGAGAAAGGCGTAGCCGTCACGTTTGCGACTGAAGGCGATCGAGATGTTTTCTTGCGACACTTGGAAGAATATTTCGCGCCGCGACGTTTCACCAACGCAGCCGACGCGTTCGACACGGTTAAAGCATACGTGCTCGAACGCTCAGCAACAGGGATTTGAAGGCGATTGCTGAGCGCACTAGCAGCGTCGCAACGAAAGGGTTAACGAGTCGCTAGTCACCACCCACTAGCCGCTCTTCACACGAGGACACATGGCAGACGAACAGAACACATCGATACTCCTACCCATTGATATCGAAGCCGAAATGCGCAAATCGTATCTCGATTACGCGATGAGCGTCATCATTGCCCGCGCGCTTCCCGACGTCCGCGACGGCCTCAAACCTGTCCAGCGCCGCATCCTCGTGGCCATGAACGACCTCGGCCTTGCCTCCAATCGCGGCTATCGCAAGTGCGCCAAGATCTGCGGCGACACTTCCGGCAACTATCACCCGCACGGCGAAGCCGTCATCTATCCCGCCCTCGTGCGTCTCGCGCAGGATTTCAACATGCGTTATCCGCTTATCGACGGTCAGGGAAACTTTGGCTCCGTCGACGGCGATCCCCCAGCGGCCATGCGGTACACCGAAGCGCGTCTGGCAAAAATCACCGAAGACATTCTTGCCGACCTCGAAAAAGAAACCGTCGATTTCATTCCCAACTTCGATCAGACCCGCGAAGAACCAGTCGTCCTGCCGTCGCGCATTCCCAATCTCCTCGTCAACGGCGCCAGCGGTATCGCCGTGGGCATGGCTACCAACATTCCCCCGCACAACTTGCGCGAAATCGTGGACGCCGCCATTCTCCTGATCGAAAAGCCCGACACTCCGCTTAAAGAAATCATGAAGATCGTTCCTGGTCCGGACTTTCCGACCGGCGCTTATATTGCCGGCCGCGAAGGCATCGAAGCCGCCTACAAAACAGGCCGCGGCAGTTTCATCATGCGTGCAAAAGCCGCCATCGAAAATAACGGCAAGGACCGCGAAAACATCGTCATCACCGAAATCCCCTACCAAGTCAATAAATCGCGCTTGATCGAACGCATTGCCGAACTGGTCCAGAACAAGAAAATCGAAGGTATCTCCGACGTACGTGACGAATCCTCCCGCGAAGGCATGCGCATCGTGGTCGAACTCAAGCGCGGCGAGGAATCTCAGCTCATCCTCAACAATCTATTCAAGCAAACCCAGATGCAGGAATCCTTCGGCATGATCCTGCTCTCGATCGTGGGCGGGCAGCCCCGCGAGCTTGGCCTCATCCCCCTCATCAAGCTTTTCATCGAACACCGCGTCGAAGTCGTTCGCCGCCGCACCATCTTCGAACTCCGCAAAGCCGAAGAGCGCGAGCATATCCTGGTCGGCTACCAGATCGCTCTCGATCATCTCGACAACGTCATCCGCGTCATTCGTGGCAGCGGCAGCCGCGCGGAAGCCAAGGAAAACCTGTTCAAGTATTTCAGCGAACAGGATGTCACCATCACCGAGAACGGCAAGTCTCGCAAACTCGAAGGCGTAAAGCTGGACGGCCGCAAGTATCGCTTCGTCGGCGCCGCC
>Ga0210399_10001090_pt1 | contig 21202 bp, 18 predicted proteins | sample IncBWC14MmetaG_FD_150865 | JGI IMG/M metagenome (GOLD analysis project Ga0210399, IMG submission 150865) | Forest soil microbial communities from Barre Woods Harvard Forest LTER site, Petersham, Massachusetts, United States - Inc-BW-C-14-M | ecosystem: Environmental > Terrestrial > Soil >... | reverse complement strand
CCGGTACTTCCAGGCGCGCCCGCAAGCGGTCCGTCCGCACCAGCACGATCACCGGGCTCTGCACTCGCAAGTACTCGCCTGGGTGCACGCTGCGCGTTTTGATGGCACCCAGAAATGGCGCACGAATAGAGGCATCACCCAGCTTCTTCTCGGCCAATTTCTCGCTCGCCTCGCTGGAAATCAGAAGCGCCTTCAGACGGTCGACTTCCTGCAACGCCACGGTATAGGTTGCCTTCGTACTTTGAAAACGGCTTGCCGCCTCGTCCAGTTGCTGCTGGGAGATCAGATTGTCCCGGTACATCTGCTGCGCGCGAGCATACTTATGATCGGCATCGAAAAGGTCTGCTTCCGCGCGCTGTACCGAGGCAAGTTTCTTTGGGTCCGAAGGAGGGGGGTCGTTTGGGCCAATTCCCAGTTGCGCGCGAACCTGGGTGACAAGGCCGCGCTGGCGCTCCACTTCAAATTGCAGTTCTTGCGGGTCTATCGTGACGAGTACTTGACCCTGTTTCACATTGTCGCCGATGTCGGCAAGCACTTCGGCAACGCGACCCTCCACCTGCGAACTAAGGGTGCTTTCTTCAAACGCATACAGGGAGCCAACGGCCTGGATGCGGCGCCGGGCGGTTTCTTCAGAAACGGTGTAGAAGCGCACGGGTGTCGGGTTAGCGGAGTCTCCCAGGACGCTGGGGGTGCGCGCCTTGGAGCACCCCGCGGCCATAGCCATGGCAAGCACCAGGATTGGAGCGAGGCGGTTCCTCCCTCGTCGAAAATCTTGCGTTTGATTTATTTCTTGACCCACCATCGCCGACCGTTCGCCTGCTTCCTCTGTAGTCGCCTGACCTTACCCTGGGGTTCTTCCGACCTACCGTGCATCAATCCGCTTTTAGACGCTGCCCGCGAGCGCTGGTAATCTTCAAGAACGCGCATTTGGTTGCATTACCTTCGGGCCCAGTGTCAGTTCCGGGATTATATGCTGAAAGTACACAAATAGGCTTCCCGGCCAGAGTCAATGCCTGATTGGGGAGCACGGACGACAATTCGGGCGCTGGCAGACGCTTTTGAGTGCGGGTCCGTGGTACACGCGTTGCCCCAGGATGCGACGACCGCGGTCGCGTTCTTTCCGCTCTTCCCTCGCTTGTTATGGCTGAGCGATGCCATCTGATCCGCGGATGCGCTACAATTCGCGCGCGGTAAAGTGCTTCCTTTAACGACTGGGGCTACCTATTAGTCCGCAGATTCCTTAATGGGAGGAGATCGCATTGAAGACTCGGCCTGAATTTCGTTCGTGCTTGATTTCTGTCCTGGTGTTGTTGCTGGTGCCCTTTGCAGTCTCTGCGCAGAGCTCCGCGAAAGATTCGCAGGGTTCCACAATCCTTGGGTTTTCGCCGGCGAGCGCCGCGGCCGAACACAAACTAGAGGCAACCTTTGAAGCGTTGCCTTCGCCCGAGAAGGCGCGCGAGTGGCACCGGCTGTTCACAGCGGAGCCGCACCCGGCTGCGTCGGAAGAGAACAACAAGCTTGCGGGATTCCTGGCGCAGGAATGGCGGAAGCAAGGCTGGGAGGACGTCACCTTGCGGCGGTACGACGTGCTGCATTCCAGCCCGCGCAGCGTTTCTCTGGAAATGGTTGCGCCCGTCCACTTCAAGGCTTCACTTCGGGAGGATCCCTACGCGATTGATGCGGACACGAAGAATCCCGCCATTTCGGGCGCTTACTTTGGCTATTCCACTTCCGGCGATGTCACGGCAGAGCTTGTCTATGCGCACAGCGGCAATCCCGAAGACTATGAACTGCTGAGGAAGAATGGCATCAGCGTCAAAGGGAAAATTGTCATCGTCCGGTATTCGAATCCGTACAGCTATCGAGGATTCAAAGCGCTGACTGCTGAACGGGAAGGCGCTGCGGCCCTGTTGATTTATTCCGACCCGGCGGAGGATGGCTATGCACGCGGCAAAGTTTTCCCGGATGGCCCTTGGGGCCCAGAGAGCCACATTCAGCGTGGCGCGATTACCTATGACTATATCGTTCCCGGCGACCCCACCACGCCGGGCTGGGCTTCCCTTCCAGGAGCAAAGCGGATTGCGCCTGAAGAGGCACGATCACTTCCCAAGATTCTCGCGTTGCCACTCTCCTGGCGTGATGCGAAGCCCTTGCTGGAAAACATGAACGGCCCTGAAGTTCCTAAGGAATGGCGCGGGGCGCTGCCCATTACTTACCGGCTCACAGGAGCTGTAAAAGTCCACGTGAAGGTGGACATGGACACGAGCGTGAAGCCATACACCGTCGTCGAGGCACGTATTCGCGGAGGCGATCTGCCAGATGAATGGGTGCTTGTTGGCAATCATCGCGACGCGTGGGTGTATGGGGGCGTGGATCCAGTGAGCGGCACAGCTTCGATGCTGGAACTGACGCGCTCATTAGGCGAACTTAAGCAGCGGGGCATTCGTCCGCGGCGCACGATAATCGTCTGCAGCTGGGATGGCGAAGAATATGCGCTTACCGGTTCGACGGAATGGGGCGAGCAGTTCGCGGACGACTTGAAGAAGAAACTGGTTGCCTATCTGAATGTGGATTCTTCCGTTGCCGGAGCAGCCACTACAGCAGGACCGGAAGGACTGAGTTTCAGACCAACCGCGGTTGCCTCTCTGGCGCCCATGTTGGTTGAAGCCTCCAGGGACGTTCGCGCCCCATCCGGGAAGACTTTATACGAAGCGTGGCGAGCTACCTCAACGCGCGATAAGAAATTGGCCGGCCCGCCAGCCGATTCGGCGCTGGTCGAAACGCGTATCGGAAGCGGTTCTGATCACACCGTATTTTTAAATCATCTCGGCCGGCCCGTGATTAATTTGGGATTTACGGGAAACTACGGCGTTTATCATTCCGCGTACGACGATCATTTCTGGATGTCCCGGATTGGCGATCCCGCATTTGAATATCACACGGCACTGACCAAAATCTGGGGGCTGACGGCGCTGCGGCTGGCCAATTCGGATATTTTGCCATTCGATTTTGCGGCCAATGCCGCAGCCCTCCGGGAATTTCTAAGTGAACTCGAGAGCCACAACAAGATAACTCCAGAGCAGGTAGCGCTGAAACGGCTCTACGAGCGCATTGCGGAATTTGAGGCGGCGGGCAGGCAACTGCGCGAGGTCACGTTGCATGATCTTGCCTCCGGAATCGTCAACCCAGAAAAGATCCAACACTTGAACGAACGGCTTCTTCAGGTTGAGTCGAACTGGCTCGATCCCGCCGGAATTCCAGGCCGACCCTGGTTCCAGCACCTTCTCTATTCGTCCCGGTACACATATGCTCATCTGGAATTCCCAGGTCTAACGGAAGCGGTCGAAAGCGCGAATTGGAAATTGGCCGCTGAACAGGCGAATCTGCTGGATACCGCCCTGGTGAATAACACGGAATTATTACGAGCCGCGAAATCCACTTGGGAGAAGAAGGAATGAAGGGGCGCAACTTGTCCGAGTGGGAAAAGTTCCAAGAAGTCAACTCTAAGGCGTGGGAGACAGCTGCTCCTAACCAGCTGGCTCTTCAACTAATTTGACGTTGACCAAGCCAAGGCACATTGGAGACGTTTGGTGAATTGAGGTACCAACCCGCCTGACCCAACCTCGACCTCACCGCTACTGCGGCCGAGGCGGACGTCATGCGCCAAACGATGTTTCTTGGAGGCCCGATCCTTTTGGTCCTCGGGCTCCTTTCGGTTCCCGCCCTGGATGCCCAAGACCCAAGCAAGTCTTCGGTTAGTTCGACCATCCCTTTCCAACTGCGTTCGGGCTTTTTGGTGGTCGTGAACGGGCAGGTAGGAGACCTGGAGGGGTTGAAATTCATCGTGGATACCGGGGCCAGTTACACCTTCATTGACCGCAAGGTGGCGGACAGGCTTAAGTTGCGGCGGCGACCTGGAAAAACGACGAGCTTTGATCGCGAGGTCCCGGTCGAGTGGGCAGTAATCCCGGATCTGCGGGTTGGGCCTGTGCGAACCGGGGCTTTCCGTGTGATGGTCGCGAAGCTCGGGGAGTATTCCGAATTGGCGGAACATGTGAACGGGATTATTGGTCTCGACGTGTTGAGCAGGAGCGAGAAGATTCTCATCGATTACGAAAAGCAGACAATCTCCTGGGAGCTGCCGGGAGATCTGGACAGCAGAAGGCCATCGCCTGCGTATTTTGCAATCCCATTCGTCGTGCAGGGATTTCCGATGCATTTGATACTCGATACTGGTTTTCAGGGCATCCTCTTGTACAAAGATCGCCTTCGCAAGGGATTGCCGGATCTGCAGACGCAGGGCAAACCAATCGAGGTTGACTTTGGACGACTGCAAACGACCCAGGTGAAACTGCCCGGCGTGCGCCTGGTTGGGCGGGAAACGGTCGCGACCGTGTTCTTGACCAATGGACCTGATACCGGCGACTTGCCAGATGTAGATGGCTACCTTGGCGTCACCTCTTTGAAAGCAAAACGAGTCGAGCTCGACTTTGCTGCCCGGGTTTTGCGCTGGGAATGACTGGAGAGGTGGAACAGAAAACTCCGGCCCCCAGACAAACGCACCAGAGTTTTTCTCTCACGTTTTCCTGCGCCCCCACGCAGAGCCCATTTCGGCCTTCGAGGGTCAGCAGCAAATTATGAAGCCGATGCGTGGCATGCTACGCCATGTCTGCCCCAACTATCCTTCCTCCACAGGCTGAATCTTTACGAATTCTTTGTAGAGCAAAAGATCGTAGAGAATCTTCAGCGCCCCCGCGAGGAAGAAAGGCACATTGATCCAGGAAGTCCGCGCAAACATGAACCCGACGAACAGAGGGCTGATGGCCGCGCCCGTCGTACGCGCAACTGCCGTAAATCCGCCCGCGGCAGATCGTTCTTCGGACGGAACGACGGCCATCGTATAGGACTGTCTGGTGGGAACATCCATCTGGCTGATGCTGAAGCGGAGAAGAAGCACCGCCACTGCCGACGAGAGATTGGGCATCAGCGGCACAAGGATGAGAAGAATGTTCGACGGAAGATGCGTGACCACCATGGTGCGGATGAGTCCGATGCGCGACGCAAGCCGAGAAGCAAAAAGAGCAGAGATTCCCGCAAAGACGTTCGCCCAGAAGAAAATCGCGCCGAGCGCGGCTGGTTCCACGCCAAAGCGCAAATAGAACCAATACGCGGCGAAGCTTTGTACGGCGAATCCGCCGGCAAAGGAATCCAGAGCAAAGAGCCCCGATAGTTTCAGGACAATATTTCTCGACCGTGCAATTCCGAAAATGTGCGCAACACTTGAGGACCGGACCGGACCGTTTGCAACGGGGCTAACTTCCACCGATGTCGAGAGACGCAGGAACAGAAACGCCAGCGCGACTCCCAAGGCAGCGTACAGGAAAACTACGGCGCGGTAGCTTTGCACATGCGTCATCGTTGTGTGCTGCAACGCCTGAGTCAAAGCGCCGCCAAAGAGCGCGCCCAGGGCGGTTGCCAGCGACCCGGCCAGCGTGTACCACGCAAAGACTTCCGTGCGAACCGAAGCCGGAACAATGTGCGAAAGCGCAGCTTGCTCGATCGAGAGAAACGGCCCAACTTCGTTGCCACTAGGACTAATCACTCCGATGGTGCCTGCGATGGCGAGGAAGAGCAGGTTGCTGGTCAATGCGAAAGCTAGGCCCGCGGCGGCCATAAGGCTTGAGCCGATGATTAGCATCCGCCGCCGGCCGATGCGATCCGCTCTTGTTGTGAGGTAAAGGGAGACGACGACGTCACCGGCGAGAGTCAACGTGAGAACGAGACCCGCCTGGGCCTCAGTGAGTCCGAGACCAATGAGATAGAACACCAGAATCACGGAGAGCGAACCGTAAGCGAACAAACGTGCAAACCGTGTGACGAACAGAAGCCATCCGTCATGCGACAGAGTCCTCAGCACTGCGGGGATCAAGTTTGTCGTTGTCATTTCGGTGAAAGACTGCCGTAACCCGCTATTGATTCGTCACGGCCTCGTAAACCACCATGCGCGCGACGGGTTTGCCGTTTTCTTCCTGTTCTGGCGCGTACACTCGGTGCGTTTTGAAATCGACTGCCAAGGTGTGTACGGCGTGCTGTACGCGAACGTCTTCCAGCTTTTGGTAGTGGTCCGGGTCGTCCTGGTGGAAAACCGCAATGGCCCCGCTGTAACACGCGACGTAGATTCGGCCCAACCCAGGGTCAAACTTGATCACGTCGGGATCGCCCGGCATTTTGAGAAACACGATGGGCGCGTGCTTGTCCAGGTCGAACACCGTCATCAATTCGTTCCCCTCACATGAGAGGAATGCGCGATGGTGTTCCGGATCGAGCGCCATCCCGTGGTTTCCTTCGCATTTTCCGACCGGATACCGTCCGACAACCTGGTCCGTTGCCGGATCAATGACGGCGAAGATGTTCTGGTCTTGCAGGTTCACGTACACCTTGCGCGCGACCGGATCGTACTGCGGCATTCCGGTTTCGCTGTCGAAATGCAAGGTCTTGATGATTTCGTCCTTGGTCACGTCCACGATCGCTTCCGCTTTGCCCCGCTCGTCCGAGACGTAGAGCTTATGAAACGGAGCCGCGTAAGTGCTGCCATCCGGTTTGGCTTCGGTCTTCAGTTTCTTGACGACTTTCATCTGCTTCAAGTCCACGACGCCGATCGTGTTGTCGTGCGCGTTCGACGTGTAGAACTTCTTGAGTTCGGAAACGTATTCCACTCCCTCGGCACCGGGAGTATCGGTGATCGTCGCGACAACTTTGTTCGTGCCAAGATCGATGACGTACGTCTGGTCGGCCGCGAGATGCGTGGACAATAAGTAATGATCGTCTTCATCGATCGTGAGGTAGTCGAAGCGCTTGCCGGGCGGCCCGGGCAGGTCAAACTTCGTGACCGGTTTGAGTGTTTGTCCGGATGCGTTCGACGAAAAGCCCGAGAGTGCGAGGCAGGCGCAAATGCCGAATAGCAAACAAAACAGTTTCATTCGCATCCTTCCCTGCTCATTGCCCCATTGAGTGGGAAGCGTCGCCACCCTTGCCGAGTTCGTCGAGAGCCGCTTTGAATCCGGTGGCCAGCTTCTCGGCCGGGCCTCTGCCCCAGTAGTGAAGGAAGATCACAACGGGCCGGTCTCCCGTCATGTGGTGGTGAATGGCGACTACGTCCAGACCATTCTTTCGCAGCGCTTTCAGAACCGGCGTCACCTCGTTTTCCAGCATCGCGACGTCACCCGCAATCGCGGCATCTTCTTGCGTCCCCACAAATGCCGCCCAGGTGTTCAGTCCCATGCGAGCGTTGATCACTGCTCCGTGTTCTTTCATTCCCAGGTCGTCACGCCCCACGGTGATTTTGTAAACTGGGCCTGTCTGTTCGCCTTCGTGCCCGGCGATTTTGGCGAGTTTGGCCGTATCAAGAGCTGTGCCGGTGGTGCTTGCGGGAGGAACGGCTTCCGGTTTCACGTGTCCGATAAGGTCCAGACCAGGTTTCACGCGCCGCGCAAGATCGGCGGCCTTGCCCATTCCATGAACGTGCATGTAGTACACGTGTGGATCGTCCCAAAAGAAATGGTTGTGGAGGGCGGTGACATCGATTCCATTGTCGAGCAGCGCGGAGATAACCGGATTCACTTCTTCCTGCAGCAACACCAGGTCACCCATCATTACATCGGACGCGTCTGTTGCTTTCGTCAGCGCGATCCATCCCCCGAAACCAAATGGGGTCGGCGTGGAAAAGCCCTGGATGGTCATCTTCAAATCATTGCGCGGGATGTTCACTTTCAGAACTCCTGCTTTGAAGTCACCTTTGCGGTCGAGGGACTTCAAGACTTCCTGATAGTCGGGCGGAACTTCCTGCGCAGCAGCGGGAATCCCGAACGACACGAAACAAGCACACAAAACAAAAATCGTACGTTTCACAGACTGAAGCATCGAACTACCTCCTGAATCATTTGGTCATTTGCAAACAACGAATCGGCGCATGCGATTGCCTCTTCGTCACTTCCGAGTTTGCGTCTCGGCTGGAATCTGTTTTGTGACCACGTGGGTTCCCGGCCGCAGCTCATCCGTGCCTCGCGCTGCGATTTCATCACCGTCTTGCAATCCACCGATAACTTCGATGGCTTTGCCGTCGAGTTCCCCCGTCTGCACGTTCACCCACTCCGTGTTGCCATCGCGGATGCGCACAACAAATGTCGCTTCTGTTGTTCTCACGACCGCGGACACCGGGGCGAACAAGGAAGGCCCCGTTCGGCGCACGGCCCACATTACTTCCGGAAACATTCCCGAGCTCAGGCGTCGGTCCGCATTGTTGACGTCGAGCTCTACGGGCATGGTTCGCGTTTTTACGTCCACCGAATGCGCAATGCGAGCGACCGTTCCGGTGAATGTTTGCCCGGGATAAGCCGGGACACTGAATTCGATCTTCGTTCCCTCGTCGATACCCCCGGCGTACTTTTCTGGAATCGCCACAACGAGCCTCAGCTTGTCCGCTTTCTCGAGGCGAAGCATCGGCATGGTCGAGCTTGATGCTCCGGTCGAAGGCCCGACCAGAGAACCGGGATGAACGTTTCGCTCCGTCACGATCCCGTTGAAGGGAGCCCGAACCTGCAGATAGCCTTCGAGGTCACCGACCGATTTCAATGCGGACCTGGCCGCTTCGGCGCTCCCGCGGCTCGCTTCCAGCCGCGCCCGATCCGCGTCCACTGCCCGCTGTGCGATTTCAAGGTCGTTCCCGGCAACCACGCCCGGCGTTGCCGAAGCGCTCTTTAGTCTTTGATAGGTGCTCTCGTCTGAGCTAAGTTTCGCTTGCGACTCGGCGCGTTGCGACTCGGCGGCCTGTAGTTTGGACTCCGCTTCCGATCGCTGCGCGGCAAGTTCGGGAGCGACCAGCCGGGCCATCAGCTGGCCCGTTTTCACGCGTGATCCCCGGTCGACTCCGATGGAATCGACATAAGCCGTGACCTTCGGAAAAACCGCCACCGCTTCGTATGCTTGCAGTTCTCCGGGTAAACGCACCGTGATCGACAGTTCCTTTGAGGAAACTTTGGCCACCTCGACCGTAGGTGTCGATGAGGCCGCGGCACTTTGAACGGCCGCACCGGAATTCGACTGTGAACTGCAAGAAGCGCACAACACGGTCGCTGCGCCGAGAAAGGCCATCCATGAAAGTCCGATTCGCGTCATGCTGTTCCTCCTGGGAGTGAGTCCCGCAGTCCCTCAGCCGCGAAGACGCTCGCCGGATCATCGGGATCGAGCGACGGCGACTGCACGCCGGCTCGTTCTTGAACGATGGAAAATACGAGCGGCAAAAGCAGCAGGGTGGCCCCAGTGGCAAACAGCAAGCCTCCGATGACGGCGCGAGCAAGCGGAGCCGTTTGCTGGCTGCCTTCACCAAGTCCCAAAGCCATCGGCACCATGCCGGCAATCATCGCGAGACTGGTCATCAGAATTGGCCGCATACGGCTTTTTGCTCCATGAATTGCAGACGCAGTCGCCGCATTTCCTGTGCGGCGATATTCCTCGGCAAAGGTCACCAGCAAGATCGCGTTTGCTACGGCTACGCCGATCGCCATGATCGCTCCCATGAACGACTGAATGTTCAAAGTCGTACGAGTCACGAGAAGGAGAACGATCACACCGCAGATCACTGCGGGAACGGTTGAAAGCACTACAAAGGCCAGACGCAGCGATTGGAAATTCGCTGCAAGGAGCAGATAGATCACCAGGACTGCAATCAGCAATCCGATTCCCAGGTTCGTTAACGTCTGCTTCATGGGTCCAATTTGTCCGCGCACCGTGACCTTCACCCCGCGCGGGGGCGGACCGGCACGCTGGACAGCTTGGTCGAGCGCAGCCGAAACCCGGCCCAGGTCTTCGCCCGACATGTTTGCTGTCAGCGTAACCATTCTCTGTCCGTTCAGCCGGTGGTATTCCCCGACGACATTTCCGTAATTCACCTGCGCCACATCGCCGATGAGGGGATGCGAAGACGATCCCTGCGTCAGGGGAATGTGCTCCAGGTCCTGGATCGAAGTCATTTCGGATTGCGGAATCTGCACTTGCACCTGATACCCGACACCCGATTTCGGGTCGGCCCAATAGTTGGGCACAACGAAACGGCTCGACGAGGTGGCCGCAAGAAACGAGCGGCCCACGCTTGCGGTGGTTACGCCCAGTTGGCCGGCACGTTCGCGGTCTACGTTCACATCGATGCTCGGATAATCGAGCGGCTCGTCATATTGCAGATCGCGCAACGCCCCTATTTTGGCAGTCTCCTGGCGTACCCGCTCGGCGAAAGCCCGGTCCGCGGCAAGATCGGGCCCACTCACATTGATCTCCACTGGAGTGGGAGCACCGAAATTCATGATCTGCGTGACGATATCTCCCGCTTCAAAGGAGAATTGGCATCCCGGAAATTTGTCCGGCAGACGTTTTCGCAATCGTTCCTCAAACTCATCCACGCGGATTTTCGCGTCTGGATTCAGTGCCACGCGCACCACTGCTTCATGCTGGCCACTTGTCCAGAGATAGATTGTGTTGATCGGATAGTTCGGAGGAGGCGCGCCGACATAGCTAAGGGTCACTGTGACATTACCAGCGCCAGCAGCCTCTTGAATCGAGCGGAGCACACCGAGCGTAAGCCGCTCCGTGCTCTCAACCCGAGTTCCAATCGGCGCGCGGAACCTCAACAAGAGCTGCCCGGAAGACACTCTCGGAAAAACCTCGCGGCCAAGGTACGGCCCCAAAAAAACCAACACCAGAGCCGCAACCACCACATACGCCGAAATCGCGAGCCAGCGCATCCCAATCAATCGATGCAAGGTCTTACCTAACCTCTCCCGCACACGACTCAAAAGGGATGCGTCGTTTTCCGCTTCCGGCGCATGTTCGCGCACAAACCAGGTGGAAAGAACCGGCACGAGGGAACTCGACAATAAGTAGGAAGCGCCCATCGCGAACCCGACCGCCAGCGAAAGCGGCACGAACAGAGAACGCGATACGCCACTCATGAAGTAGGACGGAACAAACACCGCCAGGATGCACAACATCGCCAGCAGACGGGGGATCTGCACCTCTTTGCTGGCCTCGAGCACCGCCAATGCTCTGCCCCGACTTTGCCCCAGGTGACTGTGGATGTTTTCCATGACGACCGTGGATTCATCGACTAGAATTCCGACCGCGAGCGCCAATCCTCCGAGCGTCATGATGTTGACGGTCTGCCCCGCGCCCCACAGCGCTACCACCGCGGTGAGCAACGCAAACGGGATCGTCGTGACAACAATCAGGGCGCTTCGCCAGTCGCGCAGAAACAAAAGCACCACGAGTCCCGTCAGAAGAGCTCCCAGGAGACCTTCGCGCACCACCGACAGCAGCGAATTTCGGACATACGAAGATTGGTCGAATTCGTAATCGATCTTAATGTCGGGAGGAACCGCATTCTGAAACTGCGGGAGACTGGCTTTCACTTCGTTGACCACGCTCAGCGTTGACGCGTCGGCACGCTTTGTCACCGGGATGTACACCGTTCTTCGCCCATTCACCTCCGCGTACCCAGTGATGATGTCGCTTGCATCGTCAATCGTGCCGACGTCACGCAAAAAGACGGTCGGGCCGGCTCCGGTGCGGATCGGAAGATTCTGCAAGTCCTTGATGTTGGTGACGACAGAGTTGATGGGCGCCAGACGCAACAAGTCGCCCGTCCTGACGTTTCCCGCCGGTATAATGGTGTTCCCGGAATTGAGCGCTTGGATGACTTCTTCCGGAGCCATTCGATAAGCCCGCAGCTGATCGGAATCAAGGCTCACGACAATCGTGCGCGCAGCGCCTCCAAACGGAGGTGGAGCGGAAACCCCCGGCAGCGTCGCAAACAGCGGGCGCACGCGGTTGAGCGCAAGGTCTTGTATCTCCGCCACACTCTTCGTCGTGCTCGAAAAAACCAGGTAGCCGACGGGAACACTGCCGGCGTCAAAACGCATGATGAACGGGGCGACCGTGCCGGGAGGCATGAACGCCCGTGCCCGGTCCACATAGCCAACCGTCTGCGCCATTGCTTGACTCATGTCCGTGCCCGGGTGGAACGTCAGCTTCAGCAGGCCCACGTTCTGGATCGACTTTGATTCCACCGACTCAATGCCGGTGATGTAAAGAAAATGATATTCGTAGTAGTAGACGAGATAGCCTTCCATCTGCGCCGGAGACATTCCTCCGAACGGTTGCGCCACATAAATCACCGGCAAATTCAGGTTCGGGAAAATATCGATTGGCATTCGCAGGAGAGCAAGAATCGAAGACAAGGCTACGCCGATCACGATTACGACGACACTCATAGGATTTCGAAGCGCTCTCCGCAGCAGCCACATGGCTAGTGGCCTCCCTGTGGCGTACCGGGGAGTGACTGCAGGAATGGTCCAAGGTCTCCCTGCGCTGCGGCCACCGAGGCCAGGTTCTGCCAGACGGCCAGCCGCGCCAAGGCATCGTCAATTTCCGATTGTACGAGCAGGCTCTCTGCATCGGAGACATCGACAAGTGTGGCCAGACCCGCTTGGTACCGGGCACGCACTTGCGTTTCCGTGCTGTGAGCGGCTTCCAGCTCGAGAGGTGTATTCTCGGCAACTCTTCTGGCGCCTTCAAGCGACGCTTGCGCCTTGCGAAGTTGCCCGGTCAAATCTTGCAACGTCTGATCGTAGCGGGCCTCTTCCGCCCGCTCGTTGGCGGACTCGATGGCTTTCTTCGAGCGGATCGCGAAAATGTCGAACACGGGAAACGTCACCATTACCCCCGTCGCCCAGTTGGACCGATCCGGAGCAAGCCCTTCCGCACCCCCCACAAATTTGCCGGTCGGGTCTACTCCACTTCCGCGTCCTGCCACCAAGGATTGAAAATAGAGTTTCGGGTAATAGGAGCGATCCAGAATGTGCACCTGGGAGCGCGATTCATCCACGCGCGCTTGCTGCACCTTTGCTGCCGGGTTTGCGGATAGGGGAGACGCTTCGGGCGAGGAACCCGGCATGCCTCCCAGCAAGCCGCTTTCTTGAATCTCGACCCTTGAATCCGCGATCCCAAGGATGTCGGCCAGAAAGGCGCGGCTGATCGCCTCCTGCTGCTGCGCTCTTGCGAGGCTTACTCGCGCTCGCGCGAAGTCGGCATCGGCCCGCGACGCATCCGCCCCCGGGCGAAGTTGGTTGTCCACCAGAACGTGAACCGATTTTGTAAACTCCTGCCGCCGTGCAACGTCTGCCTCCGCCGCTCGCACCGTTTGTTCAGCGGCAAGCAGCGTCATGTAGGCGTTGACGGTGGCTACGCTCACATCCAAACGAGTCAGCGAAGCTTCCGCACTCGCGCGACTCTGAGTGGCGCGGGCCGCATCCACCTTGGCTCCGCGATATCCGAAGTCAAACGGCTCCCAGGAAAAGAGCAGCCCTGCCGCGCTTCCCCAAGCGCTCTGATTCGAGGGCGAGAGCGTAACCGAGCCAGTGATGGGAGGGATGACGGACTGCGGCAACAGCAATCCCGTGATGTTGTTATCGGTCGCGCGATTGGTCTGCCAGAGCATGTCCGCGCGCGGCAAGTAACTCGTCCGTGCCAAGCCGACTCCGGCTTCCGCAGCCTTGACTCGTTCAAGCGAAGCATGGACTGCGGGATAGTTCTTGAGGGCAAAGTCCACCGCTTGCTCCAAAGTGAACACCCTCGTCGTTGGCTCGGCAGACGGCGTTTGGGCCCGTGTTGACATGCATAGCAGCAGAAAGAGAATCGCGAATATCGCCGCTTTCAAATATTTAGGATGATTCCCAAGCGCCATCATCGATCCCTCTTCTCGTAACGTCCCATCCCTTTTCAGCTCTTCACCTCAGACCGTAGGTTTATTTGGCTGGGGAGTGGTAAAGCCCTTCGATCAATTCCATTCCACGGTCCAAAAGCTTTTCGTCCGCAAGCCCCTGGCGCGCCCAGCCTTTTAGGATCTCGTCCACTCCATACCCTTCCTTGCGGCCGAACCGGTCATCCAGAAGATCTGCGTCGTGAATCATTTGCCCGATCCCCACGACCCGCGGATCGCGAACCCGAAACTCTTTTTCCAAGGTTTCAAACGTGCAGTCCCCGCCGCGATGACCGAAACCGCGCTCGTGAAACATGTCGAACGGCACGGCACGTTGAGGTACTTGATCCTCCGGCGCAAACCTGAATCGCGCCTTAACATCGATGAATCGCCGGATCAGCCAGGCCGACGCGCAGCGATCCACGCCCGGTCTTGGCCGCGTGACCCAAGTCCGGTTTTTGTACTCTTTCGGATTGATTTTGGCGGTTGTGCCCGTCGTGGCGGCACGCAACGAGTTCGCCCGTTCCAGCAATTCGCGGGCACGTTCTTGCAACGGACTGTCGAAGAAATCGACATCCACTATTTCCTGGAATCGGTTCCGCAAACGTCCGAGACGCGCCGTGCTTTTCCGCTCACCGGAATCCCCCGACAGTGCGTGAATTTCTTGAATCAGCTCCTGGTATTCGCGCGCGCGCGCCTCGGAGAACCGGGCTTTCAATTGCGGAATCGACAGATTGTCGATGGACGCCACGCGAACTACCGACGCATCTCCCCCATATTTCCGGATCGCGGCCGCGAGCCACTGGAATCGCTCTTCATTGCTGGCGCTCCTCGGCAACAGGTAGCCCGAATTTCCAAGCGGCACCGTTCCGTACCGCTGGAGCTTTCGCCAAATTTCCACTCTCTGGCTGGCGCGTTTCGTCGGCAGGGTGAACGTCAGCAAGAGCCACTCTGCGGATCGTTTATCTCGTACATTCATTTCTCTAATATGTTATGACCATAACTCACTCTAAGTCAAGGCGGCCGATTCCCTGAATTTGGCGAGGGTTGCCGCCTCATTCGGCAGTCGGTCGAAGAATCGGGCCGCTAAACCTCGGATGTTGTGAGAAACGGTTAGCAAACTACTGGACTGAAGAGTCAGGCGGCTGCTCCCGGCCAACTCTATCCGAACATTCCAATTATTGGCAAATCATAGATAAGCAGATATACTGGCAAGGTAGACTTGCCAGTATACCTGTTGTGTGTAGATTGTGAGATTGCTATGCCGCGAAAGACTTTTGAAATCGCTGTCGCCGACCTTACTCAGGCCATTGGGCTATTGGTGCGTCGTGTGCGCGCTGCCGCCGCCTCGCATGAACTTTCCTTGACCGAGGGTGCCGTCACGAAACGCCTCGATACGGACGGGCCTGCAACCACCGCCGAGCTCGCACGCGCGGAGAGCATGAAACCGCAGTCGATGGGAACCACTATCGCGGCCCTTGAGAAAATGGGTATGGTCGCGCGCAAGCCGCATCCGACCGACGGCCGCCGAGTGAATATTGAGCTGACCGCCAAAGGCGCCGCCGTGCGCAAGAGCACCCGCGACGCAAAACGAGCCTGGCTGACGCATGCCGTCGCCCAACTCAATGAAGGCGAACGGAAAACGCTGTTTGCGGCTGGCGAGATCATCAAACGCCTGGCGGAAAAGTGACTGACAAGGACCCACGAACGCAGGCTGTGAACAAGTCCGCGCTCAGTTCGGATTCAAAACAGACCTCTCTCCTCGGTTCGATGTCTCACGCCTGGCGAGCGCTGCGCCATCGTAACTTCAAGCTCTTCTTTTGCGGTCAAAGCATCTCTCTGATCGGCACATGGATGACCCGGCTGGCCACGACCTGGCTCGTCTATCGGCTAACCCACTCGGCGCTGCTGCTCGGCATCGTAACCTTCGCGGGGCAGATCGTTTCGTTTGCAGTCGGACCAGTTGCGGGCGTAGGGGTCGAACGTCTCAATCGCCGCAAGCTGCTGGTGTGGACACAGGCCGCGGCTGCTGTCCAGTCGCTCGTCATGGCCGCGCTCACGCTGGCGCATGTCATCAACCTCTGGGAAATCATCGTTCTCGCCACCATGCAGGGCCTGATCAATGCGTTTGACATGCCTGCGCGCCAATCTTTCCTCGTACAAATGGTCGAAGACCGCAACGACCTCAGTAACGCTATCGCGATCAACTCCTCGATGGCGTTAGCTACTTCGCGGTGATCGCATCATTACTGATGATGCGGATCAAGCCGTTGCAGATCCACCGCCCCGCCTCTAACTTGCGTAAGCAAATCCGTGAGGGTTGGGATTATGTCCGTACATTTCGCCCAATCCGCACGATTCTTTTACTTTTTTCGCTTCTCTGTCTGATGGGCTACCCCTTCGCCGTACTATTGCCGGTGTTCGTTGCAGAAGTATTGCACGGCAACGCAACTACTCTTGGCTGGCTAACCGGAGCTTCAGGAATCGGCGCGTTGGTGTCGGCGCTTTTCCTTGCCATCCGCAAGTCGGTCGTCGGACTCACCCGTATGCTTCAGATCGCGGCCGCGATGCTCGGAGGCTCGCTGATTCTCTTTGGCATGTCGCATACATTGTGGCTATCGCTGGCAGTGATGTGTTTTGTTGGCTTCGGCTTGATGCAGAGCGCGTCGGTCAGCACACGATCATCCAGTCGCTGGTGCCAGAGGACAAACGTGCCCGGGTGATGAGCTATTACACCATGGCATTTTTCGGCGCAGCGCCCTTCGGCAGCTTGTTGACTGGTGCGCTGGCTCACCGGATAGGAGCGCCGCACACTGTCGTCTTTACCGGCGCATTCTGCGCCGCCGGCGCGCTTTGGTTCACGTTTGAGCTGCCCAAAGTCAGAGCGGTCCTGCGACCGCTCTACCAGCAGATGGGCTGGCTGCCCGCCCGTGACATAGATCTGATTTCCGACGTCCAGGAGCCGACACGATGAACTGGTACAACTACATCGCTTGTTTTTTCGCCGGAGTGTTTATCGCTAATGTCGTGCCTCACTTCGTACATGGCATTTCTGGTGACCGTTTTCCGACACCGTTCTCTCACCCTCCCGGAAAAGGACTGTCATCCCCAACCGTGAACGTGATCTGGGCGCTAGTTAATCTCGTCGTAGGTTACAACCTGTTTCGAGTCGGAAAAGTTTCGCGCGGAGACGATTCGGCGATTGTACTTTTCTTCGCAGGCATCGCAGCGATGAGCACGATGTTGAGCGTGCGATTTACAAAGAAACGAGCCAAGTAACCACCAGCGGTAAAGTTGTCGCGATGGCGACCGCCAAATCGAAAGGAAACACCATGCCTCTCACTAAACTAGATACCAACGCTGCTCTGATTGTGATTGACCTGCAAAAGGGCATTGTTGGTATTCCGACCGTCCACCCCGCCGGCGAGATCATCGGCCGCGCTGCCCAGCTCGCGCGCGCTTTTCGCGAGCGAAGTCTGCCGGTCGTTCTCGTCAACGTCACGGGTCGAGCCCCCGGCCGCACCGACGCCGGAACTCCAACGTTTTCCTTCTCAGCCGATTTGACCGAGCTTGTTGCGGAATTGGACCAGCGCCCTGACGATTACCCGGTTAGCAAGCAACGATTGGGCGCGTTCATCGGCACATCATTGCATGATTACTTGCGTCAGCGTGGCGTAACCCAAATCTTCTTGACGGGCATCGCGTCCAGTAGCGGCGTGGAATCGACGGCACGCAGCGCATACGACTACGGCTACAACGTCGTGCTGGTCGTGGATGCGATGACCGACCGTGACGCTGACGCGCACCGTCATAGCGTTGAGAAGATTTTTCCACGGCTCGGCCAGACGGACACAACCGACAACGTGTTGAAGGTACTGCGTGGGTAAAGGGGCGACTGTGCAGGGAATGCCTCAATGCATGATGGAAGAATAATCTACAGTCGAGTGTTCCGACGAATTCGCATTAGTACTGATAAACGCCCTAGCCTCGGCCAAACCGCCTTCTTTCGCACATCTTAAGGGTCTCGCTCAGGGCACATCTCACGGGATGTCTCGCGTGCTTGCAGCCGTCTTGGGCGCGAGAAGTTGCCCTCGCCATAGACTATGTTCAATTCGGAGTAATCTACGCTCCAAATCGACGTGCTTTTTCCGGGACGGATGATTACGTTGTAAAACCTTTCGCAATCGGAGAACTGCTCGCCCGCATTCGAGCTGCACTGAGACGCTCCAGCTCTGGAGAGCATCTCCCCAAAATTGAGACTCCAGAATTGAGCATCGATCTCGAGAAACGGAGCGTGGACGTGTGCGGGAAGAGAGTCCACTTGACTCCCAAGGAATTTGACGTCTTGCGCACTCTTGTTGTGCAGGAAGGAAATCCGCTTACTCATAAGAGATTGCTGCAAACGGTCCGGGGGCCGGATCACGGCGAGGAAACGGAAAACCTTCGCGTGGTGGTAAACCAGCTGCGGAAGAAGATCGAGAAAGACCCCGCGCATCCCCGCTACATCTTGACCGAGCCCTGGCTGGGATACCGCTTTCAGTTGCCAAGTCTGGCCTCAGAAAAACGCTCCCGCCGCAAATCGTGACTTTTAGCGTACGGTAGCTAGAGTATCGAGCTCCAAATTCAATTCCAAAACATTCACTCGCTCTTCTCCAAGAAATCCCAGGTCGCGGCCTTTTGTGTGCTTCTGCACCAAGGCGCGCACGTCTTCCTGTTTCATCCCGCGCGAATGAGCAACGCGAGGAATCTGGAATTCCGCCGCCGCGGGAGAGATGTCCGAGTCAAGGCCGGAGCCAGAGCTTGTCACCAGGTCCACAGGGATCGGAGCTCCAGGATTCTCTGTCTGGAGCTTTTCCACATCGCCTTTCACGCGCTCAATCAAAGCCTTGTTCGTGGGTCCCAGATTCGAGCCGCCACTGGACGTTGGATCATATCCAGTTCCCGCGTTAGACGGCCGCGGATGAAAATAGCCGGGTCCGGTGAACGCCTGGCCGAGGATTCGGGAACCCACGATTTTCCCGTTTCTCTCGATCAGTTGTCCGTTAGCCCGGCCAGGAAACAGCACCTGCGATAGCCCGGTGACAACCAGCGGATACAGCAACCCAAAAATCACGGTCGTCACCAAAGTGAACCACAGTGAGATGAGAAGATTCTTTTTCATAAGTTCCTCAAACAACCCGAAGATACGTCAGCAATACGTCGATGAATTTGATTCCGATAAACGGCGCAATGATTCCACCCACGCCGTAGATCAACAAGTTGTTGCGGAGAAGAGCCGCCGCACCCAAGGGCCGGTACCGTACGCCACGGAGAGCGAGTGGGATCAGAGCGATGATAATCAGGGCGTTGAAAATTACGGCCGAAAGGATTGCCGATTCCGGCGTGTGCAGATGCATAACATTCAGGATGCCGAGGACGGGGAAAGCCGCGGCAAACATGGCGGGTATAATCGCGAAGTACTTGGCAACATCGTTGGCCACTGAAAACGTGGTAAGCGCACCGCGCGTAATCAATAATTGTTTGCCGATTTCGACAATCTCGATGAGCTTGGTGGGATTGGAGTCAAGGTCCACCATGTTGCCAGCTTCCTTGGCCGCTTGCGTGCCGGTGTTCATGGCCACTCCGACATCTGCCTGAGCCAGAGCCGGTGCGTCATTCGTGCCGTCGCCGGTCATCGCCACGAGCTTACCTTTCGCCTGTTCCCTCTTGATGAGCGCCATCTTGTCTTCCGGTTTAGCTTCGGCGAGGAAGTCGTCGACTCCGGCCTGGCGGGCGATGGCAGCCGCGGTCAACGGATTGTCGCCCGTGATCATCATGGTGCGAATTCCCATGGCGCGAAGATGGTCGAAGCGCTCCTTCATCCCTCCCTTGACAATGTCGGTGAGAGCGATCGCGCCTAGCACGCGGCCGTTTTCTGCAACCAGCAATGGCGTTCCGCCAGCATTCGAAATTTCCCGAACGCACACTTGCAGTTCGGCAGGAACGCTATTGCCACGGTCCGTGCTCAACCGACTGATCGCTTCCAGAGCCCCTTTACGGATTTCCCGGCCATCCATGTCCACGCCAGACATTCTCGTTTGTGCGGAGAATGGGATGAAAACCGCCGCGTGGGAAGCAAGGTCGCGTCCGCGGAGCTTGTAGCGCTCCTTTGCCAATACAACGATGGAACGCCCTTCCGGAGTTTCGTCCGCCAGCGAGGAAAGCTGCGCGGCATCGGCGAGATATGCCTCTTCCACGCCGGGTGCAGGGAAGAATTGGGTGGCAGCTCGGTTTCCGAGAGTGATTGTCCCCGTTTTGTCCAGCAAGAGCACATCCACGTCGCCAGACGCCTCCACCGCACGACCCGACATCGCGATGACGTTTCGCTGAATCATGCGATCCATTCCGGCAATGCCGATGGCCGACAGGAGACCGCCGATAGTCGTGGGGATCAAGCAAACGAGAAGCGAGACCAATACAAAGATGTTCTGCGGGGCCCCAGAGTAGATGGCAAACGGCTGAAGGGTCACAACCGCCAGCAGGAAGATGATCGTTAGACCCGCCAACAGAATGTTGAGCGCAATTTCGTTCGGGGTTTTTTGACGCGAAGCTCCCTCAACGAGCTTGATCATCCGGTCTAGAAATGTCTCGCCGGGATTCGACGTGATGCGCACCTTGATTTCATCGGATAGAACGCGCGTTCCCCCGGTGACCGCGGAACGGTCTCCGCCAGATTCGCGAATGACCGGCGCGGACTCGCCCGTGATCGCCGACTCGTCGACCGACGCCACACCTTCGATGACCTCGCCGTCTCCCGGGACAAACTCCCCCGCAACAACAACGACGACGTCTCCGGAGCGAAGTTTCGAACTCGCCACGACTTCGGTACTGCCGTTACTCTGCAGGCGGTGCGCTTGGGTTTCCGCCCGCGCTTTGCGCAACGTATCGGCTTGCGCCTTGCCCCGGCCTTCGGCCATGGCTTCGGCAAAGTTTGCAAAGAGAACCGTAAACCACAGCCAAAGTGTGATTTGCAGTCCAAAACCAAACTGTCCGGCATGGTGAAAAACGTTCCACGCGAGCTGGATCGTCGTCAAGACGGCTCCCACCTCTACGACGAACATCACCGGGTTTTTTACCATCGTCCGGGGATGCAATTTGACGAAGGAGTCCAGTACTGCTCTCAAGAGAATTCTCTTGTCCGCTAGCGATTGCGCTTTCGTCGGATGATGAAGATGTACCTGATCCATACGCACCTCAGAAAACCTTTCCTGCATGCATCAGCAGGTGTTCGAGAATCGGCCCCAAACTGAGAGCCGGGAAAAATGTGAGTGCGCCGACGATTAGGATCGTGGAAACAAGGAGCGCCGAGAACAGGCCGCCCGTGACCGGGAATGTCCCGGCCGATTCCGGAACCGTCTT
>Ga0210399_10001088_pt1 | contig 21225 bp, 18 predicted proteins | sample IncBWC14MmetaG_FD_150865 | JGI IMG/M metagenome (GOLD analysis project Ga0210399, IMG submission 150865) | Forest soil microbial communities from Barre Woods Harvard Forest LTER site, Petersham, Massachusetts, United States - Inc-BW-C-14-M | ecosystem: Environmental > Terrestrial > Soil >... | reverse complement strand
TCTGCCGCGCGGTTTGCCCCGACCCTTGAATCCGGATCAGTTCATCGTCACTCCAGAACGTGCCGTCGAACAGCAACACGTCGCAAGATTCCAATTCCTTCAGCAGCGCCTCATCGATTTGCGGAACAGCGGGCATGTAGGCCAGACGCTTCCCCAACGTCGGACCGATGATGAGCCCCAGCGATGCCTCCCCAAGTTTCAGTTCGTCCCGACGCGGTGGCGAAACGTACGCGGGAAAATGCGTGCCCAGCGGGAGTGCCCGGCAGCGCAATCCGGAATCCTCACCGGCAGGATTTTGTAACGAAAGCTCGGTTCTGGGCGAGAAGTTGGTCCAGGTCACCTGCCCGGGAACGCGCTGCAACATGGCGAACACGGAATTATCCTCCGCCACAATTCGGCGAACGGACTCCGTTGCGTACACACGAAGCGGTTGCAATTCCCGCAGCAGCAGCAGACCGAGCACATGGTCGATGTCGGCATTGGCCAGCACCGCGCCCACAATGGGCGATTGACGGACGCCTTCACGAGGATGCAATTCGGCAGTGCCTTCGATTTGCTCGCGCAGGTCAGGAGAGGCGCCCAGCAGAAACCACGAGCGAGAGTCGGCGCTGATCGCAACCTGCGCCTGGCTGCGAGCCTTCCCCCGAAAAGTTCCGGCGCGTACCGCGCGGCAGTTAGGGCACGCGCAATTCCACTGCGGGAATCCGCCGCCAGCCGCCGAGCCCAGAATCTTCACCCGCATCGTTGGAAAGTGTAGCAGCAGCCGTAAACGAAAAGTATCGATGAACCGCGGTCACTCTTGGTTGTTACCGTCGGAAGGCCGGACCGCTCCCCGCAAGCCCTTGCTGTTGCTATCTCTTCACGACTGGCGCGGTTCGCGCGCCGGCACGCGAACCCATCGTCGTCAAGTATGTCGTGATGTATGATGTGCGTGCAGCGAGTGCGTCGTGCCGGTATCCTGCTTTGTACCGCCAACGTTTTGCTCAAGGAGATCACGCCATGCTGACCCGTATCGCGATCACACTACTTCTGGCTACCTTGCTGGCTGCTGTATTCATGGTTCCATCCACTCACGTCCGGGCTCAGGGCTTCGGTCCCGACGAACGTTTCGTCTGTGGCGTCAACGAGCGCGATGAGATCTTCTGCACGTCCTACCGCGGCATGGAACACGGCCGCTGGGAAAGGATTCCGGGTGCCCTTAAGCAAGTCGTCATACGCGAGGGTCATCTCTGGGGCGTCAATCGCAATGGAGAAATGTTTTACTCCGACGATTTCCGGGCCGGAGACACCCATTGGATCCGCCTGGAGGGCCGGGCTAAGGAGATCTCGGTAGGCCACGGAGTCCTCTGCCACGTCAATGACAAAGATTCCATCTACTGCGCCGACGAAGGCATCGATACTCCGCGTCCTCGCTGGCACCGCGCCCCAGACGGTGCCAATCTCAAGTCTATTTCCGTTAACTGACGCGCCGACTCACCCAGGAGCCCCAGGGCTCTTGTGCGTCGCGATGGCTGACATTCTTTTCTCAGAATTGTGTTGCATTCGCGTATTCTCCTCCGTATAGTCGCGGCTAGCCCAAGAGCCCACCGACGGATCTTCCCCTGGGTCCGGTCACGCCGTCATTCCACCCAATCTCGACCTCACTTTGCTAGCGCCATGGGCACGGCTTTGGGCAGTGTGAACCTATTCGTGCCCTAAGTTACCGATCAAGTTCGCCGCGTCTGCCGGGGATGCTTCTTCGCATGCACCCCGATGCACGCTCATGTTTGCAGTTTAATTTTTCGAATCAAAGGGAGCCCTATGCGCAACGATTTCCGATCTATTGCTGAAACGCTGGCAGGAGTTCAACGAGTTCTAGCCTGTTCTCTGATTTTTCTGCTAAGTGCCAGCGCCATCGGATGCAATATCGGACAAAAGACCACAACGTTGGCGCTCCAGCCTGTCCCGTCGTCCATTCCCGCTGGGACGCAAGCTGTCTTTACCGCGTTCATCAGCCACAACAACGGTAACTTCGCGGGCGCGAACTGGGCCCTGACAGTGAGCGGGACCGCCTGCTCGCCGGGATGCGGAGCCCTCAGCAATCCGACGAACGTTGGAAGCGCAGGAAATGGCGACACTGCCACGATTACTTACACCGCGCCGAACACGGCTCCAAGTCCCAATTCGATCACCATCACCGCCACCTCGGTCGAGAACCCAAACTCCTCCGGGGCAAGTACCTTCACGATTGACTGACCTGATGCCTTGGAATGTCGATTCAGGGATACTGCCGCGGGACCAGCCGGTAGCACTCAAGAGAGTTCGGTGATCACGTAAGCACCGCGCTTGATTCTCGCACCGACCAGGCCCCGGCGGATCGAGGTCGGCGGCGAATCGACACGGCGAAACCGTAATTCGGAAATCGTCCGTCTATCGAACGTTCACAACCCGCCCTGTTCAGATTCACAAAATTGTTTAGCCAATGAACACCCTCTCGATCATGAGTGTATACGTAAGGACTTTGTCGCGACCGGGTCTTCAGTCGTGACCAGCCCACTCGATCTGCAAACTTGGAGGCCGCTTTAAGGTCTGCATTACTACGCAATACTGTTCGGTTTTCTCCTGCAACCCGCGCAGTTGTTCCGGCGTTGCTTTAGGTGCAACAACGTCAAGAGAGAGGCGAATGCTTTCAAAACCTACCGGGACATCTTTCGATATACCGAGGGTACCTCGGAGATCCAAGTCGCCGTCCACCCTGACCTCAATGCGTTCGGTCGGTATGCCCATTGCCGCAGCTACCATTTGACAGGTGATCTGCGCGCAAGCCGCCAGAGCCCCAAGCAAAAGGTCACCGGAACAGGCGCCCGCACCGGCGCCTCCAACTCCCTTGTGCGCCTCAGCCTGGTAGATGGCCCGTCCAATATCGACGGAGCACGCTATCGGAACGTCCGTCTGCCCGCCTTTGGCGCGGATCGTGATTTTCGAAGTATTTGGATCGTTGCGGTATTGCTCTTTCAAAGGCTTCTGAAGCGATCGAATATCCACGGCAACCTCATTCTGTCTTAGCGGACCACCGCCCGCACGTCTAAACGGCTCCCCGTCTTGCGTCTTGAAGTCGGTCCGTATGAATGGTAGCATCTGGGGCCATGCAAAAGTTTGTCATTGAACGGGACATCCCGGGGGCAGGAAATCTAACCGAAGCGCAATTGCGGGAAGTCTCCCAAAAGTCGGTCCAGGTTCTGAAGGGGTTGGGTCCCGAGATCCAGTGGCTTCATAGTTACATAACCGGCGACAAGGTGTACTGCGTCTACCTTGCCCCGGACGAAGCGATTATCCACGAACACGCCCGGCGGGTAGGCATTCCGGCCAACCGAGTCTCCGCCGTGCGCCGACTCATCGACCCGACGATGGCAGGGTAAGCGAAGGCCTGACCTTCTCAGCGTGTGCAAAATTCTGCTTTCGCCCTCAGAGTCCCCCCGACTCGCCTTTGCGCTAAGACAAGGAAGTTGAGGTCTCAGGCATCAGCACCTCTTCAATCGCTTTGTCAACCGGCAACTCCGAACCTTCTAACCACGCCTTCGCGGCTACGGTCTTGGTCAAGACCTGCCGTGCCGGCTGCAAAGCGGCTTCCAGCTTGGCCTGTTCTGCGGGCGTGAGCGGAGCGCCAATGTGTTGCCGCAGTCCAGCCGCTGCGCCCGCCAGTCGCAGCGAACGCTCCGCTTCGAGTTGAGCAGCCGCTGAGCACGCGGAACACTCCAGCAGGCGCGCTATTCCGCGTTTATGGTCCAGCTCTCGAAAAAGTTTAATACTTTCGCTGTACAAAGATCGCGCCGTGGAATAATTCCCCTGCTCTCTCGCCAAGCTTCCCAGATCAGCCAGCGTGCTGGCAATGCCCCAACGGTCGCCGAGCTCGCGAAAAATTGCCAGACCCTGTTCGTACAATGTCCGAGCAGCTGAATCACCCTGGTCGCGCGCGGCATCCCCTTGGTAGTTTAGGGACCATGCGATGCCTGTTCGATCTCCCAGTTCTCGGAAGATCGAAAGGCATTCCTCCTGTAGCGAACGCACGCGGTCATAGTCTCCCTGTACCTTGAAGACATTGGCCAAGTTACTCAGGGCGCGGGCGACGGCCGTCTGGTCGCCCAATTCTCTCCACAGCAGAAGGCCTTCTTCGAATAGAGCACGCGCAATCTCCACGTCGCCCCGGTCGCGTGCCAAGACTGCCAGCGCGTTCAGAGAGACTGCAACACCCGTGTTGTCCCCTAACTGACGCGCGATGTCTTGGCTTTCGCCGAGGAGCGCGTCTGCCGAGGCATAATCCCCTTGCCCGCCGGCGAGCACACCTGCGGCAAAGAGGGCTCGTGCGCGCGCCTTCGTGGGAGCCTGCGCTCCTGCGAGCTTCAATAGCTTACCCAACCCGTCTCTACCTTCGGCGAGATACTCGCCAATCTCCCAAAAACGAAACAGCGCTGTACCCAGACGCAAGCCCCACTCCGCGTCTTCGGTTTCTGTCAGCCACTCAAGAGCTGCGCGAAAGTTGTCGTGTTCGAAGGCGAAGCGTTCCAGCCATTGCGCGCTCTCCTCGGTAGCGTCTTCTTCCGCCAGCACCAGGCAATAGGCGGCATGGGCGCGCTTCGTCAAGGGCTGCTCCCCGCTGGCTTTCAGCTTTTCCAGGGCGTACTCGCGAATCGTTTCCAGCATTACGAACCGAGATTCACCCTTCCCATGCTCGACCTGCTGTACCAGACTCTTATCCACCATCGACGCCATGCCATCAAGCAGGTCTAAATCGATGTCGGCTTTGGTGTCGCAAACGGCTTCCACTCCTTCCAGATTGCATCCGCCCGCGAACACCGATAGTCGTCGAAAAAGTTTCTGCTCGGGAGCGCTGAGAAGGTCGTAGCTCCAGTCCATGGCTGCACGAAGTGTCTGCTGCCGCTGGGGCAAGTCGCGCGCGCCTCCAGTCAAGAGTTGCAACCGGCTCGCCAGGCGGGTCAGCATCAAAGAGGGCGAAAGGACTTTGACCCTGGCGGCGGCGAGCTCGATCGCCAGTGGCAAACCATCTAACCGAGCGCAAATCTCACAGACGGCCGCGGCGTTTTCTCGATTAAGCTCAAAATCCGGCTTGGCGGCGACGGCACGTTGTACGAACAAAGCGACCGCCGGACATTGTGACAGAAGCTCCACTGAGGCTTTGGTCCGCGAATCCGGCAGCGCAAGCGGCGGAACGGGAAACTCATGTTCTCCGTACACATGAAGCGCCGCCCGGCTGGTTACCATGATTTTGAGTTTCGGCGCCGTCGCAAGCAGATCGGCTACAGTAGGAGCCGCCTGAACCAGGTGCTCGAAGTTGTCCAGCAGGAGCAGCATGGGTGCACGCGATATGTCCTGCAGATTCTTCCTTAGCAGCTCGAGCGCCGAGTGACCTCCTGCCTCGCGGATTCCCAAGCTTTGAACGATCGCTGATGCGATCAAACCAGGATCGCCTAACGACGAGAGTGGGACAAAATGAGTTCCGCCTGGAAAGTGCTCAGCCGCCTCACCTGCCACCTGCACCGCAAGGCGTGTCTTGCCGATCCCGCCGGGACCCGTGACCGTAACCAGGCGCACGTCATGACGCATCAGAAGTCCCTTGAGGGCCGCTACTTCTTTCTTGCGCCCTACAAATCCGGTCCGCTGCACAGGAAGATTCGCCGGGCGGGTTTCCACCGGCTTTACTGGCTTCTCTGAGAAGCGGTCACGTATGGCTGCAAATTCCCGCGCGAGATACTGAGTAAAGACACGGCCTGCGGGGCGGGCCTGCGGGCTTAAAGAGGCGGGCATGACAATAGGGGGGAGCGCTTTTTGCGTTTCTCCCTTGAGTCGTTTCAAGTCCGAGCAAATATCCGCGGCATGCTGGAAGCGCTTCTCGCGCTTTTTTTCCAGTGCTTTTCCGATGATCGCGTCCAGAGCGGCGGGCAAGGACGGATTCACCTTGCTGGCAGGGGCTGGCTGTGCGTTCAGGATCGCATTCATCAGCAGTACGCGATTCTTGCCAACGAACGGTTTCTGGCCCGTGGCCATTTCGTAGAGCACCACACCCAACGAGAACAAATCGCTGCGCGCGTCAATCTCTTCACCACGCACCTGCTCAGGAGACATGTAAGAAGTTGTGCCCGGAATAACGCCATCCAGGGTGAGCGACTCCTCCTCAGGCTGGTCGTTCGCGGCAGGAGGGCCGCACACCTTGGCCAACCCGAAATCCAGAATCTTCACCCGTCCCTGGCCGACGACGAACAGGTTCGCCGGTTTTATGTCCCGGTGAAAGATTCCCTTCGCATGGGCGACTTCCAAGGCGTCAGAGGTCTGAATCCCGAAGTCCAGGAGTTCCTCGATCGAGATCGGCCCCTCGTGGATTCGCTGCTTTAAGCTCGTCCCTTCAAGCAACTCCATGACGATCACGGGCTGATGATCGTGGTCTTCCACCTCGTAAATGGTGCAGATGTTAGGGTGGTTTAAGGACGACGCAGCTCGGGCCTCTCGCTCAAACCGTTTGAGAGCCCTCTGGTCACATGCCAGCTTTTCTGGCAGGAATTTCAAAGCGACACGCCGTCCCAAACGGAGGTCCTCCGCTTGGTACACCACACCCATTCCCCCACTGCCCAATTCAGACAGGATCCGGTAGTGGGAGATCTGCTTGCCAATCAGGCTCCCCCCAGGGGCGGCTCGCGGCTGAGCGGCATCTTCAATGGGCGGAGCAGGGCTGGCTTCTATAACAGGAGCAATGAACCGGTACCCCCGGCCGGTGATGGTCTGCACGAAGCGGGGCCGCTCCGGGTCGTCTTTCAGCACCTGGCGAATCTTACGGATGGCGGCATTGATGCTGTTGTCGGTGTCGAGGAAAACATCTTTCCCCCAGATTCTCTCGATTATCTGGTCGCGAGTCACGAGCTGCCCCTTGTTCTCAATTAAGAGCAGCAGCAACTCCATCGGAATCCGTTCCAGTTTGAGAACGCGGCTGGCTCGGCGCAGTTCGTAGGTGCGCGAGTCAAGATGGAAATCGTCACCGAATCGGATCGAGGATGACAGTCTGACGGGGTTCGAGGCCACGGGCAGCAACTCCCACGAAGTGCCCGCTCATTCTACAACGGGCGCAGCACACCTGGACAAGCCCAATCTTTTCCGTGGCTTACGGATTCATTTGAATTAAGCCGATCTTAACGCCTTCGCCATGGTCAAACCATGCCGGTTCCGGCAGTATGCGCCACGTAAGCAAGCGGTAAGTCAACAGTCAATCTTCGAGAACGGGGGACGGTCATGAAAAGGTTAACTGCACAAACGAGATTGGTTTCACTGCTGGGTTTGTTGGTGTTCCTGTGGAGTACGGCCTACGCGCAGATCACGCCCAGCGCCGACAGCTATACCAACACGGCGACGCCCACCACCAACAATGGCGCCAAGTTCCTGCTCGACGTCGATGGCGCCTCGCAGATCACTTACATTCAGTTCAATCTGGCGTCGATCCCGGCTACGGCCAGCGTCAGCCAGGCGACCCTGAAACTCTACGTCAATTCCGTCACCACGGCGGGCAGCTTCAACGTCGACTACGTCAACAGCACCTGGGCGGAGAACACGATTGACAGCAGCAATGCTCCCCCGCTGGGCACGACCATCGCTCCGAATGTCGATGTCACCACGGCGGACAAGAACCAGTACATCCTGATCAACGTCACTTCTGCGGTGCAGGCGTGGCTGAGCGGCAGCGAGACCAACAACGGCCTGGCGCTGGTGGCCAACAGCACGTTCAACGCCACGTTCGACAGCAAGGAGAACACGACGACGAGCCATCCGCCGGAGCTGGACATTGCTTTCGCCGGAGGCGAGGGGACGATCACTGGAGTAACGACAGCGAGCGGAAGCGGGCTGACCGGCGGCGGAACGAGCGGAACGCTAAGTCTCGGACTGACCAATGCCTGCGCGACGAATCAAGTTCTGCAGTGGAATGGCAGCGTGTGGGCTTGCTCATCAGCGGGTACGGGCACAATCACTGGGGTGACGGCGGGCGCAGCGCTGACAGGTGGCGGCACCAGCGGCAACGTGACTCTGAATCTGAACACCAGCCAGGTGCCCCTGCTGGCCGCTAACAACGTCTTTACCGGAAGCGATAATCTCTTCACAGGCACCGTGAACTTCACCGGCTTGGGTTCCTTTGCCAATGCTGCTTTCTTAAGCTCGACCTTCACCGGCAATGCCCTGTTCGAACCGCAGGCCGCCACCGATGCGATTGACGCCTATACCTCAGGTCCGGGCAAGACCGCATTGGTCGGCATTGAATCTGCGACTAGCGGCGGTTCGTACGGCGTTTGGGCACGGACAAGCGATCCATCGGGAGCGGGCGTTGCAGGCATTAACGCCGCTACGTCCGGGACACCGGTTGGAACGTACGGCCAGTCGGGCTTTCCCGCCGGCGTCGGTGTGTCTGGCCAGCGCGAGAGCAAAAGCAAGACGGGGCAGAACCTATCTATCAGCTTAAAGGCGGTAGGGATTGGTGTTTGGGGAGATGGAGGCGTCAACAACGACAGCGGCGGCATCATCGCAGGAGTTGCCGGTACGGTGGATGACGGGAGGGCCGCTGTATTTGCCAACAACTCCCCCACCGGCTTCTCCACCGTCCAGGTCTATTCCTTCAACAAGGCGTCGGACCCTCTGTACGTGTCAGCACCCAACGGCTATTGCTATGTCGATGCCACGGGCGACTTGAATTGCAGCGGCAGCAAAAACGCCGTCGTTCCAATCGATGGCGGAGCGCGCACGGTGGCCATGTCGGCCATTGAATCGCCGGTGAACTGGTTCGAGGACGCCGGCTCGGCCCAACTGGTCAACGGAGCGGCGATAGTCAACTTGGACCGGGATTTCATCCAGACTGTGAACACTGAAATGGACTACAAAGTCTTTCCGGTGCCGAATGGCGACTGCAAGGGTCTGTATGTGACCAATAAGACGGCCGCGTCGTTCGAAGTGCGCGAGCTAGGGAGCGGCACATCGAACGTCGCATTCGACTATCGCATTATGGCTATACGGCGGAATTATGAAAGCGTTCGCTTCGCCGACCACACGCACGACCTGGACTCGGTGAAGCTGATGCAAGAACAGGCGAAGACGCTAGGCGCAAAGCCGGCGTCGCATAATCGAATAGCGGCTACAGCCAAGCCTTAAGACGATAGAAAGGCAGGTGGGGAGGCCGCGCCGCGAGCAACAGAAGGCGTTCGCCTCCTCGATTTGCTTGCAAACTGCTCAAACAACCAAGAAAGGACAGGATAAAAACATGTCCAAATACGTCATCGAGCGCGACGTTCTGGGAATTGGAAATGCGACGGACCAAGAAGTCCAGACCATATCGCAGAAATCCAGCAGTGTTCTCAATGCACCAGCTCTCGACAAGCCCAACATTTTCCGCGGGTTACGAGTTCATTTGAATTAAGCCAATCTTAACGCCTTCGCTATGGTCAAACCATGCCGGTTGCGGCAGGATGCGCCCAGTAAGCAAGCAGCAAGTGAATCAATCAATCTGTGAAAAAACACAAGGAGGATCAAATGAAAATCAAAACAAAGTTCGGTTTGCTCGTTGGCTGTCTGATGTTTCTTGGCGCAACCTACGCGGGGGCGCAGGGAAATGCAACCCACCATTCCGGGGACGGGCAGGCCGCTCACGAATCTGCCTCGCCCAACCTCGTTCATCAGGTTCGCGATGCCACACAAAAGTTCATTGACGTCAACGCTGCCACCGCGGCCGGCTACGCCCCTTTTCTCGGCTGCGTTACCGGTCCGGACCACGGTGCCATGGGCGTGCACTATGTCAATGGAGCTCTTCTCAACGGCGTGCTTGATGTGTCACAGCCGCAGGCCTTGATTTACGAGCCATCGGACGACGGCATGCGGCTGGTGGGCGTCGAGTACATAATCTTTGCCGACGCCTGGCTGGCCAGCCATAACAACACTCCTCCAGTGCTGGATGGCCAAGTCTTCCAATTCGTTGGCAGCCCAAACCGCTTCAACATACCTGCGTTCTTTGAGCTGCACGTCTGGGCTTGGCGGGACAACCCCCAGGGTGCGTATGTCGACTGGAACAATCACGTGAGTTGCGACCGTCAGTAAGGTCCGGGGGATGTGGGAAGCACGGAGCGCTTTCCACATCCCATGCTCCGGGTCGGTTGAGCAAGACGGCTGAGATTAGATTGTCAAATTCTTCGCTTGTAAAAATCAGGAGGAGGTAAATTACCATGCCAAAATTCGTTATCGAGAGAGATATTCCGGAAGCCGGAAGCCTATCGTCGGAGCAACTGCAGGCAATATCGCAGAAGTCGTGTGGCGTTCTGCGAGAAATGGGTCCTGAGATTCAGTGGGTTGAGAGTTATGTCACGGACGATAGAATCTACTGCGTGTACGTGGCGCCCCATGAAGACGCCGTTCGTCAGCACGCCCAGCAGGGCGGTTTTCCGGCTAACCGAATCTCGCAAATTCGGTCGGTGATCGATCCGACAACCGCGGAGTAGGCTTAAGAGTTCAGCGGTGTCGGCACATACGCAACATACAAAACGCAATGCCGGGCGCGCTATGATTGGGTCTATACTGCGGAGGCCGACGATTACGGCTACACGCCGACGTTTAATGTCGCCTAAAGTCGAGGCCCACTCGCGATCCATCCCGCGCACGGGCACCAAACGGACACGGCGTGAAGCCTCAAGGTCGGGGAGGAACGAAGGGAGAAGGGACGGCGGGGAAGCACTTGAACTAGCGTGAACGCTGGCGATTAAGTGGTGGGCCCACCAGGATTTGAACCTGGAACCAACAGATTATGAGTCTGCTGCTCTAACCGTTGAGCTATAGGCCCGTGAACCCCAATCTAGCATATTCAGCGGGTGCCCCATTTCTCGCGCGTTCTTTGCGCGAGAAAGCCTGCCCGGAGCGGAGTCGAAGGGTGGGGCCTTCCCGGCCCTGACCACTAACCACTAACCACTGCCCTCAGTGCGCCGTCGCCTTCTCCGCCCCCAACCCCGTGTTCGACCGAACCAGCAGTTCGTTGAACTTATCCTGCGAAGCCGGTTCCTGAGTCACGAGCGTGCCGAGAATCGCTCCAACGAATCCCAGCGGAATACTGATGATGCCGGGATGCTCCAGCGGGAACCATGCCTTGGACTGAATCAGGTGCCGCGCCGCTCCGGTCACGGTTGGCGGATCGATCCCCATCACGCTCGGACTGATCAGAATCAGGCCGATGGAAGCCAGCAAACCTACCGCGAGTCCCGAGACCGCGCCCACCGTATTGAACCGCCGCCAGAAAATCGACAGCACAATCACGGGCAGGTTGGCCGACGCCGCCACCGCAAACGCCAGTGCCACCAGGAATGCCACATTCCACGTCTGCAAAACAATGGCCAGGGCGATCGCCACCGCGCCCACCACAAACGCCGAGATGCGCGCCACCGTCACTTCTTCACCCGGTTTCCGCTCGACCCCGTTATGAATCACGTTCGTCCAGAAATCGTGAGAGAACGAAGTCGTCGCGCTGATCGTCAGTCCGGCCACCACGGCAAGAATCGTGGCAAACGCGATGGCTGAAATAAACGCGAAGAAGATGGACCCGCCCAGAGCGTTCGCCAGCAGCGGGGCGCTCATGTTGGTCCCGCCGTGACCCTTGATGAAATCGGGCCCAACGATAGTCGCCGCGCCGAATCCCAGAAACGTAGTCATGATGTAGAAGCTGCCAATCAGCACCATCGCCCACACCACGCTGTGCCGCGCCGTCTTGGCGTCTGGCACGGTATAGAACCGGACCAGGATGTGCGGCAATCCCGCCGTGCCAAAAATCAACGCCAGCCCCAGCGAGATCAGATTCAGCGGCCCGTACGGCGGCTTATAAAGAAGCCCGGGCTGCAGAAAGTCTTTTACCACCACCGCGCCCTTCGCGTCGCGATAGGTGACCTGCGAGATCGCTACGAAAAATTGACTGAAGCTGAAGTGGAAGTGAGCCAACACCAGGATGCTCAGCAGGAATGTCCCTGACATCAGCAGGATCGCCTTAATGATCTGCACCCACGTGGTCGCCAGCATGCCGCCGAATACCACGTAGACGATCATCAGAATTCCGACCCCGATCACCGCCTGATTGTAAGTAACCATTCCTCCGAGCAGCAGTTTCACCAGCGTCCCCGCGCCGATCATCTGCGCGATCATGTAAATCGCGCTCACCACCAGCGTACTCAGCGACGCCGTAGCCCGCACCGGACGCGGCTTCAGCCGGTACGCCAGCACATCCGCCATCGTGTACTTGCCGGCATTGCGCAGTGGTTCGGCAATCACCAGCAGCACGGTGAGGTAGGCAACCAGCCAGCCCACCGAATACATAAACCCGTCATACCCATAGAATGCGATCAGGCCCGCGATCCCCAGAAACGACGCCGCGCTCATATAGTCGCCGGCCACCGCGACCCCGTTCTGCCAGCCTTTGATCTGCCGGCTCGCCGCAAAGTACGCGCTCGCCCCCGCCGAGCGCCTCGAGGCCCAGTAAGTAATACCCAGCGTGATGGCGATGAACACCAAGAACATCGTCAGCGGAATATTCATGGCTTACTTGCCTCCCTTGGCATCCTCGGCCTTGTTGAGAATGTCTTCTGCCAGACGGTCAAAGTTGTTGGCAGCTCTGACGTACAACCCTGCGATCAGCCACGCCACAAAAAATTGCGACAGGGCAAACAGGTAGGCCAGGTTCAAATACCCAACCTTGATCGACATGAATTGCGGTGCGTAGCCCACCAGCACCGGCAAGGCAAAGTAGTACACCACAAAAAAGATGAATGCGGGCACGATGAAAGTTTTCTTGGTCGCCATCAAATCCTTAAATTCTTTGCTCTCGGCGATCTTGTCCCAGGTCAACTGCGATGCCTGATACTGTGGCGGAGCGACTTCCAAATTTCTTGCGGCATTTCCCATAGGGAATCCCCTTCACTCTTTGTGATTGGTGTTCGAACGTGTGACGTTCCCGGCAGTTCCCTGCCCGCGGAGGCCACAGGGCCGGGGACAGCTTACTCCCGTTTCCACCCTTTGGGAATAAGCCCTGTCTCCGATGGCAGGCTAAAGAAAAACAAGTAAGGACGGACGCGTTAGCCACCTCGCCTCATGTGGCGACGGCCGCCTCGGCCGTCCCGCGATGCCGAAGGCGAGCGGCCCGTGCGCAAACGCAAAACGGACGCAGGTGCCCCATACTAAACGTTGTTTTTGTGACGCTAGAGCTTGCCGAAGGGATGTGGATTTTAACTGTAAACGAGAACACTTTGTGCGCAGTAGGCGTACCCGAATATAGCCCGGCGTTTCCAACGCCGGGTAAACCGCAATAAAAAAAGAAAAGGCGTCCCGGGGGGACGCCTGAAACCTCCCGAACGTCCTTACTTCACATGCCCGCGCCCTTCTGCATCTTCCCCGACCTCGCCAGATCCGCCAGCGCCGGCACCGACTCCGGTTCCGTAATCTTGCTCTCCGGCAATGCAGCTCCCTTAAACGCCTCGACCAGCATCTCAATCGCGAGATCCGTATTCGGACGAATGAAGATCGTCGCCGCCAGCGTCCCGTTGCGCACCCACGCTTGGCCCGTCCTCGGCATCCCGTCGCATCCCGTGATCGGAATCTTCATCCACCGCGCCCGCTCACTCTCCGGGATCTCGCTGAACGCTTTTCTCGCCCCCATCGCCATGCTGTCGTCCTGCGCTCCGACCAGATCGATATGACTTTCCTGCGAAGTCCGCAAGCGCAGCCACGAACTCACCGTCTTATACGCGCTCTCCTCCGTCCAATTCGCGCGCATGGTCTTGATTTGAACGTTTGACGGCCTGGTCAGATTCATCCCCGCGGTTCGTTCTTTCGCCGCGGAACTGTTCGCCGGCCCCTCGATATACAGAATCGATCCGCCATTCGGCAGCAGCGCCGCAAATTGCTTCCCCTGGATTTTGCCCACTTCTTCATGATCGGAGGTGATCGTGAACACCGGAACCTTATATTTCCGCCGCAACTCCTGAATGTAGTCGACCTCGTGGTTCAGCACGACCCACCCAATTCCCGCCGCTGCCGCCGCCCGCGCCACTTGCGGAAATGCGGTGCCACCCGCGGGTTCGAACACGATTGCATCGGGACGCACCACCGACGAATCCTGCACGTAATGCAGCAACTGCTGGCTCTGCGCCAGCGCATCGTTGTTGGCGTGAATGATCTTCACGTCGACGCCGAGCCGCCGCCCGGCTTTTTCCGCCACCGCAGCCTGCTCCTGCTGGTAGTCGTTGTCGTCGTTCGTGAGTGAAACCAAAAAGCTGAGTCTTTTCATGACATGATTCCTGTCTTCGGATCATAGACCTTCCGTCCCCGTCCCCAAGGTAACCAGAGTAACCATGCGGCCGTGGAACGACGTTTGAATGTAGGCAGGAGACTAAGGAGGTGACGAGGGCTTTAGCCCACGAGGTAGGTTCAGGCCCCGGCCGCAGAAACCTTCGCCGCATCGCCCAGAAACGACTTCAAGTTCGCATCCAGACTTTCCCGATCGGCATCGGCCAGGTTTACGAAGCGAAACGGCTGCATCCACCCCTGCGTCGCCCACATAGGAAACAGCATCTGCGCCTTGCCGCGAATGGTCGTCTTGTGCAGGTGAAAAATCAACTCGACTTCCAGCTTCTCGTCCAGCGGTTTTTCCAGATGAATCACTCCGCCCGAAGTCGAAAGCTGATGGAGCGCGCCCCTCAACGACCGGCGATTCGGCAACCGCACCAGCACCAGCACCGAGCCCCGCAGCTTCACGCGGAACGGACGGTCACTCAGTTGATTCCTGTTGCCCGGCACAACCGGCTCTGTCGAATTGAGCTCTTCGGACATATGCTTACCCAGAGTATGGCAGCGTGTAAGGAGTTGGCGAGGTTACGAAAGAACAAGACCGACCTGTTTTGCCCCTCTAGAGACGCAGCTTGCCGCGTCTTGCGGCATCTGCACATTGAAATCGGTGGTGTGACCTATTGCGCGGGACTTACTTGCGCCCGGGATGGACTTCGGCGCCCTCGGAGAAAAGATTGTACGGCCAGACTTTCTTGTTCACGGTCAGTTGCGGAGCCTCCGCTGGATGGCTGGTCGCTGGCGGCGGCGCGGGATTGTCCTGCGCTGCGCCTTGCCAATCTGCCGGAGGATTGGCAATCCCCCAACAATTCCCGTTGGTATACAACGAGGCCCCGATCAGAAAATAGTTGCCGTCGTTCCCCAGCGGCACACAGTTCACCACCCGCGCCGTGACGCTGCCTCCACCGGGCAGACCGCTCAGCATGATGGGCGTCCCGATTTGCAGCGCCTCGGAGCTGCGAAAGCCGCATCCCTGCGCGCTGACGATCAGCACCACACACCGGTCCCCGAACGGTTTGGTCCGGTCAAGACTGATCACGCTGACCGGAATCTCCACGCGAACTCGCGTGCTGCGTCGCGTCGTGTTGGCCGTGATCACTTCCATGGCAGTGTTGCCCGCAGGCTCGCCAATCCGGGCACTCGTTCCACCGTGAGTTATTGTGGCAGACCGCGCCCCAGCTCGACGGTAACCAAGGTAACCCGCAAATGAATCGCCCGCGCGGAATCACCCCCTGGCATTCAGCCGCGCCCGCTTCACACCCGCTCGAATCCCCTTCTCCACCACTCGCGCATACCCCGCCGCATCCATCGCCGACATAGTCGCCGCCGCAATCCCGCCCGGCGTAGCCGCTTCGCGCAGCAGCTTTTCCAGACCCTGACCGCTTTCTCGCCAGTAGAAGATTCCATCGCCCAGGGCGTGAGCCGCAGCCCTCAGTGCGGTAGCGCGGTCCAGCCCCGCGGCTTGCGCGGCCTTCGCCAAAGCAGCCAGCGCATGATATCCGTGCGTAGGCGAGTGCGCTGCGGTAATCGCATCCAGCTGGCGTTCCGGCAGATCCAGCACCGGCCCGACATGCGCAAAAAACCGCCGCACGCCCGCGCGCTCACTCTTCGTAACGCTCCGGTCAAAACTCAGCGCGGTCAGCCCTCTGGCAATACGGCACACCGGACTCGGCATCGCCCGCGCCCAGCGCACCGGAGGCCCCATCCATGCCCGCAAATTCCGCAGCGGAATCCCCGCCGCCAAGCTCACGCACAGCCGCGGCGCCACAACGCCGCAAGCCGCTACTTCCTCAAGCATCTCCCGCACCGATCCCGGACGCACTGCAATCACCAGCATCCCCGCCCGCAGCGCCTCTGCTCGAAGCATCGCCGACTTCAAGTCGCGGGCGGCTTCGACACGCGACTCCCGCCGCAGCGCCCGCACCTTCTCCGGATGCCGGTCATACACAACAATCTCGCCCGCATATCCCGCCAGCCGCAACCCCGCCGCCATCACGCCCGTGATGTGCCCGCCGCCAAGAAATACGGTTGCCTTCATCTCCCTCACCGGCTCGCCAGCCCGCCCGCCGTCTCTCCGCCATCCATCGTGTACACCTGCCCGGTCGCAAACGCCGCATCCTCCGACGCCAGATACGCAAACAGACCCGCAATCTCCTCCGGCTTGGCATGCCGCCTCAGCGGAATCTTCTGATTCACTTCCGCCAGCATCGCGTCGGAATATTCCGCCCGCTGCATCGGCGTCAGCACGTATCCCGGAGCCACCGCGCACACCCGCACCTTCGGCGCCAGTTCCAGCGCCATCGACCGCGTCAGCTCGATCACTCCTGCCTTGGTCGCGTTGTAGTCCGCGTAATACGGATATCCCATCACCCCATTAGTCGACGCCGTTTGCAGAATCACGCCGCTTCCCCGCTCTGCCGAAAAATTTTCCCACATGTGCCGCGCCGCTGTCTGCGCCACGTAGAACACGCCCGTCAGGTTCACCGCAATCACGCGCTCCCACTCCTCCGGAGTGATGTCGAGAAACTTGTGCCGGATGCTGATGCCCGCATTGTTGATGAGCACGTCGACACCATCCATCAACCGGATCGCCTCCGCAAACGCCGCCTCCACCTGCATCAGGTCGGTGACGTCGGCAATAATGGCTTCGCCCAACAAAGGCAGCTCGTGCTTGATGTGCCCGCACGCCGTCGCATCGCGATCGAGCACGCACACCTGCGATCCCTCCTCCAGAAACCGCGCCGCCGTCGCCGCCCCAATCCCGCTCGCCCCGCCCGTGATCAGAACGCGCTTGTCTTTGAGCCCTCGCATGCCATCCCCCTTCTGTTGAGGGACAGTGTATCGGACCCCAGGGGATTTTGATTGTCATCCTGAAAGCGCGCTCTCTTTGCGCGGCTGAAGGACCTGTGCACTTCTGTCGGACAGGCGCGGCTTGGGTCAAGTCAGATCGACTGCGGCATTTTTCTTCATTGTGGAGCCGACACTCCTGTCCGTTGGCTTTGAAGCTGATGTTGAAGTTGATCCTGATGTCGATCTGACGTCTGTCATCCCGAGCGAAGTTTTCGTCCGCGACCAGCGGACGAAAACGCAGTCGAGGGACCTTGGGTTAGCTTTCGCGCGGTCCCCCACCCTCGTGCCCATTGCATTCCCCGCCCCCAAGCATACAAAGGACGCGCAGGATGGGGGTCCCGCGGCCAACGCCGCAGGACCCTTTTTTCTGCGTTAAGTTGATTGGTGGGCATCCCCATCCTAGCCGCGTCCTTTGCGACCGGGTGGGGATTTTGATTTCGTCGGGAAACCTAGAATTCCGCCAAATCACGCTAAATCTTGCGATACAACATCCCCATGCGCAACACCCGCACCCTCTCCGTAACCCTCCCCCCCGACATGCTGAAGCGCGCCCAATCCATCGCCAAGAAGGAAAGCCGCACCATGAGCGAACTCATCCGCGAGGCCCTCCGCCACTACGAACGCCGCTCCTGGTGGGACGACATCAACGCCTACGGCCGCTCCAAAGCCGCCCGCCAGGGCATCGCAGAGCAAGATGTCGACCGCCCCGTCCACGAACTCCGCGCCTCCAAACGCGCTGCCAAGAAATGATTCGCATTGCGAGACTCTGACTCTCCAAACAACTACGAACGGGAAGGGCACGACTTCCAGTCGTGCCGATCAGGCGCCGACACTGAACTCGGCTTCAGACGGTTATAAAGCCGAATCCCTAAGGCCAGCCTAATGCGGTGCGACTCGAAGTCGCACCCTTCCCGGTCGCTTTGTTTTCGGCTCGTTCTTCTCCGGAAAAACTCGCCACACGCTGCCATGCATCCACCTCGCCGCCCACCTTTCGCCCCAAGAGTCCCTGCTAGTTTCCCACAGCCTTCCACAGCCCCACCATGTTCGTTCAACCTTTACTGAGAAAGCTCAACGGTGCACAATCAGAGTTATGCGAAAACGAAATCGGCAGCAGCAATCGTCCCCTAAGTCCTTTAAACGGAAGATTTTGCCCGTAAGTGATTGCAGCCCTTAGATTTTTCCCCGATTTTCCTCTAAGTGAATGATTCCAATAGGCCGGGGGGAGGGGGGGAGGGGTTTATAAAAAGGTAAGCTTCACAGAACGGTCCAAATTTTCAACTTCACTGCCTGCCAAAAGCCCGCCGAGCTACCGCTCGGCATGGACGGACGAATGTGTCCGTTCCACACGAGCAACCTCCAAGATCAACGTCAAAGGCAGCGGACAGGAGTGTCCCTTCCACACGAGCCAATCCCACACGAGCACAGGTGCTGCAAACGAGAAGCAGGTTCCTCCCTTCGCTTCGCTCCGAGTCGGAATGACAACGATGTGGGGGAAACTAGATCGGTTTGCCGCGGAGTTTTTGTGACCTGTGGCGCGTGAAACCTGGCTGGAACCCATCGCCGACGCGACTTTCACCACGCCGAGGGGTTACAGATCTGGTGCAAAGCCTGGCCATGTCTGGCTCAAAAAGGAATCAGAGGAAAAATGAAAGCTTATTGGAATGCAGTTTTATGCGCCTTTTTCATACTTGCTGGCATAAGAACATCCAACCTGCAGGCGCAGGAGAGCGTCGTTCAACCGGCCGTTCTGCACATCCAGCAATCTACGACTACATCGCAGCCCCTTTCCCCTACGTTTCTTGCCATGTATCACGTGCTGGATGGCGCGAAGTCGCCAGTCGAGGCGTTGGCGCTTACCGGGACCATCTCGCTGAAGAACTTCGATCCGGAGTTCAGCCAAGTCCTGTGGCTCCTGGTCTATTGGCAGGGTGAATGTCCGGCGCACGACATTAATTTGAGCCAAGTCGCTGGTTATCTTTGGAGTGACATCGTGAAGAACCCCTCCCAGTCGGTCTCCACATTCCCGGTGAATATTGTTTTCCCTCATCCTCTGCCAATGACTGGATGTGTCGGTCTCTATTATGGCGGCGGCTCGGTGCTGGTGCAAAGCAAGGTGACGATGTCGGCCGATCTCAATCTGACCTACAGGCCGGTGAAGAATCCAAATCCAAACACGGTGATGGATCTATCCGGCGAATATTGCTTTGGTCAGAATTGGGGCTGCCAAAATACCACTGAGATCGACGGAGAAGGCTTCGCAGTTCCGTTCAGGATGGCGGCCGGGCATTTGCTGGAACTCTATGGAAACATCAGCGACAGTACTTTTGATGGGACAACGGGCTTCGGGCCGCTTCCGACGGGCGCATCGTGGGGCTCCAGCAATGATTTTTATCTGCTGCCTGGAGGGTGCGGGATATTCGAGGAGAACCTCAATAGCCAGGGGTTCCCGAATCCGGCGCCGCTTTCGACGCTGCACAGCTGGCTTCCCAAAGATGCTCTGCATCTTGCGAGTGTGCCCCTGGTAGATAGGATTCCGCCCGGAGCAACGAGCAAGGCACCGCTGCAGAGCCTTGTCGAGACTATTTTCTCGGTTCCGGTGAAGGTGAATGCCGGAGATTGCATGGTCGTCATTTACGGCAGAACGGGCAACGGGGCAAGCGATAACGAAACCCAAGTGCACGCTCTGATGGGGCCATAAGGAACTATTCTGCAGTCTTCCCGGTGGCGTAGAAAGGCCGTCCCCAGATGGGTCTCCAAAGTCGCGAGAGAACTCCCTGAATCGTCCGGGTTCGGGAGCACGCATAGGGATCCTTCGACTCCGCACGTCGGCTCGCTTCGCTCTCCGACGCACTTCGCTCAGGATGACAAATCAGAATTTAGATCGGTTTGCCGCGGAAGAAGTACACCAGCTCGATGATCAGGATTACGACGACCATCAGCTCCAGCACGAAGGCGCGTGACTGGTTGAACTGCTCGACCATGAAGCGGTAGAGGTCTTCGGCGGTTTGCAGTTTTTCTTTGACCAGGTCTTTGTAGTCGGGGACTCCGACTTTTTGGGCGCAGAGTTTGTAGAGACGGGCGGAGAACATGTCGCTGAGGAACTTGATGGCGTTGTCAGCGCGCTCAGTGAGTTCGTTCACGTCGAGCAGCACGGTGTGCAGCTTGGACGCGGCCCGCGCGGTGCGCCAGCGTCCCCAGAGCCCGGTCCCGCCGGCGTCGAGGAAGTCGTAGACGTTTTCCAGCTCTTTGGTTAGAAGCTCGTCGTAGTGGCGGAACTCGAGCAGCTGCGAGTTGGCGTACTGTAGAAGCTGGATGACGGTCTCGGCGCCGGCGTCGGTGTCGTAGATGAAAGCGGCGTTCCATCCGATGACGGCGAGGTCGTTGGGATAGTAGGAAATGCGGGATTGCAGAATCTCCTGGCGCTCGCCGTCGGAGAGCATGGACATTTCGCCTCGGACGACCTGGGCAATCTGATCTCCATGGGCGGCGAGCAGGTCGTTGGCCGAGGGTGCGGCGTCGATGTCGCCGAGCTTCAATTCTTTGACATGGAAGATGAAGTAGTCCTCTTGCAGCCACTCGGCTCCGCCTTCCTGCGAAGCGTAGGGCTTGATCAGCGCTGGCGCGGCGCGTTCGAGCTTCTGGGTGACGACGCGGGTGGCAAGCTTCTCGAAGTTGGTGTCGGAGGTCCAGCGGCAGGAGAGGTTCACCAAGGTGTCCCAGTCGCCAGAGAATGGGAGTTCGAAGACCAGGCTGACGACGCCGTAGTCGTAATACTTGATCTGGCCTTCGAGGCGCTCGCCGCTGTCGAGGATCAGCGGGTCGAGACTCTCTTCGACCGGAGGACGCTGGTAGCGGACGTATCCCGGAGCCTGATGCTTGAAGCTGGCTTCGGCGGTGCGGGCGCCGAAGATCTTGCGGAGCTCGTCGAGGCGAATCTCTTCGCAGACGTCGAACTGGATCAGGACCAGGACGGAGCCGCGCAGGGGCGTT
>Ga0210399_10001084_pt1 | contig 21278 bp, 14 predicted proteins | sample IncBWC14MmetaG_FD_150865 | JGI IMG/M metagenome (GOLD analysis project Ga0210399, IMG submission 150865) | Forest soil microbial communities from Barre Woods Harvard Forest LTER site, Petersham, Massachusetts, United States - Inc-BW-C-14-M | ecosystem: Environmental > Terrestrial > Soil >... | reverse complement strand
CCTCACCCGATCCGACAGGGTCTGCGTCGGCGTCCTGCTGTGTCTGCTCATCCTCGCTGTTAACGTACTCTCGGTCTCGTCAAGACTGGGCTTTCTCCATAAGCCTAAGCAGGTCAAGGAGCTAGACCACCTCCGCTATATCGAGATGGCGCGCGGTCCAGAGGGGCGACCCCAGCTGGCCCATGAGTCGACGTATTGCTGGCGGATCCTCGTTCCCGAGCTGGCCCGGCTCCTAAACCGCGCCGGGCTCGACCTCAACCTCGCGTTTTTCCTGATCACCAATGCGTCGCTCTTCGGCTTCCTCCTCGCGCTCTGGGCCTACTTGGGCGCGCTGGGGTTCTCTCTCCCTTACCGGCTGGCGGGCCTGAGCCTGGTGGGCCTCACCCAAGGCGCTGTCCGGTGGTACGAGTACCAGTACTGGATGACCGATGCCGCCTGCCTCTTCCTGATGGCCCTCGCCTTCCTTTGGATCCGGCAGGGACGCTCCCGTGCCCTCTACGTGCCAAGCGTGATCGCCGCCTTCGTGCGCGAGAATTATGTCGCGGTCTATCCGTACTATTTCCTCCACCTACTCAAGCGCGGGGCATCGCCCACGCGGGCGGGGGCGCGGGTGTTGGCGCTGGGCGCGCTGCCTCTCGCCATCTTCGTGGGCCTGCGGATCCTCATCGTGCCCAACCAGCCCGACAACTTCCTGGCTGACATCGCAGAGACGACGGCCTTCCGGCTCCGGCACCTGAGCGACAACCAGCCTTACCTGCTCACGGTGGGCTCCCTGGGGGTGCTCTTTCCTATGCTGTTCCTCTTCCCGGGCCGGCTCCTCCAGGTGGCCCGTCGGCACTACGACCAGGTCGCGGTAGTGGCCTTCTTCTATGCCTTGCTCCTCCTCGCCAACAACACCGAGCGGGAGCTTGCCTACACGCTGCCCGTGGTCCTCCCCGCCGCGCTGCGCAACCTGGGTGACCTCGTGGCGCAGGCGCGCCTCCCGACCGTGCCCCTCCTCGCCGGGGCGGTGGTCCTGCAGGGGCTGTTCTTCTCCCAGCAGCGGTTCGCTGAGATCGGGATGAGCATGTACCAGCCCACCAATCTCGTGGTGGTGGCGGCGATGGCTCTCTTCTGGCTCGGCGCCCAAGCGGCTCTCTACCGGCGCCGGCCGCGGGGCGTGCCTCTAAGCTCGGCGCTCCCGGAACCACCACCGGATCGTCCGGGCACGAAATGAAGGGCGCCCTGAACGCGCGGTCCTTCCCTGATCGATCAGCCAGGGGCGGGGGCGTCGCCCACCCGCGACCGCCGCTCTCGTGTTCATGATCACAGCGCCATTGCCCGGCAGGATTTAGGGTTAGGGTAGAGGGTGGGACCGGGAGCTCCGGAGCGAAGGAGGTCAGAGTCATGAAGGTTTATCGGGCACTGTTAGGAACACTGGCCGCGACGGCCCTGGCCTTCGCGCCCGCCTGCCGGAACACGGCCCAAGGCGTCAAGGAGGACTCGCGGCAGAATGCGGAGAAGGCCCAGCAGGAGGCCAAGGAGATCGCCCGCAAGATTAGCGCGGATGCCAAGGAGACGGGGGCCAAGATCAGCGAGGCCGCAAAAGAGGTCGGGGGGAAGGTTGCCGAGGGCGCCAAGGATGTGGGGGAGAAGGTCAAGTCGGGTGCCAAGGAGGTGGCCTCCGAGGCGGCGTCGGTGAAGCAAACCGTGGACGTGAAGGCCCACCTCGTGGCGGCCAGGAACATCGACACTTCCCACATCGAGGTGGACACGGACGCCGGGGCCAGGACCGTGACCCTCCGCGGCACGGTGCCGACCGGGGGCCAGAGAGCAGCAGCGGAGAAAGTCGCCCGGGAAAACGCCGAAGGCTACCGGGTCCGCAACCTTCTCACGATTGCGACGAGGTAGCGGGACCGGCCGACCGCGGCGGGCGTAGGAGGCAACGCTTAGCGGAGGGCGTACGACCGTCGCACCTCGTAGCGGCGCGGGGTGGGGATGGCCCGGGCCCGCTGGTCTTGGTGGAGCCGAGCGTCGAGGCCCTCCAAGGCAGTGGCGGTTTCAGCGAACTTGGAGTCTTTGTCCGCGGTTACCAGGAGGCGCCGCCGGACGAATTGCACCGGGGGGCGACCGCGGACCGCCGACCGGACCCCCATCGCCTGCTTCAGCATCGGGGTCTCTCTAGTGGCCAGGTTCACGCCCAGGGCCATTTCCGTCTCCGAGAAGCGTCCCAGAGAAACCCCGTCGATCAGGAGCTCGTAGCTCCCCTTGGAGAGCCCGGTAATCTTCAGGACCTGTTGGTCGAGCGCCTCCAGACCGGCCCCCGCCGTCTCCGCCAGATCGACGTCGGCGTCTCCGAACCGGACGGGCAGGGGCAGCGCCCTGTCCGTCTGAGTCCACGTGAGCTCCTTGGCCAGGAGCCCCGTCACTTCCGTGTTCTCCGCCCGGACGAGGTGTGCCGTGGCCGCGGTGGCGTCGATCTCCACGAGGGTGACCAAGGGGGGTGCGTTCCAAGCTCGGAGCAGGGCGCCGGCCATGACCAGGTGGCCCGTCGGACCCGGGTGCATGCGGTCGGGGATGATCATTCGGGCCAGGGTGGGGGACACCTTGTTCACCTTCTCGAGACCGGTCTGCAGGGGCGCGCCGAGGTCCACGAAGGTGACCCCCCGCTCCTTCGCAACTTCCTCTATCAACTTCCCGTAACGCCGCAAGACCGCGCCGTAGCCGTCCGCGAAGGCGGGCGGACGCGTGACATCGTCGAAGGGCGACGGCCCCAGGGGAGTCAGCCGGGCTCCGGGAAGGGCCTCCGCCAGCCGACCCAGAATCTTCCGGTAGCCCTGCCCGTAGACGTCAAGGAGGCCCTGGTCGAATGGGCGGTAGCCCGCGTCGTTCATCCCCAGCATGATCGTGACCACGTTGGCGTGAGCGGCGATCACGTCCCGGTCCAGGCGGAGGTCTATGGAGCCCGCATCGCCACCGCCAACCCTGTCCCCGCTGACCCCCGCGTAAAAGAAGTCAACGTTCCAGGCCGGGAAGCGGGTGGCCACGTACTCCTCCACCGCGCGGGCGTACTGGCCGTCTTCGGTGATGTCGTCGCCGTAGAAGACAACGTGGTCGCCGTCCTTTAGGGCAAAGCCTTGCCCGTGGGCGAGGGAAGGGGCCAGGAGCAGGCTCAGCAACGCCACGCGGGTCGCGGTCATGAGTCCTCTCTTTCCAGGGCAGCTCTACGGCGACTGCGGGCGATTCTATCCCGGGTTTGACGCGGTGCGGAGCCGGCGCCGGTCCTGGACACCCGTACCCTTGCCGAGTCTCGGAGGGGGCCAGGGCCGGGAGAAGCCGCGAGCCGCGCCCCTCGGGGCGGGTTAGCTCTTGATGCTCTTGGTCCCCGAGTCCAGGTAGACCGCACCCTTACGGAAATAGGACTCATTCGCCATGTGGCAGGCGAGGGCGGCGTGATGACCGAAGACCGCGTCTTGGACCACGCCCTGGCGCGTTTTGACGGCCTGGAAGAACCTCCAGAGATGGGGCCGCACGTCGTTGTAGGAGGGCCCTTGGTAACTGACGCCTTCCAGCGCCTGCTCGCTGCCCGGCTGGGGATCGTGGTCTTGGTGCCACTTCTCGAAGTACTCCTCCCGCATGGCCCGGGGGAAGGCGGAAGCATAGTAGCTGGGCCCGGTGGCTTCGCCCGACTGCGGAAAGTAGGTGACGCCGCGCTCGGTAAGCTCGAGGATGCCCTTGGAGCCCAGGAAGCGCACGACCTCGGGCGTCTCCGTGCCCAAGGTCAAGCGGATGTACACCGGCACGTTTCCGTATTCGAAGAGGGAGGCGTGAACGTCGGGCATGTTCCGCCCGTCCTTCCATCGCAGGATGCCGCCCAGAGCGAGGGCGCGTTTCGGTGGCTCGTTGATCCCCCATGCGTAGAGCATTCCGCTGATCACGTGCACCATCAGGTCGCCGGCGACGCCGGTGCCGTACTCCTTCCAGCAGCGCCAGCGTGCGAAGAGGTTGGGATCGAAGGGTCGTCGGGGTGCGGCACCTTGCCAGGTGTCCCAATCCAGGTTGGAGGGAGACAGATCGGGGGGGGGCGGATACTCCCAGGCTCCGCCGGGGTCATTGCGACCCAGCGAGCCTTCCACCATGCACAGGTCTCCCAGGACCCCCTTGGCGACCAGCTCCCGGGCTTTGGCGCAGACCACGGAGCTCGTGCGTTGAGAGCCGACCTGGACGATCCGCCCGCTGCGCTGACCCGCGGCTACCATCTCGAAGCCGTCGGCGGCCGAGTGGGACATCGGTTTCTCGCAGTAGATGTCCTTGCCCGCGCTCAGGGCGTCGATGACGATCTGCTTATGCCAGTGGTCGGGAACGGCGGAGACGATGCAGTCGATCTCCTTGTCCGCGAGCAGCTCCTGGTATCGGCGCGTGGTGGGCAGCCCGGGGCCCGCGATCTCCTTGGCTAGGGTATGGCGGCCATCATAGAGATCGCAGGCTCGCGCGCAAGCCACCCCCGGCAACGTGAGTGCCTTCGCCAGCAACCCGGATCCCTGCATGCCGACGCCTATCATCCCGAAGCGGAGGCGGTCGCTCGCGGGCACGGGTGTGGGGGCCCCCGGAGCGGGCTCCGGCTCGAGAAGGATCCGTCGGGAGGCCAGCACGACGCCCGCCACCCCCGTGCTTGTTTGCAGGAACTCACGGCGAGAAGAGCCAGTCTTCATGGGCGCGCTCCTGGTTTGTCCCGCCGGCCACGCGCGGCGCGGGGACTCTTACTTCAGTGATCTGATCGCGACTTCCTTGAAGAAGACGACGTCGTTGTCGCTATGATTCTGCAGTCCGATATAGCCCTCGGGAGGGCGTGGCCCGCGATGTGGCTCGAAGTCGAACTTGCGCGGCGGCACCGCTTGGCCCTCGGTGTAGTCGGTTACCGTCACCCCGTTCAGGACCACCAAGGTGTGGGGTCCCTCCAGCGTGATTTCCATCGTATTCCACTCCGGCCCGGGCTTGCCGGGCCGGGCCAAGGGCTTGGTCAGGGAGTAGAGGGCTCCCGTGACGTGGTAATCATCTTCGTTTGAGTTCTCGGGCTCGTTGTCAATCTGGACTTCGTAGCCATAGTGCACGGGCATCCACGCCTCTCGGGGCTCGAGGGGGATGCGGACGAAGACCCCGGAGTTGTCATTGTGGTCGCGCATGCGGTAAACGACGCGGATGACGCAATTGCCCAGCTTGCCGCCTGTCCAGTAGAGGAGGCCCATGCCGCCGTGGGTCCGGAGGAGGCCTTCCTCTACCGTCATCCCGCCGGGGCCGACATGCTTCCAGCCGGTCAGGTCCTTGCCGTTGAAGAGTTGTCTCCAGGGATCGGGCTGAGCGGGCAGCGAAAGGGCGGGGAGGGCAGCCAGGAGAAGAAGAAGTAGATTCCGCATGGCTTTACCTCGGACCGAAGGAATTCACCCGAGACAAAGATCTCTCCACGAGAGGGGTGCCGGAAAGACCCGGCACGATAACACAACTCCCAATCGCCTGCATGCGCGGGGGACGGGACAGGAGGCGGGAGCAGGAGGGCGGGCAGGCCGGTTGACGGTCCTGGCGGGCCATCGTAGCCTGACCGCGTGAACGCCCCCTTGTCCAATGCGGTCCCCGCGAGGGAACGCCGTCCCGCCCGCGGCCGTTCCCGGCGGGCCCTTCTCCCGGCCGTCTGGGAAGGCTGGGACGACGAGAGGCTGCTGGGCCTGCGCATGTGCGACCTCGACCTGCAGGTTGAGGGGAGCGGCCTCGAGGAGCGCATGGCGGAGCTGTACCGGGACTTGGCCGAGCATGGGCTCCGCTTCCGACCCCACGCCTGGCTCTCCGATGAGTGGTTCACCCCCGACGGGGTCCCCGGCATCGCCATCCCCTTCTACCTGGCCCACCCCCGCCTGGCCCGCCTGGAGCAGAACCAGATGCTGGAGGTGGAGGGGGGCACCCCCGAGTGGTGCCTGCGCATCCTCCGCCATGAGACTGGCCATGCCCTCGAGAACGCCTACCGCTTGCGCCTGCGCCGCCGCCGGCAGGAGCTCTTCGGCAAGACCTCGCAGCCATACCCTGACCATTACGCGCCCCGACCCTACAGCAAGAGCCACGTGATCCATCTCGAGTCCTGGTACGCGCAAAGCCACCCCGACGAGGACCTTGCCGAGACCTTCGCGGTGTGGCTCACACCGGGCTCCGACTGGCGCGCGCGCTACGCGGGCTGGCCGGCCATGCGCAAGCTGGAATACGTGGACGAGCTGATGCGGGAGATCGGACCCAAGCTGCCCCTCCTCCGCTCCCGGCAGCGCCCCGAGCTGCTATCCACCTTGGGCAAGACCCTGCACGAGCACTACCAGCAGAAGCGCCAGCACTACGGCGTCGACCACCCAGACTTCTACGAGCGCGACCTGCGCCGCCTCTTCTCCGGCGCTCCTGAACACGCGGGCAAGCCCACCGCCGCCTCATTCCTGGCCCGCCATCGCCGGGACTTGCGGCGGCGGGTGCGACGCTGGACGGGGGAGTACTCCTACACGATCGACCAGGTCCTGGGGGACATGATCGCCCGCTGCCGGGAGTTGAAGCTCCATCTCTCGGGACCGGAGGACGAAGCCAAGGTCGACTTCGCGGTGCTCCTCACCGTGCAAACCATGAAATACCTACATAGCGGTCGCCACCGGGTGCCCTTGTGAAGAAGCGGTCGGGGCCCAGGAGGAAGCTGCGCGTCCTGGCCCTCATGCAGGAAAGCCTGGTCCCCCCGGACGACGTCAAGGGCGTGGACTTGACGGGGGCGGAGTGGAAGATGGAGTACGACGTGGTCTCCACCCTGCGCGGGCTCGGCCACGAAGTGCAGCCCCTGGGCGTGGGCGGAAACCTGTCCGATATCCGCAACGCCGTCGCCGACTTCAAGCCCCATATCACTTTCAACCTGCTCGAAGGCTTCGACGATGTAGCCACCTGGGACCAGAATGTGGTGGCCTATCTCGAGCTGTTGAAGGTGCCTTACACCGGCTGCAATTCACGGGGGTTGCTCTTGGGTCGGGACAAGGCCATCGCCAAGAAGCTTCTCTCCTATCACCGCATACCGGTGGCCGATTTCGTGGTGGCCCCGCGAGGGCGACGCTTCCGACGACCCAAACGCCTCGCTTTTCCACTCTTTGTGAAGTCCCTGACCCTGGATGCGTCCATCGGCATCTCCCAGGCTTCGGTGGTGGAGGACGACGCGAAGCTGGAGGAGCGCGTTAGTTTCGTCCACGAGAGCATCGGCACGGACGCCCTGGTGGAGCGCTACATCGAGGGACGGGAGCTCTACGTGGGCGTTCTGGGCAACGAGAGGCTACAGGTGCTACCCATCTGGGAGCTCTATTTCAAGAACCTTCCGGAAGAGGTGCGCAAGATCGCCACCGAACGGCTGAAGTGGAGCCTCAGCTACCAGAAAAAGCACGGGATCGACAGCGGCGAGGCCAAGGACCTGCCCTCCGGGCTAGAGGACCGGATCCGCGACGTCTGCAAGCGCGTCTACCGCAACCTCATGCTCAGCGGCTGCGCCCGCATCGACCTCCGCATGACCGAAGCGGGTCAGGCCTACGTGGTCGAGGCCAACCCCAACCCGCAGCTGGCCCACGACGAGGACTTTGCCCAGTCGGCCCGTAAAGCGGGCATCGATTACCCCGAGTTGATCCAGCGCATCCTGAACCTGGGTCTGCGCTGGGAGCCCACGCGCCTGGGATAGCGCTCTCACTGGCCGGCGAGCGCCCGAAGCCCACAGCTTGTGCACCCGGCGACAGGCGAGTAGGGTTGGGGACGATTGAGGAGGCTGGATGAAGACTTGTCTACCCATCGTAGTCGTGCTCGCCGCGATCCTCGCCGTGGGGGTCGCGTCGTCCAGTTCGCCGGCCGGCCCGGGTGGAAGGAGGCGCCTCTCCTCCTACGACGGGGAGGCCCGAGCGCTTCTGGCCCGCATGACGCTCGAGGAGAAGATCGGCCAGATGACCCAGGCCGAGCAGGACAAGCTCGCGAATGAGACTGACATCGAGACCCTCTTCCTGGGATCGCTGCTCTCCGGTGGGAACTCCGATCCGAAGACCAACAGCCTCCAGGACTGGACGGACATGTACGACCGCTACCAGGCCCATGCCCTCAAGACCCGTCTGCGCATCCCCATCCTTTACGGGGTGGACGCCGTGCACGGCCACAGCAAGGTCCTGGGCGCCGTCGTATTCCCGCACAACATCGGCCTCGGCGCCACCCGCGACCCGAAATTGGTCGAGGACATCGCCCGCATCACCGCCCAGGAGGTGAGGGCCACCGGCATCCAGTGGACCTTCGCTCCTTGCCTGGCGGTGGTGCAGGACGAGAGATGGGGGCGGACCTACGAGAGCTTTTCCGAGGATCCTGAACTGGTCGGCGAGCTGGGGGCGGCCGCTGTTCGTGGCTTCCAGGGCACGGATCTCAAGGATCCGCTCCGTGTCCTGGCCTGCGCCAAGCATTACGTGGGCGACGGGGGCACGGCCTGGGGCACGGGAAGGGTAGACGACGCCTCTCCCGGCCGGCGCTTCCCCCTCGACCAGGGGGACGTCCGCCTGAGCGAGGCCGAACTCCGGCGGATCCACCTGGCGGGCTACTCAAGAGCCATCGAGGCGGGGGTGGGTTCCATCATGCCGTCGTTCAGCAGCTGGAACGGGGAGAAGTGCTCCGGCAGCAAACGGCTGCTCACCGAGATCCTGAAGGAGGAGCTGGGTTTCGAGGGGTTCCTGATCTCCGACTACAACGCCCTCGACGCCCTGCCCGGGGACTACCGGAGCCAGATCCGCCAGTCGATCAATGCCGGCATGGACATGGTGATGGTTCCCGGCCGCTACAAGGAGTTCTTCACGACCCTGAAGAGCCTGGTAGCGGGGGGAGAAGTGCCCCTATCGCGGATCGATGACGCGGTCACGCGCATCCTGCGAAGCAAGTTCGCCCTCGGCCTCCTCGAGCCGGGGCGTTCCTGCCTCGCCGACCGGAGCCTCCACCGTAGCTTTGGCTCCCCCGAGCACCGGGACCTCGCCCGCCGCGCCGTCCGCGAGTCACTCGTCCTCTTGAAGAACGATAAGGGGGCGCTCCCCATTTCGAAGGCAGCAAGGAGAATCCACGTGGCGGGGAAGAACGCCGACGACCTCGGCAACCAGTGCGGCGGGTGGACCATCAGCTGGCAAGGGGGCAGCGGCGCTCCCACCACCGGCACCACCGTGCTGAAGGCGCTGCGGAGTGCGGTGGGGAAGGGGACGGAGGTCACCTACGCCAAAGACGGCACGGGGGCCGCGGGGGCGGAGGTGGGCGTGGTGGTGGTGGGGGAGACGCCTTACGCCGAATTCTTCGGCGACCGGGAGGACTTGACCCTGGTCAAGGAGGACCGGGAGGCGATTGCCAACCTCAAGAGGGCGGGCATTCCCGTCATCGTGGTCCTGATCTCGGGGCGCCCCCTGGTTCTCGGTGATGCCCTGACCATGGCGGATGCTTTGGTGGCGGCGTGGCTCCCCGGCACCGAGGGGCAAGGCGTCGCGGATGTCCTCTTTGGGGACTACAAGCCGACCGGAAAGCTCTCGTTCTCGTGGCCGCGCTCCGAGGGCCAGCTCCCGTTCAATCGCACGGGCCAAGCCTCCGACCCTCTCTTCGCCCGCGGCTTCGGTCTCAGCTACTGAAGACCGCCGGCAATTCGGGTCATTCCGGGGGCGCTAGGACCATGCGCAGGCAGACCGGCCGAGGGACACGGAAGGGGCTGCCCATGGGGGTCAGCCGTCCGCTCTCGGCATCGATTCGAAAGACGGCGATGGAATCCGAGTCCTGGTTGGCGGCCAGAAGGTACGCCCCTGTAGGATCGATCGCGAAGTTGCGGGGGGTCCGGCCCCGGGTCGATTCATGACCGAGGGGGGTGAGCCTCCCCGTACCCGCGTCGACGGAGAAGATGGCGATGGAGTCGTGGCCGCGGTTCGAGCCATACACGAACCTTCCGTCGGGACGGATGACCAGCTCCGCGGTGGAGTTGCGGGCAGCGAAGCCGACGGGCAGGGTGGAGAGGGTCTGCAGTTCGGTCAGAATGCCCGCCCCCGCGTCATAGGCCAAGGCGGTGATCGTCGAGTTCAGCTCGTTGATCACGTAGCCGTGGGTTCCACCGGGGTGGAACGCGAAGTGGCGCGGCCCCGCTCCGGGGGCGAGCCGTATGGCCGGTGGCTGATTGGGAGCCAGCGTCCCTTGCGCGGGGTCGAAGCGGTACACGAGTAGCTCATCGAGGCCCAGATCCGCAACCACCGCGAAGCGGTCGGCGGCGTCCAGGTCGATGGAGTGAGCGTGCGGGCCCCCCCGCGAAGGGGCGGCCCCGCTCGCGGCCTCGTGCTGCACCAGCGCGCTGGCGGGGCCGAGGCGTCCGTCCGGTCCCAGGGGAAGGACGGCGACGCTCCCGCCCCAATAGTTGGCGACCAGAAGGTGACGCCCTGGCTTGTCGAGGGAGACGTGACAGGGCGACGCCCCTCCCGAGGGCTGCTCGTTAAGGAAGGTCAAGCTCCCCGTCCGGGAATCGACCGCGAAGGCGCTGACCGCACCGCCTTTGTCCTCTCGGGATTCTCCAATCTCGTTGACCGCATAGAGGAACCTTCCCGTGGGGTGGAGGACGAGGAACGAGGGATTTCTGGCTGCGGTCGGCTCGCCGGCCAGGGAGAGGGTGCCCGTGGCCAGGTCCAGTCGGAGGCGGTAGATCCCCTTGCTCTCCCCCGACGTGTAGGTGCCCACGTAGACCCTGACCGCGCCCGCCTTCGGGCTGGGGGCGGCCACGACCGCGGCGGGGGGGAAGGGGGCGATCGAGACCGCGACAAGGGCGGCCCGGGTTCGGATCACGCCCCGAATGCTCACTGGTCCACCCGCGCTCGCCGTCTCTCCCGGGCTCCTTCGATCACCAGGTAGAGCACGGGAATGAAGAACAGGTTGAGGAGGGTTGAGGCGATCATTCCCCCGAACACGGTTGTGCCCACCGAGCGCCGGCCCGCTTGGCCGGCTCCGCGCGCCGCCACCAGGGGCAGCACGCCCAGGATGAAGGCAAGCGAAGTCATGAGGATGGGACGCAGCCGGATCCGGGCCGCCTCGACCGCTGCCTCCATGATGGAGAGTCCTCGCGCCCGCAGTTGCTCCGCGAACTCCACGATCAAGATCGCGTTCTTGCTGGCCAGGCCCACCAGCATGACCAGACCAATCTGGCAATAGACGTCGTTCTGGAGGCCCCGGATCCATTGCCCTCCCACCGCACCTAGCAGGGCCATGGGCACGGCCAGCAGCACAATGAACGGGAGGACGAAGCTCTCGTACTGAGCGGAGAGAGTCAGATAGACAACCAGCGTGCCCAGGCCGAACAAGACGGCGGCCGTGCCCGAGGCTTCAAGCTCCTCCAGGGACAGGCCCGTCCACTCATAGCTGAAGCCCTGGGGAAGCACCTTACCGCTCAGCGCCTCCATGGCCGCGATGGCCTCTCCGGAGCTGTGGCCCGCCGCCGCCGAGCCGTCGATCTCCGCCGAGCGAAAGAGGTTGTAGTGGGTGATCACCTGCGGCGTCGAGTCCTCCGTGAGCCGCACCAGATTGTCGAGCGGAATCATCATGTCCTTGTCGGAGCGCACGTAGAACTGCCGCATGTCCCGCGGCTCGGAGCGGAACTGCCGGTCCGCCTGCACGAAGACTCGGTAGGAGCGGTTGTTGAAGTCGAAGTCGTTCACATAGGCCGAGCCCATGTAGACCTGCAAGGCGTCTGTGATCTGCTGCAGGGGAACGTGGACCGCCTTGGCCTTCTCCCGGTCGATGGTCAGGACGAACTGCGGATCTGAGGCGGTGTAGCTCGTGAAGAGTCCACCCAGCTCCTTGGTCACATTGCCTTGCCGCACCACGTCCTGGGTGACCTTGGCCAGCTCGCCGAGGGGGTGCCCGCCCTGGTCTTGCACCACGTACTGAAAGCCCCCGAAGTTCCCGAGGCCTTGCACGGCCGGGGGTAGGAACGGAATGACGATCGCCCCCGAGATCGCGCCGAAGGGTCCCCGCAGCCGGTTGATCACGGCCTCCGCCGAATGGGCGGCTCCGCGCCGCTGTGAGTAGGGCTTCAAACCGAAAAACACCGACCCGCGGTTCGGGGCGGTGCCGTTGAGGCTGAAGCCGGAGATGGCAAAAACAGTGTCCAGCTCCGGCATCTGCTCCAGGACGGCCCGCACCTGCCCGTCGATCTTCTTCGTGTACTCCAGCGAGGCCCCTTCCGGCGCCTGCACGATCACGATGCCCCAGCCCTGGTCCTCGTCCGGTACGAAGCCCCTGGGCACTCTCATGTAGACCAGCCCGGTGAGACCCAGCCCCGCCAGGAACATCCCGACGGCTAGCCGCGGACGGCCCAGGAAGCGCTGCAGGAAGACCCGATAGCCATCGGTGACGCTCTTGATGATCCTGTCCACGCGGGTGAAAAACCATCCTTTCTCGCTCGGGGCACGCCCGAGGAGGAGGGCGGAGAGGGCGGGGGTCAGGGTGAGGGCATTGAAGGCGGAGATCGAGATGGAAAAGGCGATGGTGAGCGCGAACTGGCGGAACAGGATCCCGGTCGTACCCGGAAACAAGGCCACGGGCAGGAACACCGCCACCAGGACCAGAGAGGTCGCGATCACCGCACCCGTCACCTCCTTCATGGCGGCCGACGACGCCCGGCGGGGATCCCTCTGTCCCTCGCTGATGTGTCGTTGGATGTTCTCGATCACCACGATGGCGTCGTCCACGACCAGTCCCGTCGCCAAGGTAATGCCGAACAAGGTCAAGGTGTTGATAGAGAAGCCCAATAGCTTCACGAAGGCGAAAGTCCCGACCAGGGAGACGGGGATGGCGGCGGCGGGAATCACCGTGCTGCGCCAGTCCTCCAAGAAGACAAAGATCACCAAGATTACGAGCCCAATCGCCGCCCCCAGCGTGAAGAGCACGTCCTGGATGGATTCGTTAACGACGTCGGTGGTGTCGAAGGCGACTCGGTACCGCATGCCGGGAGGGAAGCGCTTGGACAGGCGGTCCAGCACGGCCAAGGCCGCGCGGTCCACGGCCAGGGCATTGGCGTTGGAGAGCTGGGTGATGCCGATCCCTACCGCGTCGTGGCCGTTGAACTGCAGGTCAGAAGAGTAGTCCTCCGCTCCGAGTTCCGCGCGGCCCACATCCTTCATGCGCACGAGGGTTCCATCTTCGGCCGTTTTCAGGATGATGTTCTCGAACTCGGAGGGCTCGGTCAGCCGGCCCACCGCGCGCACGCTGATCTGGAACGCCTGTCCCGGTCGCGCCGGGGGTTGGCCCACTTGTCCCGCCGCCACCTGGACGTTCTGCTCGCGCAAGGCACTCACCACGTCGGAGGCGGTGAGCTTGCGGCTGGCCACGCGCACGGGGTCGAGCCACAGCCGCATCGAGTATTTGCGTTCGCCGAAGATGAAGACGTCGGCCACGCCCTTTACCCGCTTCAGAGCGTCCTTGACGTTCACGTCGAGGTAGTTGCTCATGAAGGAGGTGTCGTAGCGGCTATCCTCCGAGTAGACGGCAGCGCCGAAAACGAAGTTGCTGGAGGTCTTGGTGACGACCACACCGGTCTGCTTGACCTCGTTGGGGAGCCGACCCATTGCGATGTTTACCCGGTTGTTGAGGTCGACCGCGGCCAGGTCCGGGTCCCGCGCCAGATCGAAGGTGGCGGTGATGGCGGTGGTGCCGTCGTTGCCGCTGGTGGAGGTGAGATACTTCATCCCCTCCGCACCGTTGATCTGTTGCTCGAGGGGCGTGGTCACGGCCGTCTCCACCACCTGGGCGCTGGCGCCGATGTAGTTGCTCTGCACGATGACCTGGGGAGGGGCCAGGTTGGGGAATTGGGCAATGGGCAGGGTTGGGATGGCCACCGCCCCCGCCAGGATGATGAGCAGGGCGCAGACGGTCGCGAAGATCGGTCGTCCTATGAAGAAGTCGACGAACATGGGGCAGGCCCGACCCTCTTAACTCTGGGGGGTTATGGGGGCTCCATCCAGCAGGAGCTGGGTTCCGGAGACGATGACCCGATCCCCGGGCTTGATTCCTTCGATGACCACGTAGTCGTTGCCGACGATCTCGCCGATGCGGAGCGGCCTCTGCCGCGCCACCAGCGAGCCATCTTTGCCTTCCGCCACAAAAGCGAAGTACTGACCGCTGTTGCGTGAAACCGCCAGGACCGGGATCACGGGCCGCGGGTGCGTGTCCCAGATGACCCGGGCTCGGACAAACTGAGCCGTGCGGAGCGCGCCTGTTTTGTTGTCGATTATGGTTTTCACGAGCACGGTCTGGGTCTGGTTGTCCACCTCCGGGGAGAGGAAGCGGAGCCGGCTGTCGGCCAGGACCCTGCCCGTGCTGTCCACGATCTGTATGGGCATGCCCAGGCGCAGTTGCGGGGAACGCTCCACCGGCACCGAGACGTATGCTTCCAGGCTCCCCGGCTCGTCCAGGGTCGTGAGGATGGTGGAAACGGTAACCCGGTCGCCTACCCGCACGGGGATGTCCCCGATGATGCCGCCGCGCGGAGCGGCCACGCGATAGTACTGGAGCAGCACCTGCTGCTCGTGCACCTGCGCATCGAGGGACTGCAACTCGGCCCCGGCCGTGTCGAGAGCCGACTTCGCTTGATCCAGGTCCTGCCCGCTGGTGACGCCCTCGGCATGGAGCCGGCTGACCCGCTCATATTGCTGCTTGGCGAACTCCACGCTGGCCAGCTTGGCGCTGCGCGTATCGAGTTGGCTCTTGACGGCGGCCTCCTGCTTCGCGGGGTCGATCTGCAGTATCGGCGATCCGGGTGAAACATGGTCGCCCGACCGGACGAAGATCTGGGTAATCGGCCCCTCTACTTGGGGCATGATCACGGCCGAGTCGCGGGATTTGAGGGTGGCCACATATTCCGTGCTGTCGTCGACGGGCACGGACTGCGCCACTTCAATCTTGACGGGAATCCCGGGAGGAGCCTGGGCCTGAACCTTCTTGGCGGCATCTCCGGAGCAGCCCATGGCGAGAAGGCCCAGACTCAGGGCGGGCAGAGTCACCGCGTGAGCGAAGCGTCCCCGCGGGAGACTCCGGGTAGGCGATACCCTTGGCAGCATAGCCCAGTAAACTAGCATGCGGTCCGGCGGCTGGCCAACAGCTCCTGGCCGCGAGCACGTGAACGCGGGAACGCACTCGAGCGGCCAACCCCGAGTTGCGGTATAAGGAGCCCTCGGGCCCCCTGGGTTCGACAGCCGGAGGCCCGAAACCGCCAGCGCCATCCCAGGAGTGGGCTCCACCCGCGTCATCGTGATCGATCGTCGACGGAACCCAGCTTCCTCTGGCGAACGAGCAGGGCGTCGAAATCCTTCCCGGCGGCATCGAGCTCGATCATCGCCTGCGCGGTCGGGGCTCCGTCGGAACTGTCGATCGCTTGCCACACCGCGTCCAGCCTCGCGCTGAGACGCGCGAAGCCACCCTCTCCCTCTTCCAGCTCCGCCGCTTCCTTCTCGAGGGAGGTTGCCGGGGGGCGCCTCCCGGCGGCAAGCAGCCGCTTACGGAACGCCCGGGTCTCTTCAAGCGCGGCGGACGAGCGGTCGAGTAGAGAGCAGGCGCGGCGGGCCGCCCCGAACTGCTCGGCGATCGCTTCCGGCGTGACGCGGACTCGCGGGTCAATCCGGAGCGTCAGCGGCTGCGTAAAGCTTTGGCCGTCCACGGAAAGGCGCACCGAGTACTGTCCGGGCATGGCGAGCGCACCTTCCGGTTGGAGGGGGATACCTTCGCCCCAGATGGCGCCGATCGAGTACTCGTAGCGAGCCGCTCGGGGACGGGGGTAGCGCAGGTCCCAAAGGAAGCGATGATGGCCAGCACTGGCGGCGGGGGTCGCCTCCGGCTTCAACCATCCCTCGACAAAGTAGGGCACGGCGTTCAGCTGCGGGGGTGAGTCCTCGCTCGAGAACCGGCGGATGGGATTCCCCTTTGCATCGATGATCTCGATGGTCACAGGCCCCCGCGCGCTTGCTCCCAAGAAGTAGTCGAGAACCGCACCCTCCGGCGGGTTCTTCCCCAGAGGGGTTTCCGGCGGGAGGGGCGTGTCCCGGCTCTGGCTCCGTCTCCGACGCCATGCGTCCGCAGGTGGGAACAGGAGCGCGCCCTTACTCGCGGTCTCCGGCGTCACCTGCCGCAGGGGCGCCACATCGTCGAGTATCCAGAGCGCACGCCCCTGGGTGGCGGCGATCAGGTCGTTGCCGTGCACGAGCAGGTCGCGCACCCAGGTCGTGGGCAGATTCAGCTGCAGGGGCTGCCATCCCTCACCATCGGTGAAGGAAACGAACACCCCCGTGTCGGTGCCCGCGTAGAGGAGTCCACGCCGCACGGGGTCCGCGCGCACGACGCTGACGACACTGTCCTTCGGCAGGCCGGCCCCGATCTCGGTCCAGGTCCGGCCTCGGTCGTGGGTGCGATAAACGTGGGGGGTGAAGTCGTCGAGGCGCTGGCGGTCGATGGCGGCGTAGACGGTTCCGGCATCGAAAGGCGGGATGTCGAGCGTACTCACCTTGCTCCAGGGGGAAAGGCCCCCCGGAGTGACGTCGCTCCAGCTTTTGCCCCCGTCGCGTGTGGTCTGAATGCGGCCGTCGTCGGTGCCGATCCAGATCTCGTCGTCGCCAGAAGGCGACAGCGCGATGGTGAAGATCACGCCGAAGCCGCAGGGGCGAGCATTCCCTAGGCCGATCTCGCCCCCGCACCCCTTGGCGTCGGGCACCGCGCCCGTCAGATCCGGGCTCATCATCGCCCAGGAGTGGCCGCGGTCTGCTGACCGCCAGAGGTACTGTGACGCGGCGAAGAGAGCGTAGGGGGGGCGCGGCGATACGGCGAGGGGCGCGATCCAGGTGTAGCGATACTTCACGTCGGTGGGACGCCTTCCGTAAGTGCTCTCGAGGTGAGGAGATATGGCGGCGACCTGTCCGGTCCGTGCGTCGAAGCGGGTGAGATCTCCGCCGAGTCCGCTTCCGTAGACGGTCTCGGGATCGCCGGGATCAGGGATCTCGTACCCCCGCTCCTCCCCGCCGACGGGATGCCATTCGCGGTAACTCAGGGCACCGTACTCGCTGCGGCTCGCGATCCCCACTGTGCCGCTGTCTTGCTGTCCGCTGTAGATCCAGTAGGGGAAGCGCTCGTCGGTCGCCAGGTGGTAGAACTGGCCCGTGGGCTGGTTATACCAGGTGCTCCAGGTCCGCCCGCCGTTGACGGAGACGCTGGTGCCCTGGTCGCTGGCCACCGCCATGTGATCTGCTTGCTTCGGATTGATCCACAGGTAGTGGTAGTCGTCCCCGCCGGGAGCGCCCTTGACGATCTGAAAAGTCCGGCCCCCATCATCTGACCGCCGTACCGACCGGCCCATGGCGTAGATGCGATCGGGGTTACTGGGATCAACGGTAAGGCGGGCGAAATAATCGCTCTCGAGCCAATCCGCCTGGCTGACCCGCTTCCACGTAGTGCCGCCGTCGTCCGAGCGGTAGAGCCCGCCCCCCGCGTTTGTCTCGCCCGCATGCAGGAGCGTTCCCGCGCGGGTTCGCATGACGACCACGGCGTAGATGCGGCCTCCGGCCGCGGCGGCGAGGCCGATCCGGCCCAGTGGCTCCGTCGGCCATTCGCCTCCAGAGAGCCGCCTCCAGGTCTTGCCGCCGTCGGCCGACTTGAAGACACCACTCCCGGGCCCCCTCTCCGCATGGAAGTAGGAAAGCCATGGGTAGTTCCGTACCTGCCACGTCGCCGCATAGACGACGGAGGGGTCGGTCGGATCCGCGGCCAGATCGACGGCCCCCGTGTTCTCATCCACGAAGAGAACCCTCTGCCAGGTCTTGCCACCATCTTCCGATCGGAACACCCCGCGCTCCGGGTTGGGACCGAAGATGTGACCAAGGGCGGCGACGAGAACGACGTCCGGGCTTCGGGGATCGACCACGATGCGACCGATAGCGCGCGTGTCGGCAAGGCCGCGCGGCTGCCACGTTTTGCCCCCGTCGTCGGAGCGATAGATGCCGCGGCCGGAGGCGATGTCGTAGCGGGTATCGGTCTGGCCGGTCCCGACATAGAGGATCCTCGGGTTCGAGGGTGCGATGGCGAGGGCTCCCACGCTCGCGCTTGCCTCGTTTTGGAAGAGGGGCTCCCAGGTGCGACCCGCGTCGTCGCTCTCCCACACGCCTCCCACCGCGGCCCCGAAGTAAAAGACGTCCGGCCGCCCAGGGACGCCCTCCACACAGGTTGACCACCCTCCACGAAACGGGCCGATGTTGCGCCAGCGCAGATCGGAGAAGACTGCCGGCGGCAAGGGTTCGGCGGGAAGCGTTTGCCCCAGGGCGGCTCCGAGGCAGAGGGCACAGACGGGGACAAGCAAATGGCGCATTTGAATCTCTCCGCGGGGCCCGAGTATATCCAATAGCAACGACCTCTGCCGCCCGACGGCCCCTCCAAGTCATTGGATCATTTACGCCGCGGACCAGTTTGGAATCTGGTCCCGGGCTCGGCCTTGCTCCCGCCTCGCCGGGGAGTGTCCCCATCGCGGCCTGTGATACCTTCGCGCTCTGTCCGTATATACAAGGGAATGGCAGGCGTGAGACCGTTGGAATGGCTCCTTCCCCAGGCCGCGCGCCGGGGCGAGTTGGATTGGGAGGCGGTCTACCGCGAGGAGTTGCCGCGAGTCTTCAACTTCTTCCGCTACCGGGTCGGCGACCGGCCCACCGCCGAAGACCTCACATCGCTCACCTTCGAGAAGGCCTGGCGTGCCCGCGATCGCTACCGCCGGGACCGAGCCCGCACCGCGACCTGGCTGCTCGCGATCGCCCGCAACGTCGCCCGGGATCACTTCCGCAAGAGCCGCCCGGAGGTCCCGATCGGCGAGGGGGACGCCGCCCACGACTCTCCGGAGGCGGCTGTCCTCCGCCGGGACGACTTCGCGCGGCTCTCGGCCCTGCTGGACGAACTGCCCGAGCGAAACCGAAGCCTGCTGGCCTTGAAATACGGGGCGGGCGCCACCAACCGCGCCATCGCCAAGCTGACCGGCCTCAGCGAGTCCAACGTGGGGACCATCCTTCATCGGGTGGTGACTTCGCTGCGGTCACGATGGGAAGAGATTGGAGGAAAACCGTGAACGACGACTTTCTCTCCGGCTTTCGTGAGGATCCCCCTCCGGAGTTCACCCACAAGCTCTGGGATCGTCTACAGACGATCGACGCGGAAAAAAAGGCCCGGCGGGCGTGGTGGCCGGGGGGGCCTCTCCTAGTCGGGGCCACCCTCCTGGCCCTGATCGTCTCGCTGGTGGGCCTTCCGCCCGTGCGCGCGGCCGCCCGCGGCTTCCTCGACCTCTTTCGGGTGAAGCGTTTCGCGGCTGTCCCCGTGGATCCCGAGCGGCTGGCCCGGTTGCGGGAGGGCAAGCTCGACCTCAAGACCCTGGTTGGCGAGCAGGTAGAGGTTCTCACCCCCGCCGCGGGGCCCGAGGTCGTGGAGACTCCCGAAGTAGCGGCGCAGCTCACCGGCCTCGTCCTCAAGCGGCCGGCCACCCTCCCCCGGGACGCCACCCTGGCCGAAGTCCGGCTGCAACATCCCGGGGCCTTTCGAATCACCCTCGACGCCGCCAAGCTGGAGGAGCTCGCCCGGGCGCTGGGGGTGACGGATGTCGCGATCCCGCCGGAGTGGGACCGAGCGACGGTCGAGGTGCAAGCGCCTTCCGTGGTGGCGATGGCCTACCGCAGGGGTACAGACGAGTTCGTGTTCCTCCAGGCCCGGAGCCCGGTGGTGAAGCTCCCGGAGGGGGTGGACCTGGTGCGGCTGGGGGAGATCGGCCTCGAGATGGCCGGCATGTCCGCGGAGGAGGCGCGCATCTTTGCCCGCACAATCGATTGGCGGAGCACGGTCCTGGTACCCGTGCCCGCAGAGGGAGCCAACTTCCGCGAGGTGGAGGTGCCCGGTGGACGAGGCCTTCTCGTGACTTCCTACCGCCGGCCGAAGGACGGAACACGCCCCGGCGGCCGCTCGCAGTCGGTGGTCCTGTGGTCGGAGGGGGACCGGGTCTTTGCCGTCGAGGGGCCCGGCAACGGCATGGAGATCCTTGAGATGGCCCAGTCCGTCCACTAAAGGGCGCTCGGAAGCCTGCCGTGAACGAACCCGCCCTCGAGACCCGCGGCCTTCGGAAGGAGTTCGGCCCCAAGGCCGCCGTCCGGGACCTCACCCTGAGCGTGCCCCGGGGGGAAGTCTTCGGCTTCCTGGGGCCGAACGGGGCGGGGAAAACCACGGCCGTGAAGCTTCTGCTGGGGCTGGTGCGTCCGACCGCGGGCTCTGGGCGGCTTCTGGGGCGCCCCCTGGGGGACACGACCGCGCGGGCTCGGATCGGCTTCCTGCCCGAGCATTTCCGCTTCCACGAGTGGTTGGAGGGGCGAGAACTGCTCCGCTTCCACGGGCGGCTCCTCGGCCTTCGTTCACGGGTCCTGGAGACACGGATCGACGACCTCCTCCGCCGGCTGGAGCTGGGGGATGCCGGACACCGGCGCCTGCGCGAATACAGCAAGGGAATGTGTCAGCGGATCGGTCTCGCTCAAGCCCTGCTCGGAGAACCCGAGCTTGTGTTCCTCGATGAGCCCACCTCCGGGCTCGATCCTTTTGGCCGCCTCTTGGTGCGGGATCTCATTCGTGACCTGCGTTCCCGCGGAACGACCGTGTTCCTGAACTCTCATCTGCTGGGAGAGGTGGAGGTCACCTGCGACCGTGTGGCCTTCGTCAGCAACGGTCGCGTCGTGCGGGACATGGCCCTCTCGACGCCGGAGGAAGGCCTCGAGGTGGAGATTCGTGTCGACCGCTCGCTTCCTGCCCTGCTCGAGGGCCTCGGCCGCTTCGGTCGTGACGTCCGTGAAGAGGGGGGCGTGGTGCGGCTCCGGGTGGAGAGCGAGGATCGCTTGCCCGAGATCTCGCGCTGGCTCGTGAGCCAGGGCGCCGGCCTCTACCGCCTAGCCGCGCAGCGGCGGTCCCTGGAGGCGGTTTTCCTCGAGGTGATCGGGGAGGACCAGGGAGGAAGGGACGCGGGAGATGGATAGCCCCCCTCCCTCCCCGAGGGGCCCGGGAGCGGTGCGTGCGGTCCTCATCGTGGCTCACCTTACCTTCGCGGAGGCCCGGCGGCGCCGAATCCTGGCCGCCGCGCTTCTCCTGGGAACCGCCTTCCTCGCCCTCTTCGCGACGGGACTATTCTTCATCCTGCGAGATCTGCGGGCCCGGGTGCCGCCGGGGCAACA
>Ga0210399_10001082_pt1 | contig 21307 bp, 17 predicted proteins | sample IncBWC14MmetaG_FD_150865 | JGI IMG/M metagenome (GOLD analysis project Ga0210399, IMG submission 150865) | Forest soil microbial communities from Barre Woods Harvard Forest LTER site, Petersham, Massachusetts, United States - Inc-BW-C-14-M | ecosystem: Environmental > Terrestrial > Soil >... | reverse complement strand
GGTCGAGACTCCGGGGCCCCAGGCCGTGCAAATGACGCTGGAGCAGATAGACCTGGTCAAGCGCATGAGCGCGCGCTATTCGGCCGACTTCGCGATGGCATACAGCGCCGCGGATATCCGGCGGATCCACACGAGTCACAAAATTGCATCGCTGATCGGCATCGAAGGCGGGCATCAGATCAACAATTCCCTTGCCATGTTGCGGCAGATGTATGACGTGGGTGCCCGCTATATGACGCTCACTCACTCGACGAATACAACGTGGGCGGATTCGGCGACCGATGCGCCTGCCCACCAAGGTTTGACACCTTTCGGCGTCGAGGTGGTGAAGGAAATGAATCGATTAGGGATGCTCGTGGACTTGAGCCATGTTTCGGCGGGCACGATGCAGGCGGCGCTTGCGGCCAGTCAGGCACCGGTGATTTTTTCTCATTCCTCGGCGCGCGCGCTCGTCGATCATCCGCGAAATGTGTCGGACGACATTCTGCGGGCTTTGGCGGCCAACGGCGGAGTGGTCATGGTCAATTTCGCGCCACCCTATGTATCCGCCGAGCGCAATCGCTGGCAGGCCGACCGCGCGGCTGAACAGACGCGCTTCAACAGCCCACCGTTTGGCGGCCTCTATATCGGTCAACCGGAGCGTGCAAAAGCGGCTCTTGCGGATTGGGATGCGCAGCACCCGCGGCCCGTCACCACACTCGCTCAAGTCGCCGATCACATCGAACATGTTCGTCAAGTTGCCGGCGTCGATCATGTAGGACTCGGATCAGACTTCGACGGCATCCCCGATGCGCCCGTTGGGCTCGAAGGTGTTGATCGTTACCCGGCGCTTCTCGAGGAGCTGATGCGCCGAGGTTGGAGTGATGCGGACATCGCGAAACTCGCCGGCGAGAATCTGCTGCGCACGATGGCCGCCGCCGAGCAGGTGAGCCTGAAACTGCGGGACACTGCCAAGCAGCACTGATCGTGCAAGCGGCGCTGAACTTTCAAGCGGTGCTGAACTTTCAAGCGGTGCCGAAGTTTCGAGGGCGCGTCGATGCTCATCTGTTGGTCGGAAAGCATCGACCGCTCATTGGACTAAGAGTCTAATTGCGGTGGCAGCGCAAGCTGCGCACCGGAGCGACTATGTCGCATGCGCTTTGCATCGCAGAGTAAACATTCCGCTGTAATCGGGCTGATATATCAACAACCAAAACTTCACAGAGTCCTGAGCTGTAGGAGCCAAAGCGGCTCACGCGGAATACTCAGACAGGCTCCCAGGCATGACCCTTGGTGTTTCTCGATGCTCGAGCAGACATAAGGGGAAACAGTCGCGCCGAGCTCTCGTGGCTTTTCCGCGACGCGAGCCCAGCATTTTTTCGCGCGCTATTGACATTACGATATCAACTAATCGAATAATGCGTGCGGCGGTGCGACTTCTAATTATTTTGCGCACCGAAATGAGGCGGGGTGATAGTCGGAAAAAGGCTGCGGCGATGGGGTTGCATCGCTAGGCCACACGGAACGCGGCGGGCAGCAGGCACGCGGATGGATGTGTTTACTAAGTGGATAAACGGTCTAATAGCCGTTTGTGGGGGAGTAAAAAATGACGACAAAAACAGTGGCGCTGTTGCTTTCAAGCATAGCGTCCGTGGCTTTCTCAATGGCGGCTTTTGCAGAACCTGCTCCGGCTCCGGCGCCGGCACCCGCCGCCGCAGCACCCGCGGCATCGCCCAGCGAGGAGAACTCGATTGCGGAAATCGTCGTCACCGCGGAAAAACGCAACGAAAGCCTGGAGACGGTACCCGTCGCCATTTCTGCCTACACCTCTAAAACGCGCGACCTGATCGGTATCGACACGATTCAGGACATCACGAATTTCACGCCGGGCCTGGCATACTCGACCTCGCTGGACCGCGCCTTCATCCGCGGCGTCGGTCGACAGACCAATAATCTGTCCACGAATCCCGGCGTCGCGACTTACTCCGACGGCGTCTACAACTCCAGCGTCGTGGCGGCTTCCGGCGATGAGTTGTTCGAAGATCGAATCGAGGTTCTGCGCGGACCACAGGGTACTTTGTACGGCCGCAACGCCATCGCCGGTACGATCAATTCCATTTCGAAGCGCCCGACCAGGGATTGGACCGCCGAGGTGCGCGTGAAATTCGGCAATTTCCTCACCCACGATTTTGAAGGCAAGGTATCGGGTCCAATCAACGACACCATGCGATTCAGTTTTGGCGGCTATCGCAACACTCAACAGGACGGCTATTACCGAAATCTGTTGAACGGCCAGAGCGAGAGCAGCAACCTAGGCCGCGGTAATTTCTTTTATTGGGAAGGGCAGTTCGAGTGGGACATCACTCCCGATGTCGAATTTTGGACGAAAGTTTTCCAGTTGGGATACAACGATTCCTATCGCGTGCCCGCCAACACGATCGGGTCTTACGATTATTCGGCCTATCCCTATGCAGCGCTTTCGCCGGGTGCCGCATTCGGCGCCGCCGGCACCGTTTTCGGCCAGAACCCGCTCCTACCCACGAGCTTCCTGCCGAATGCCCCGCAATGTGCGACGAATCCGGCCAACGTCAACGTGAATCTTTTCTGCAACGACACCGGCAACACCGCCAGGCTGAGCAGGACTTATTCGGTCACTCCGCAACTCACCTGGCATACGCCTTGGGCCGCTGACTTGAAGTACCTCGGCAGCTACACGTCGTACTACTACAGTTTGAATGGTGACTACGACAACACCGCGATTGAACAGTACACATACCCGGTACTTCCGACGAGGCCGCCAGAGGCGGCGTGCGGCGGATTCCAGTGCCCGCCGCTCACAGTGTTTCCGCAAACCTCTTCGCTCTACATAGAGACCAAGAAATACTTCAGCAACGAAATCAACATCACCTCGCATAGTGATTCATCGTTGCAATGGATATTCGGTTTGTTTCAATACAACGAACGGAATTTCCAGACTCCCGGGGACTTGTTTGAGCCCCATCAACCGCAGCTGGCACATCCGTTCATTGCCACCGTGGTGAACGCTCAAGGCATTCCCACATTCGCCGCGCCGAATCCGACCAATGCGATCTACACGCAGCAACAGAGAATGCACGACAACTCCTATGCGGCGTTCGCGCAGACCGACTGGACGTTCCTGCCGACCTGGAAGCTCACCACGGGATTGCGTTACACGTACGACATACTCAAAGGCAACGAGCAGTGGCGGGAACTGTGCTTCGGATTGCCGGCCTGTCTGGCCCTGCCTACCGTCAATAGTTACCCAAATCCGCCCGGCCAGGTCGTGACGGGACCGTCCATACTTGGTGCCGCTACCCCCGTCAATGACATCTCAGTCTCCAACCCGGCCATTGCGAATTGCTTCAACGGCAAGGGCTGCCTCTATCCGGGCGTGCTGGGAATCCCGAATTTGCAGGCCAACGGTTTGTGGAACCGCAACCTGGGTGCCAACTGGCACGCGCCCACCGGTACCCTCGGTCTTGAATGGACGCCTGACCCGAACACCCTGGCCTATTTGAAGTACAGCCGCGGCTACAAGTCCGGCGGCTTCAATGCCAGCACGATCTCCGTCAATCCCGAGTCGCAGGCAGAGCATCTCGACGCCATCGAATTCGGCGGCAAAGAACAGTTCAACCGGCAGCTGCAAATCAACGGTGCGCTGTTCTACTACAACTACAAGGACCTACAGATCCCGCTCACCCTGCCCGGCGTCAACGGCGGCCCGACCATTTCATCAATCATCAACTTGCCGACGGTGCATTCGTACGGCGCCGAATTCGAGACGATCTGGCAGCCGTGGGCGAACATGCAGTTTATCTTGGATTATTCGTACCTGAGTGCGACGATCAAGGGCCGGGCAGGCTCTTGCGCGCCCCCGCAACCTGCCTCTTCGTGCTATCAGAACGTGGTCAGCGGCCAATTCGAGAATACCAACGGGGATACCGTGCCGGAATCGCCTCGCAGCAAGGTTGCGGCCAATGCCAACTACACCTGGCGCTTCACTCCGGGCTCGTTGAACTATTCGGTGAGCTACGTCTGGAAGGACGGGACACACGACAGCATCTTCAACGAACAGTATTTCATCGCGCCGGCATACACCCAGGTGGACATGCGCTTGACGTGGAACGATTCGGCGGATCGCGTCACGATTTTCGGCTACATCAAGAACCTGCAAAACAAGCTGGGGTATGACGACGTCGGGGCTACTGCAGTGTTGCTGGCGGCGCCGGGCACCAGGGCCTGCGGCAACAATCCGACGGGCCCCTACTACTGCAACCAGCAGTTGGGTTTAACGCCACCACGGACCTATGGCGTGGAAATACAGTATCGCTTGAAGTAAAACGAGGGCGTGAACGCCACGGTTTGATCCCACTTAGGGCCCGCTCGTCGGGCCCTGGTTTTGTGAGGAGGCCGCACGCTCGCTTTGCGATAGATAGGGCCAACTCCGATTGGGAGAGCGCTAGCTGCGAAATGAGGAATCGATGCGATCCAGCCGCCGCAGCAGTCCCGGCCACACCAGCTGGTGCGGGCCCTGATTGTTCGACACCATGCGGGCTTGTTCCATTGCCGTGTCGATGATTCCCTGCTGGATCGGTATCAATTCTCCGCCGCCGGCCTGCGCGCGCACCTGGATGGCGCAGGTGGCCTCGAAGGTGTACATCAACTGAAAGGCTTCTGCGACGCTGCGTCCCACGGTCAACAGCCCGTGATTGCGCAGCATCAAGAAATTCTTTTTTCCCATGTCGGCGACCAGCCGCGGTTTCTCATCGTCGCGCAGCGCCAACCCCTCGTAGTCGTGATAGGCGAGATTCTGCAGCACGAAGATGGACTGCTGCGAGAGCGGCAGTACACCGTTTTTCTGTGCGGACACCGCAACGCCATTCAACGTGTGGGTGTGCAGCACGCACTCGACGTCGTGTCGGGCCGCATGGATTGCGCTGTGGATGGTGAATCCCGCCGGATTGATCGGCCAGGGACTGTCGCCCACCTTGTTACCCTGCATGTCGATCTTCACCAGGCTCGAGGCGGTGATCTCATCGAACATCATGCCGTAGGGATTGATGAGAAAATGATGCTCAGGCCCCGGCACGCGGGCGGTAATATGCGTGAACACCAAGTCGTCCCAGTGAAAATGCGCGACCAGCCGATAGGCGGCCGCCAAATCCACGCGAATGGCCCACTCTTCTGGGGAATAGCGCGACGCAGCGTCGCCGGTAGCAGGAACGGATTTCAGCATGGCTTTCTCCGGTGACAGGACCTTTCACCCGATTCTAATCCAACGTCCGGAATCTGGCTAAGCCGGCCCTAACAACGCCTGGCATAATGCGCAAACGCCGTTTAGGCGGCGGGAGTATCCTGTTTGAGCTCTGAAGAGATGATCGCGCCGGTCGCCGACGACTGGATACAGCGAATGATTGACATGCCCGGCAGGTCCGGGCACTTGAAGGCCGGCGATCACCTGACACATTACCTGGAGTGGGGCGACCCGCTCAATCCGCGGGTAATGCTGTTGCTGCACGGCTTTCGCGGTCACGCGCACTGGTGGGATTTCATTGCACCTTGGTTCGCGCACGATTATCGCGTCATCGCGCTTGATTTCGCGGGTATGGGAGACAGCCATCCTAAGCCCAAATACACGCCCAGCAGTTTCGTCGCTGAAGTACACGCGGTGCTCGAAATGACGGGCTCGACGACGGTTACGCTGGTGGGTCACAGTTTCGGCGGCCGCATCACCGTGCTCGCGGCCCATCAATATCCGGAGCTTCTGAAACGGGCGCTGGTCATTGATTCGAACATTGGGTTTGCGGACCAACGCTCGCACCATCGCTTTGTGCCGCGCCCCAAATGGGTCTATCCCGATCTTGCGTCCGCCTGCGCGCGCTTTCGCTTCATTCCCGATGAGCCGCCGATCTCGCCACGGATCATGCAGCATCTCGCCGTGCATTCAATCAAGCCTCAGGGCGATGGTTTCGTCTGGAAGTATGACGAGGCGCTGTTGATCAATATCGATTGGGAGCAGGTTGCGGAAGGTGAGTTGCTGAAGGACCTGGATGTGCCGGTGGATTTCATCGCCGGTGAATTCAGCGCCGTGGTTCCGCCTGAGCTGGCGCAGCGGATCGGCAAGGCCATACGCCACGGCCGTGGACCCATCGTGATCCCGTCGGCTTACCATCATGTGCCGGTGGACCAGCCTCTGGCCTTGGTCGCGGCGATGCGCGCGCTGTTGGGTTAGCGCTGCGCTGCTCCGCTAGCCGGCGCGCAAGGCCTCGGCAACGGGCAATCGGGCGGCGCGCAGCGCGGGGAAAAAGCCGCCAAGCAGGCCGATGATGCACGCCCAAATAATGCCGGTAATGATCAACGTGTCGGTGACGATCAGTTGAAAAACAACTTGTGCGAACGCGGCGCCGAGCGTGCTGACGGTATGTCCATTGAAGAACATCCAGGCCAGTGAAGCGCCGATTACCCCGCCCAGCAGGGACAGAAGCAGGGATTCGATCATCACACCGAACAGCACGGGGAACGCGCCGAAACCGATCGCCCGTAGCGTGGCGATTTCCAAGCTACGCGCCGCGACGGCCGAATACATGGTATTGAGCGCGCCGAACATGGCGCCGATGGCCATGATCACAGCGACCGTGGTACCGACAACGTTGATGGTCTTGGTCAGTCCCGCGGATTGCTTGGCGTAGTACTCCCGCTCGCGCTGCACATCGACTTTGAGCTGTGGGTCGCTGGTCAGAGAATCCTTGAAAGCCGTGAACGCGGCGGCGCTCGTCAACAATCCCACGGCCGAGCTATACCCGGGACGCTCGATGGAAGAGCCTACGGTGTCGACATCGGCCATCAGTTCTGATTCGTGCACGTCGCCGTTACTCGAAAATATGCCGGTTACGGTCCAGTCCGCATTGCGAAGGCGCAGCACGCTACCGACGGTGAGACCACGAAACAGTTTGGCGGCACCGACCCCGGCGATCAATTCGCGCACCGCAGGACGAAACATCTTTCCGCTCACGATCTTCAGTTCAGGACGAACCTCGGCGAGCTTCAGACCGACGCCCCGCATCGTCACATTGGCGTCGGTACCGGTATCCAACTTCGGTACGTTCACTACCGTGACCAATTCGCTCGAAAGCAGCGCTTTGCCGTCGGCGTCCTTGGCCAGGCCCGGCGCATTGCCGATGGTGTCGATATCGGTACGGGTCAAATTGCTGTTCAGCTCAGCATCCGACCCGCCGCGTAAGATGATCACGCGATCGTCGCGGCCGCTGTCCGCCAAGGTATGCTGAAACCCTGCGCCCATCGCCAACACCGACACCAGTACGGCAACCACACCGGCAATGCCGATGACGATGACGCTGGAAGCGCCCAGGCGTTGCGGCACCGTTTGCAGACTCATCGAGATGACCGCGATCAGCTGTTTGAGCACGTGGATTCCTTTATGACGGCTGCCGTGCGGAGGTGTGCGCTCAATGCAAACCCGACAGCGCATCGACGATGTTCAGCCGCATCGCGCGCAACGCCGGCGGGAAGCCGACGATCAGCGCGAGCAGCACTGCGGCACCCAATCCGGGAATGAGTGCCACCGGGTCAAGTTGCACGCCCTGCAGGGCCTGGCCGATGATCGGCAGCGTGGCGTAACTCAATCCGAGGCCGATGACGGCTGCGAACAGGCACAGCAGCAGAGACTCGGCAATCACCAAGGCAAGTACTTTGCCGTCGGTGAAGCCCAGTGTCTTCAGTACCGCAAGTTCCGGTATGCGTTCGCGCACCGACTGCATCATCGTGTTGCCCGTCAAGAACAGCAAAGTGAAAAATACGGCGCCGAGAATGGCCCGCAGCACGAAGCCAATGTCGCCGATTTGCTTGATGAAGGTCATGGCGAAGTCGTTGGCCGGTTGCGTCTTGGTCTCGTTCGACGAATTCGCGAACAGAGCGTCAATTTTGCCGGCAATCGCGGCGGCATTCGCGGGGTTGTCGATCCGCTCCTCGATCCAACCCACGGTGCCTTTGCCGAAGCTGCGTCCCTCATCGAACAGATCGTAGTGAAAAAGCACGGTGTAAGCCTGAGCGTTGGCCTGTGTGGAATCCTTCACATCGAAAGTTCCGACGATGTCAAAGGTCCAGTCGAGCGAGCCGTTCTTTTGCGTCCAGATGGTCGAGTGAACGGGCAGCTTTTCCCCCACCTTCCAGCCAAATTTCTTCATCAGCGCCACATTCACCAGTGCACCGCTGCGGGTGCTGCGATAGTTTTTCATCTGCTCATCGCCGACGATGAATTCGTCCTTGTGCACGTTGAAATAGCTTTCGGTGTCGATGGGAAGCGCGAACACAAAGTTCTTCGACTCCTGATAATACGCGCCAAGCCAGGTCAGCCAGGTCGCGTCCGTGACTCCCGGCACCGAGCGGATTTCCTGCAGATCCGCGAAAGGCAGCGGCAGCGTGATCGAGTACTTGTTGGTCGTGATTAGCTTGTCCGCGCCGGTTGCGCCGGCGCTCGGATGGGAAAACGCGTAGTCCACGGTCTCGAGCATTCCGAACAGCAGAAACGCGATCACGATGGACAGCAGCGTGAATAGCGTCCGTGTCTTCTTGCGCCACAACGTGGCCCAAATCAGGGGAAAGTACTTCATTGATATTTCCGCCCGCTACACCAGTGCTGCCCCGGCTTCCAACAAAGATCCCTTATCCATGTGCAATTGACGGCTGGCAAACTCGGCCGCCTTGGGATCGTGGGTCACCATGATGATGCTCTTGCCATGCTCCCGATTCAGGATTTGCAGCAGATGCAAGACTTCGTCCGCCGACTTTCGGTCGAGGTCTCCGGTCGGCTCGTCGCATACCAAGAGCATCGGATCGGCCACCAGGGCGCGCGCAATCGCCACACGCTGCGCCTGACCGCCGGATAGTTCGCTGGGTTTGTGTTTGGCGCGATCGGCAATGCCCACCAAGGTCAAGGCAGCCACGGCGTTTGCCTTGCGCTTCTCGGAAGAAAGGTTCGTCAACAGTAGGGGCAGTTCCACATTGCGCTGCGCCGTGAGCATGGGCATCAAGTTATAGAATTGGAACACGAAGCCGATGTGATTGGCTCGCCAGCGCGACAATCCGCCGCTGGAGAGTTTATCGAGGCGTTGACCGGCCACCGTGATTTCACCAGAGGTCGGCGTATCTAGGCCGCCGATGAGATTCAGAAGGGTCGTTTTTCCGGAACCACTGGGTCCCATGAGCGCGACAAAGTCTCCCTATGGAATATCCAAACTAAGTCCCTGCAACACCTCTACGCTCTGTTTACCGCGGACATAGCGTTTGTCGATATTGCGCAGCGATACGATGGCTTCGCTCATGACTTCGATCCCTTTATTGTTCGACGCGAACCTTCGCGCCATCCTTCAGTTGCGTCAAATCACCCATGGCCACACGATCGCCGGCGCTCAATCCGGACAAAACGGTGGCATTGTCGCCGCTGCTCGCGCCAAGCCGCACCGCACGCCGCTCCACTATATCGCCTCGTAGGATGAAAACCACCCCAGTTTCACCGGATGCCTGTACTGCGTTCACGGGCACGCTCACGCCGACCGCCGGCTTACTATCCGCGCCCTCAGTAGGTTCAGCGAGAAATGACACGCGTACACCCATCTCGGGCAGCACACGGGAGTCCTTCTGATCCAAGGCAATGCGTACGGTCACCGTACCCTTGCTGCGATCGGCCGTGGGAATGACCGCAATCACATGCCCCGGAATCTGCCAATCGGGATAGGCGTTGAGTTTGGCGCTGACTTTTTGATCGGCGCGCACCTTGTTGATGAAATTCTCGTTCACGTCGACCTGGAATTCCAACGAGTCCATGTCCACGATGGTGCCGATGCCGGTCCGCGTGAAGCCTCCGCCGGCGGAAATCGGCGACACCATTTCCCCCGGTTGCGCGGCCTTGACCGTTACGATGCCCGAAAACGGGGCACGAACGATGGTGTCGTCGAGATTGCGCTGTGCGACCTTCATCCCCTCAGCCACGACATCGACGTTGCTGCGCTGAGTGGCGAGTTGTGCGCGCAGACCGTCAAACGTGGTCTGTGAGTTGTCCACGGCCGCCTGACTGACAAAGTGCCCTTGGAGCAGGCTTTTTTGGCGCTCATAGTCGCGCTGCGCATTGGCCAGGTTCACCTGTGTCTCGGCAAGCGAGGCCTTGGCAAAGTCCAGCTGGGCACTCGATTGATTCAAAGCCGCGCGAATATTGGTGTCGTCGAGTTTCGCGATGATTTGTCCGGCTTTGACATGGTCTCCCTCTTCGATGTCGAGTTCGACCATCTTGGCCGTGATCTTTGACGCCACCGTGGCCTGACGACGTGCGACCACATAGCCGGAGGCATCAAGGATGGAGCCCGCTGAGGCGCCGCCGCCGATGGGCTGTGCCGTGGCGGTATGTATCCGAACTGCACCCGGCCGGGTCCAAAACCAAGCGGCAATAGCCGCAATTGCCAGAACCGTGACGATGCCCGCCAGCCAAAGTTTCCCGGCACGCGAAGGCGTCGACGGGCCCCCGCGATCGATGCGAAGTTGATTCAGCAGGGCTGACTTGTCATCCATTTTTTTTCAATCCCCAATGCGGCGCTCGATTCTAGACGAATGCTCACGTTCTGGCGAAGCCGGTCAGATACAGGACATGCGGTCGCCCTGATATATCCTGCCTCTGAGAGATGCGCCGTGGCATCATGAGCGCATCCCGCATTCATGCGGGCAACAATAAAGTCGGGGAGGAATCAAATGCTACTTCGCAATTTCCTGGGGGCGGCATCGCTGGCGCTGGTCGCGGCGGCGAGCCAAGTGGGCGCGCAGGCGGCAAAGCAGATCCGTCCGGCCACCGCGACGGTCGAAATATCGGAAACCAAGCCTGAAGCGGTAGGCTTTTCCCAGGAGCGTCTCGGCAAGCTCGACAGCGCGATGAAGTCGCTGGTCGACGGCAAGAAATTCGCCGGCATGGTCACCGTCCTCGCACGTCACGGCAAGATCGTGGAGGAAAGGACCTATGGCTATGCCGATGTGGCGAGTCAGAAGCCGATGCAGAAGGACACGATCGTGCGCATCTATTCGATGACGAAGCCGATTACGGGCATCGCCATGATGATGTTGTACGAGGAGGGAAAATGGAAACCTAGCGATCCGATCGCGCGTTACATTCCGGAATTTCGCGATCTGAAAGTCTATTCAGGCGTCGACAAGGACGGCAAGCCAACGTTCGACAAGCCCGGGCACGCGCCGACCATGGGCGAACTGATGTCGCACAGCGCGGGTTTCACGTACGGCCTGTTCGGCTCGACACCGGTCGACAAAATGTATCAGGAGGCACAACTCCTCAGTGCGACCAGCTTGCAGGATTTCATCGAACGCGTCGCCAAATTACCGCTGGCCTATCAGCCGGGTGAAGGATGGGTCTACAGCATATCGGTTGATATTCAAGGCTATCTGGTGGAGAAACTGTCGGGGAAATCTTTCCCGGACTTTGTGCGTGAACGGATTTTTCTGCCTCTGGGCATGAAGGACACCGGCTTTTTTGTCCCCGCGGAAAAGCTCGGTCGCGTTGCGAGCATTTATCAAGGCGATGCCGCCGCTGAGACCGCCATGCCCAAGGATCCGGGCATCAGCCAACCGCCGGTATTCCCGTCGGGCGGCGGCGGCCTGTATTCCACCGCGGGCGATTATCTGCGATTCGCACAAATGGTGCTCAACGGCGGGGAGTTGAACGGGGTGCGCCTGGTCGCACCGAGTTCGATCGAACTCATGCGCACGAATCACGTTTCGGATGAGGTCAAGAACGCCAGGAAATTCGGCATTGGCCTCTACCAAATGCAGCCCGGCCTGGGGTTTGGCTATGATTTTGCCATTCTGGAAGACCCGCTAAAACTGGGTAGTACCGCGGGTAAGGGCACGTTCCTATGGGACGGCATTGCCGGCACATGGTTCTGGATCGACCCCAGCAACGATGTGGTGTTTGTTGGCATAGTCCAGCGTTGGCTCCTCTCGCCGGGCACACCGGATGTGGAGAGTCTGTCGCGCGCGTTGACCTACCAGGCACTGGTCAATCCGAACAAATGAAGCAACAACCAACATCAAACGTCAGGATCATCATGAAGAAAGCTGTACTGATCGTACTCGCGGCCGCAGCCGTCATCGCTGCGGGGGCTGTCCACGCAGCAGGCGCCGCAGGCGCACTTTCTGCACAGGATAATTTTGAGATTCAACAACTCTACGCAAAATACAACATTGCCATCGATAACGGCGATGCCGAAGCGTATGCCTCGACGTTTACGCCGGACGGCGTTTTCAATCAATTTGCAGGACATGACGCGTTGGTCAATTTTGTGAAATTGTGGCGCGAGAAAATGAACGGCGCGACGCGCAAGCACTGGAACAACAACCTGCAGATCAACGGCGATTCGAAACAAGCCTCCGGATTTGTGTACTTGATGCTGGTCGATATCAGCACCAAGCCGGCGAGCATTTTGGCGACGGTCACCTATACCGATAGTCTGGTCAAGACCAAGGAGGGATGGCGGTTTACGAAACGCACCACCAAAGCGGATATCCCGCCGGCAGTATCCCCGCCCGCTGCGAGCGAACCGCCGCCGAAATAGTGAGGCGGCTTCAAAGGTATGCTCAACCGGTTGATTTTCGCGATCGCGTTGCTGCCGATGCTGGCGGGCTGCGCGACTTCGTCGCGAACGCTGACAGGCTCGCCCCGGGCCCCGCTGTCGCCAACCGATGTGAGGGTATATACGCAGGCTCCTCAAAGTTTCGAGGAAATTGCGGTCCTTGGCGCATCGCGAAAAAGCGTGACCACCGCCGGCGGCTTGCGCGCCGTCGAAAAGATGATCGAGACCATGAAGTCCCAAGCCGCCGAGGTGGGGGCAAACGGGCTGCTGCTGGAAGACTTATCGGACGCGAACGCGGTCGCCGTGGCTACCGGCGTGGGGTCGCAAACCTATACGCACAATGCTTCCATCGACCTTGGCGTCGGCGCTTCCCTGGGAGTGGTCAAAAAAACGGTGAAAGCCAGGGCGATTTTCGTCGCCGCCCAACGGGACCAGGGATAGGCGGTCGCAAACCAGACAAGTCAGTTGCAAATGACGCAAACAGGACAAGTCAGTTGCGAATGACGCAGGGCGGGGGTGTTCCGTCGCGGCACAGGGGAGCCCCTTCATTGTGCGGGGTCGCTCCTTCGCTGTCCTCGTGAGGGATATTGCCGCCAACGCCCAAGCATCCGTTCATGCAAATTGCAAGCAAAACGGTGACGATTAGCCTCATGATCAGTCCTTTGCGCGGGCGCGCCAACGGCGAACGGCGGAAGCATGCGCGAAGCGGGTCATTCCGTACAGTGGTTACCCGCCCTAGCGCGCGTCCGGCGGTGTCCTACATATGATTACAAACAGGGCTACTTCGGGTTCTGTAAGGCTGTCCCTGGCGCGGCCCGGAGAGGCGCCGATCATCGAAAATCTCTTGCAACTCTACACACATGATTTTTCTGAGTTTTGGGCCGGCGAATCCCGAGGCGACCTGAATCCCGACGGCCGATTCGAGGCTTATCCGCTGGGCGCGTATTGGTCCAGGCCGAACTGGTCGGCACTCTTCATCTGGCGCAGCGAAGTTCTTGCCGGTTTTTCCCTCATCAACGACCAGACTCATTCCGGAGAGCCCGCCAACCGCAACGTAGGGGAGTTTTTCATCCTCAGAAAGCATCGGGGGCAGGGTGTGGGTGAAATCGCGGCGGAGCAGCTCTTTTCTGCTCAACCGGGCTCATGGGAGGTCGCCGTCGCGCGAAAAAATGTGCCGGCGCTGGAATTCTGGCGTAAGACGATACAAAAAGCCGGCAAGGCATCGCACGTTCGCGAGTTAGACCTGCGCTGCGCGGAATGGAACGGGCCCATTCTCCGATTTGATTGGACTTAGCAGCATTACGGCTCCAGCGCCGCTCGCACTGCGGTCTCGATGCCGGCGGCATCATACACCGGCATTGAACAGGCGCTCGCCGTGCAGGCGAACGCAGCTGCCCGATCCAATGGCGGATACTGGACCTCGGGATTGGGCAGTGGGCCTTCATCGCGATCCCACCAATCGATCTGCAAATAGTCTGACGGATACCGCAATGCTGCGGAGTGCAATGCGCGCGCGGACGGATCTGCCTTGTGACCGACAACGGTAATGTGGATCGGCGGCGCGGACAATTCGCGATCGGCAAGCAGAATCTCGGCTCGAAGTTGCTCAGGAGCTGCCTGTGCAAAGGCAACCAGATACTTCATGCCATGCGTTGCCATTTTTTGATATCGAACATCGCCGGTATACCGATGCATCAGGCTGGCCACCCGCACCAGGGCGGCGTTTTGTTCGGGTTGGCGGACAGTTTCGCGAAATACGCCGTGATGTTGGTTGGAGCGGGGCGCCGCGAAGAAGCCGCCATTCGGATCGCGCAAAGTTCCGTTTACGGATTGCAGCACCGCTGCCGCATGCCCAAGCCATTCGCGGCTGCCGGTCGAACGATAGAGCGCAACGTACGCCTGACTCATCGCCAGCGCATCGTCTAAAAACGGGCCGCCGCGATCCTGGGCGTTGTGCCGGAATGCGCCGCTTGGCAGCGAACGATCTGCAATGGCCCACCGTGCTGCTCGTTCCGCTTCGAGCAGTGCATCCTTCTCGCCGGTCACGTCGTAGTACTTGCAGAGCGCGCGGATCGCCCAACCGGCCTCGCGCGCGTACTCGTGGGTATCGATGCGCGGCATTCCGATGGCGCGACGTGCCGCGTCGTCCTGGGGATAGAAATCATGTCCGGTGATTTGCGCCGACATATCGGCATCCTGGCTCACATAGAAACCGCCGTCGGGTGCCGCTAGGAATGTCGTCATGTAGCGATACAGGGATTTCGCGGCCGCCAGATACCGGGGGTCCTTCCAGCGCGCGTAGGCTTCGCTGTACAGCCGTAAGTCGTCCGCTTGGAACGACAGGAGCTTCTCGAAGTGAGGTGAATTCCAATCCGCCTGATCGGAGTATTGATATACACCGCCCCACACAGGATCAATCAACCGTAAATTGGCGTCCAGCGTTTGTCGCGCATGTTGCACGCCCAAGGCATCGCCGCCGTCTATGTTGGAATACGCGAGTTCCAGCGCGGCAGCGTCAATGAACTTGTGGCCGCTACCCCAGCCGCCGTGTTGAGTGTCGTAGGCCTGGGCGTAGGTTTGGCTCAGCGCGGTGCGTGCGCGCGAATTCAGGTGGGTGCTGCCTCGTTCGTTGAGAACAAGCCCCGGCCCAACGGATGGACCGGGGCTTGGATCGTCTATGATTGCCTGCAGCAGGGACGCCATCTGTTCGGGCGGAATGTAGCCCCGCCGCTTGACGATCTCACTACCGTCCGCTGCCAACACAATCGTCGCAGGCCAGCCCCAATCACCGTAGCGGCTGCTGAGATCCGGATCGCTGTCGGCATCGACGCTGACCGCCACGTAGCGTTTGGAAATCAAGGCCTGAACCTTGGGATCGCCATACGTCTGCTCATCCATGACGTGACACCAGTGACACCACACGGCGTGCAGGTCAAGAATGACGAAGCGACGATCCTTCGTAGCCTGGTCGAATACCGCATCACTCCATTGCGTGCGCCAGGCAATGGGCGCCGCGCCGGAGTGCGCCCCGAGGAGCAGTGCTCCGCACGCTCCGACGAGTGAATTCAGTCGCGAAATACGCATAAATTGGGCGCCTCTTTGCTCAGGTACGCCTGCTTATTCGCGGTATCCGGCCCTCTGGATTCACTCGCCCTAGGTTCAAGCGCCCTAGGCGTACGTGTCGATGATCGCGGTTCTCATGCCGGGGTTCGAAAGATCTTGTGTGCGAGCGTACTCATTTGCCGCATTGAATGAGGAGCCGCGGGAGGCCAAAGGGCTCGAACGCAGAAGGCTGTGTTGGTAAGCGGTTAGCGTTTTTAAAGGCGATGTCGACTCGACGTTAGCCGCGCTAAAGCTGCCAGCAAAATCCCCCCGCGCGAGCAGTTTGGTGTCGTCCGCCGGTGTGGCGACAATCGTGAGGGGCGGCGCGCCGTGATTCAGCGCATGGGCATTTGCCGGTAAACTCGCAAGACCACGCCGCGGAATGGCTTCACCCGCCAGGATCAGCGTCTGATTGTCGGAGTTCACTCTCACGGTTGGCTTCTCAAAGCAGTCATTGCTTTAACCCAGCTGAGACCTTATCAGACCGGAGCATCCAGGACGCGACTCATCGCACGGAGCTGACAAAGGGTCTGCCGGATCTACTTTCGCCGACGGCGGAAACTCCTTAATAAAATAATAGATATCAAACGGTTATATTGTATATCTATTTTAGAATGGAGCTTGTATGGGCTGCGAGCCCAGAACTGCCGACATCTGCGGTTTGGGGGATGTGGGCCGCGTTTACCGTGTCATTCGATGGTAGCCAGACCGCGGTGTGCACGATTTGCCCCAGAGACGCGCCGGTGGCCGCATCGCCGATCGCTATATAAAATACCTCGGGGCGAATTCTGGAAGCCTTGGGTAATAACTTCACGAAAAAACTGGTTGAACTTTTGCCCTTCGGGAACCGTTGTGTGACCTTCGCTTGCGGCACGTAATCCACGCCGGGCTTCGCGGAAGCCGCCTCGGTCCACCACACAAAAGGCACTTCCTCGCGCAGACCCGAAGAGCGGTGCACACGAATCTCGGCAAAACGCTCTCCGGGGCGAACCTCGTAGTCGCTGGCCGAAATTGCCGCCGGGTGGCTCAATGGGGCTCTGCTGCGGTTGCCGTCGGAACGCGCATTGCCGAGCAGCGGCGATTGGGCTGCAGCCGGCGAGCCGTCGGCGCTTAGGACAGGGGTTTGATTGTCGGCTTCGTTGGCGGTTGCGCTTGCAAGTTGTCCCGCGCCTGCAAGTTGTCCCTCGGGGGGCACCACAATTGCCGCCGATGCGAGGGTCTCGCCGCCTGCTTTTGCGCCGGGTGCGAAGCGCATCAGTAACAGCGATGCAACTATGGTCGCTGCCAGAATGGCCAGCAGTACCGGGGCCTTGAACGAAGACGCCGTCGATGTGTGAGCCTGTGCTGGGTGGATGTCTCGGGAACCTGGCAGACGCTGCGCTTCACTGTCAGGCGTCAGTCTGTTGAACCAATTGGTTACCGATATCGATCGACCGCCGCGATGCCAACACAAGCCTTTTGCAATGGTTTGCCATTGTCGCCGTCTTAGATCCACAGGCCTGGTCGCAACAATAGCAAGGTCTCGGGCCTCATTGGCGCGACGGCGCTGAAAGGGATGCATTCCGGTAAGCAATTCGTAACTGATGCACGCGAATGAATAAAGATCGTCACGCGGGTCAGGCTCGCGCCCTTCGAGAATTTCGCATGACGCGTAGGCGGGCGTCGCCGACCGCACACTCCGCCCGCGGTCTTTCGAGGCTTGTTTGCCGAAAACGCTCGATGAACCAAAATCGAGTATTCGAACCTCTCCCGAATCGGTAATCATGATGTTCTGCGGCTTCAGATCCGCATGCACCACTTTGCGACTATGCGCGTACTCCAGTCCGGAGGCGATTTGACGTATGATTGCCCAGGCATGCGGGCGGTGCATTGGTTGCGACCGAAATCTCGCCATCACCGCGCTCAAGAGTTCGCCTTCCAGCAACTCCATGGTGAAAAAATCTATGTCCCCGTCTCGATCCAGCTCGAAGACATTCACAATATTGCGGTGCGAAAGCATCTGAGCGCAGTAAAGCTCGCGTCGCAATTCTTCGACCATTTCCTCGCGGCGGTCGGTCACCGCGTGCAGAATTTTGAGCGCCACATATCGCTGCGCCGCCGGCAAGCTGGAGCGAAATCGATCGAGTGCTTTGAAGACAGTGCCTTTGCCGCCGCTTCCCAGGCACTGCTCGATGACATACCGATCCCGCAGCACCTGCCCGATTTCGACGCGCGATGGGGGCGGGCCGTCTGACGCAGCGCGAGTCGACGTGGCTGTGCCTATGCGCCGGAGATTCACGGTGATGTCCTTCGGCAACAGATCTGCGGCGATTTTTGACTCCAGAAAGCGTACGAGATCCACCGGCACCTCGCCGCGGTTGCGCAATCGATCGATCACCGCCATCACCTGCGGCTTCGACGCCGGCACCGCGCGGAGTTGGACGGCGATGGCGTCGATGAATTCATTCTCGCTGCATTTGCCGCGGATCGCGTCGGCAAATTCCACCTCACTGCATTCGCCGCTCAGAAGCGACTCCAGGCGCCGCTGCAACTCAGTGTTCAGATGAGCGTGCGTGCGAACAAAGTCGGGGTGGTTCATAGTCAATTCTCAGTACGGAATCCTCGGCTGATCGCTGTCGGTAAAAACAGACCCTGACCGCTGTACGGCCACAAGCGTCTCATTCAGCTGATGGCAACTATGGTGCGGCAGGTGCCCGATGTATGTCAGAAAACGCCTCATTCGGATGAGCTGTCTGCCCCACATGAGCGCCAGGGGCCGGCACACGAGGCGATGTCGCAGGGCTCCTAGGGATTCGGGATGTCCACACGTCGCTCATCGCTGCTGACCGTAAGGCGGTGTTGGGCACTCAGGTTTTCGGCGCTTTTGAGCTCTGAGCGCACGCCCAGAAAACAAACCATCCCGGTGATGGCAGTAACCAAGAGTGCGATCGCTATGCGTGGTGGAAATGACATAATTCTAGCCCCTAAAATGATCGTTCTTGATAATCGTTTACAACGTAAAGTGGGAAAGAAAGGGGTCCTAAAATCTTCCAAAATCCTCCGAAATTGTCTCGAATGCGGCGGCGAACAAACGTGTGAAGGCACTTTACGAGTTCGGTTGTTTCAGGTTGGACGGCGTCAGGAGACTATTGCTGCGGGATGGGGCGCCCGTGGTGCTCACCGCGAAAGCATTCGATCTGTTGCAGGTGCTCGTCGAGCGGGGCGGCGAGGTTGTTTCGAAGGACGAGCTGATGGAGGCTCTCTGGCCGAATACGGTCGTGATCGAGGCCAACCTCACCCAACAAATCGCCATCGTGCGCAAGGCGCTGGGGACGACCGCCCAGGACCGCCGCTACGTCGTGACGCATCCCGGCAGGGGTTACAGCTTCGCCGAACCGGTGCACATCGTTGCGCCCGGCCAGGCCCCACCTGCGGCGGCCGCTCCGCAGCGATGGCGGCCGCGCTCGACGCTTGCGCTTGGCTTGCTCCTGGCCGTGACTGCAGCGTTCGGCTATGTCTGGTGGCTGCGCCACCCGCAGAACCCAAACCAATCGCGGTCCGTGCTGGTCGCATCGCCACGCTCGGTGCTGGCGATTCTTCCGTTTCAAAATTTGAGCAACGACGCCGGGCAGGAATTCCTGAGCGATGGTTTGACGGAGGAGACGATCGCGGATTTGGGCGAGCTTAGCCCCGAAAGTCTGGGTGTCATCGCACGCACCTCCGCCGTCACGGCCTCACGGTGTCGCCCACGTCGAATCGCTCAGGTGCTCGTCCATGGCTTTGCCTGGGGCACATTGCTCCGAATAATAAGCAGCCTGCATGCCGCCTATTTTTCCGCGCTGCTGGTAGTCGATGTTGTAATAATCGAGAGCGTTTTGCTTGGCGATGCTGTCCGGAACGCCGAGCATCTTGGCGGCGCGGTAGTTTCGTTGCACCGCCTCGCATTCGGTTTTTGCTTCGTTGAGTTCGCCACGTATGTGCATGCTCTCGTGAGTGAAAGTATCCAGGCTCTGGAGTTCCCGGTGAGATGCATGACCGGGATGGTGTAAATAAGAGATCAAGGTGTCGCACCAGGGCTGTTGGATCGCGATTTCTCCGGATTGCGGACTGGCGTGGCCGGAAGTGAAGACCGCGGGGTCCATCATCGTATCGAACAAAGAATTGCAATGAACCGTGGCGCGGTGATCGTCGGCAAGCTCAGTTGCTTTGGCCGATAAGAACCGTTGAAACAGCCAGATGTGAACGGGCGGCCATGCGAGCAGCACGGCCAAACCCAAAACAACGGCGAGATAGGGTTTCGACACCGGCGTGGGGAAATCATAGCCGGCCGGCGCGACGAAGCTCTTCAGGATTTCGCGGAACGCACACCAAAAGAAAAACAGCGAAGCCAGGATCCAGAGCATTGGGAGCGCCATGTACTCATGTTTCACCCAGGTTACCATCACGGCAACCCGTGTCGCATCGACCAAGTACAACAATTTTAGCGTCCCTACCCGCCGATCGGCTCGAACGGCCACCGGCAGGCGTGTATAAATGGGGCCCACGGTGTACGAGATCCGAACGGTATGAGCGCTGATACCAGGAACGATCGCAAATATGACCTCGTTCTATACGGAGCCTCCGGATTTACCGGCAGGCAGACGGTCGCGTATTGCCGGCAATTCGCTCCCGGCGGTCTGCGGTGGGCCATCGCCGGGCGAAATCGATCCAAGCTGGAGAGCGTAAATTCGGCTGGTGCGGATGTGCTGGTTGCCGATGCCCAGGATGACGTTGCGCTCAACGATCTGGCGGCACAGACGCGCGTCGTGGCCACCACGGCGGGACCGTTCAGTCTCTACGGCACCAAACTGGTTGAAGCCTGTGTTCGCAACGGCACTCATTATTGCGATATCACCGGCGAGACGCCGTGGATCCGCCAACAAATCGATCGGCATCATGCGCGAGCCGCTGCCGATGGCACGCGAATCGTTCCGGGCTGCGGCTTCGATTCCATTCCATCAGACTTCGGCGCGTGGCTCATGTCGCGCCACGTGCGCGACGAGCTGCAGTCGGAGTGCATGAGCGTGTCTGCGTATTTTCGGGTTGGCGGCGGCTTCAACGGCGGTACGGTGGCCTCATTCCTCCACATGATTGAAACCAAAGAAATCCTCATTGCGCGCGATCCCTTTTTACTGGACCCCGATCCGGCCGCGCACACGCCGGAGGAACGCGCCCGCAATGCGGACCCTACCGCTGTTCGCCACGACGCAGAGATTGGAAAATGGGTGGCCCCGTTTCTCATGGGATCGATCAACACGCGGGTCGTGCGACGCACGCAGGCTCTCCTCGGGACGCGATTCGACTATCAGGAGTATTCGAAGTTCGGCAGTTCCCGGACCGCACGCACGGTGCTGATCGGAGGCAAAGTTTTCGAAACCATCGCCGCATCGGGGATCGGACGACGCATCATCAAGCGGCTGCTGCCGAAACCCGGCGAAGGGCCCTCCGAGAAAGTCATGAATGAAGGCTTTTTCGAATGCGAATTCGTTGCCGTCGCCAAGAGTGGAAAGCGCGCACGCGGGTTCTTCAAAGGGCAGGGCGAT
>Ga0210399_10001081_pt1 | contig 21310 bp, 19 predicted proteins | sample IncBWC14MmetaG_FD_150865 | JGI IMG/M metagenome (GOLD analysis project Ga0210399, IMG submission 150865) | Forest soil microbial communities from Barre Woods Harvard Forest LTER site, Petersham, Massachusetts, United States - Inc-BW-C-14-M | ecosystem: Environmental > Terrestrial > Soil >... | reverse complement strand
CAAGAACCTGCAAATCCCACTGTCGTATCAACCACCGGCGCCGGCCATTGCGTACTCGTCCATCATCAACCTGGGGAAGGTGGTCTCATATGGCGCGGAATTGGAGACCATCTGGCAACCGATCAGGGATCTACAGTTCCTGTTGAATTACTCGTACATGGACGCGACCATTCGCTCGAATGAGGCGGTCCAAAACGATACGTCACTCCCCGTCGGCTTTCAGGACCCCATCGGCAATACCATTCCAGAATCGCCGAGGAACCGGGTGACGGGCAACGGCAATTACACCTGGCACTTCACGCCCGGTTCATTGAACTACTCGCTGAGCTACATCTGGAAGAGCGCGACTTACGGCAGCATCTTCAATCAACCCTGGAACCTCGCGCCAAAGTACAGCCAGGTGGACACGCGCATGACGTGGACCGACGCGGCGGATCGCTATTCGATCATCGCCTACGTGAAGAACCTGCAGAACAAGACCAATGCCGACGCGGTGCTGGGATACTACATTTATCAGCCGCAGCCTGGATTTTCGAACCAGGGCACGACCTGGGGCTTGACGCCGCCGCGTCTCTACGGCGTGGAAGTGCAGTTCCGATTTAAATAATAATTCTTAAGTTACGCAGACTTTAAAGGCCGGGGGGCTCGCCCTTCCGGCCTTTTTGTTTGCCGCCGCCTCGAGCGCGACGACGGTCGAATCAGCTTCGATAGGATGGATCGATGCGATCCAAGCGGCGCAGCAGCCCCGGCCACACCAGCGTTCCCGGGCCCTGATTCATGGTGACGACGCGCGCCTGTTCCATCGCCGTGTCGATGATGCTTTGCTTGACCGGAATCAGCTCGCCGCCGCCGGACTGTGCGCGCAACTGGATGGCACAGGTGGCTTCAAATACGTACATCGCCTGAAACGCCTCGGCGACGCTGGCACCGACGGTAAGCAGACCGTGATTGCGCAGCATCAGGTAGTTCTTGTCGCCCATGTCGGCGACCAGGCGCGGCTTCTCATCATCGCGCAGTGCGACGCCCTCATAGTCGTGATACGCAAGGCTCGCGAGGACGAAGATGGACTGTTGCGACAGCGGCAGCAGGCCGTTCTTTTGGGCCGAAACTGCGACCCCATTGATCGTATGCGTGTGCAGCACGCACCCGATATCGTGACGGGCCGCGTGAATCGCACTGTGGATGACGAAGCCCGCCGGGTTGATCGGCCAGGGACTATCTCCCACCTTGTTGCCCTGCATGTCGATCTTGACCAGGCTCGAGGCCGTGATTTCATCGAACATCATGCCGTAGGGATTGATGAGGAAGTGATGCTCAGGTCCCGGGACGCGCGCGGTGATGTGGGTGAAAATCAGATCATCCCAATGGAAATGCGCGACCAGCCGATAGGCGGCCGCCAGGTCGACGCGAATCGCCCACTCTTGGGGGGAATAGCGCGCAGTGGCTTCGCCGGCAGGAACCGATTTCAACATGTCAATCTCCGTGGTCCAAACCCGCGCCGATTCTAGACCAATGTCCGGCATCTGGCTAAGCGGGCCCCCACTAAAGCCGGCAGATGGCATAATGACCGCACGACGATCGGCCGTTGGAGTAATTTTTGTCTGCAGAAAAGATCGCGCCCGTGGCCGACGACTGGGTGCAGAGAATGATTGACTCGCCCGGTCGATCCGGCTACCTCAAAACCGGCGATCACACCACGCACTATCTGGAATGGGGGGAATCCTCCAATCCGCGTGTCATGCTGCTGCTGCATGGATTCTTGGGTCATGCGCACTGGTGGGATTTCGTCGCGCCGTGGTTCGCGAGCGAATACCGCGTCATCGCCATCGACTTTGGCGGCATGGGCGACAGCGACCCGCAGCCCAAATACACCAATGCCAGTTTCGTCGGCGAAGTCGGCGCGATCTTTGAGATGACGGGTTCGAGCAGCGTTACCCTGGTAGGGCATAGTTTTGGCGGACGCGTCGCCGTGTTGGCGGCTCACAAGTATCCGCAATATCTTAAGCGCGCGATCGTTGTGGATTCAAAAATCGGATTCTCCAATCGGCCCGTGCGCCCACCCACGCCGCGGTTCAAGAAGCGCTATCCCGATCTCGAGACGGCATCCAATCACTTTCGCCTGGTTCCGGACGAGCCGCCGCTGCTACCGCGCATCATGCGGCATCTGGCGGTGCACTCGGTGAAACGGGACGGTGATGCGTTCGTGTGGAAGTTCGATGCAGCATTGATCGGCGGGGTCGCCTGGGAAAACATCCACGAAGGTGATTTGTTCGCACAAATCCAGGTGCCGGTCGACTTTATCTGCGGAGAATTCAGCCTCGTGGTCCCGGGCGATCTCGCAATTCGCATCGGCGCCGCGTTACGCGACGGCCGCGGCCCCATCGTGATCCCTTCTGCCTACCACCACGTCCCGGTGGACCAGCCGCTCGCACTGGCGGCTACACTGCGCGCATTGCTGATCTAGCTGCCGGACAATCACACGGCGCGCAGCGCCGTGGCCACCGGCAGCCGCGCCGCGCGAATTGCTGGGAACAAGCCGCCGATTACGCCGATGACGCAGGCCCAAATGATGCCGAGGGTCACCAGCGCCGGCGTCACCGCCAGATCGAAAATCAGCTGCCCGCCGAAGCCGCCGCCGTTGGTATCGACGGAATGGCCGTTGAACAGCAGCCAGGCGATCAGCGCGCCGATGGCGCCGCCGATCATCGCCAGAAGCAGTGCCTCGACAAACACCGACACCACCACCGGCACCGGCCCGAAGCCGATGGCGCGCAGCGTCGCGATTTCGCGCGAGCGCGCACTCACCGCCGAGTACATGGTATTCAATGCGGCAAAGATTGCGCCCACCGCCATGATGCCGCCAACCACGTAGGCAACGAGCGAAAGAATCCGGCTGATCCGGTCCGACTGCTGCGCGCCGAAAGCCTTCTCGGTTGCCACGTCCACCTGCAGTTGCGGATTGCTGGTTATGGCATCCTTGAAGGTCTGAAAGCCATTGGGGGAGTCGAGCACCACCAACACGCTCTGCGCGCTGTTGCCGCGCCGGTAGGCCGAGTTGAGCGTCTGTGCGTCGGCGACCAGCTCGGATTCGCGCGCGTTGCCGCCGCTTTCAAATATACCGACCACCGTCCATGTCGTGCCGCGCAGCTTTACCTGGGAACCGACGTCCAGTCCCTTGTACAAACGCTCCGCGGATTTGCCGACGATCATTTCCGCCACCGCGGGCTGGAACAAGCGGCCCTGCACCAGCTTGATTTCAGGGTGCACTGCAAAGGCGGTCTGCGTGAGGCCGCGAAACGGTGCCACCGCTTCGCTGCCGTCTCTTTTTAGCACGTTGACGATCAACAGCCCTTCGGGTGATGCCAGCGGGTGTCCATCGGCGCCTTTCTTGATGCCGGCGGAGTCCGCGATCGCCAGCGCGGCGTCATTGGTCAACACGCTGGTGAGTTCCGCGCTCGAGCCGGTGCGCACCACGATGGCGCGATTGACGGGGCCGGTTTTCTCCAGGGTCTTGATGAGACCGGTCGACATCGCAAGCACCGAGATCAGCACCGCCACCACACCGGCAATTCCAATCACGACCACCGAGGAAGTTCCGACGCGCTGCGGCAGGCTGCGAATGTTCATCGCCGATACCGCCGCGATCTGCGACAGGGAGCTCATGGCTTAGCGCTCCGCCAGGGCGTCGACGATGTTCAGGCGCTGCGCGCGCAGCGCGGGCGGCAATCCGCTGATGGCCGCCAGCAGTACCGCGACGATGAGCCCCTCGACGATCACGACCGGCGGGATTGCGCCCGCGCCGAGTACCGATCCAATGCCCTTTATAGCCACGGAGGAGAGCAGCAGCCCGACGATCGCGGCGATCAGGCACAGTATCGCCGATTCGGTCAGAACCAGCGCTGAAACCGCCCCGCCCGTGAAGCCAAGCGTTTTCAGCACCGCGAGTTCCGGAATGCGCTCGCGCACCGATTGCATCATGGTGTTTGCCGTGAGAAACAACAGCGCGAACATCACCGCGCCGACAATGGAGTTGGCGATGAAATCGATGTCGGCGAATTCTTTGAGCTGCGCTGCAAGCGCGGCATTCTCGGATTGGGTGCGCGTTTCGTCCGGTGAATTCTCGAAGAGTTTGTCGATGGCGGACGATACTGCCGTTGCCTGCTTCGGATCATCGATCTGAGTGATGAACTGATGCACACGATGGTTATCGAACTGGCGTGTCTCGTCCCAATAGTCATAATTGATCCAGAAGGCGCTGCCCAGCGGCGAGCTGGCAAACTGCGGCGTTGGGTCAAAAATACCGATGATGTCGAAGGCCCAATTGTTGGTGCCATCCTTTCGGGTCCAGATCGTCGTGCCCACCGGAATCTTGTCACCTACTTTCCAGCCGTACTTCTGCGCCAGAGGCCGTCCGATCAGCGCGCCCGGGCGCGTGGTCTTCATGGCGTTGATCTGCGCCGCAGTGATATTGAGTTCCGGGTAGACCGCGGCCAGGCTTTCTGCATCGATTGCAAACGCCGGAATCGCGTTTTTCGCATCCTGAAAGTAACCGCCAAAGAAGCTCAAATGCGCCACGTTGCGCACGCCTTTGACGGTCAGCATCTTATCCATGAGGCTGATCGGCATGGAATTGATCGCGCTCATGCGGCTCGTGGTCCACAGCCGGTTGTTGCTGCTGTCGCCGAGTCCCGCCTTGATGCTCTGATTGATTCCCTGCAGCAGGCCAAACAGCAAAAACGCCACGATGATCGACAGCATGGTGAGGATGGTGCGCGTCTTTTTGCGCCACAATCCCGCCCAGATGAGCAAGAAATACTTCACGCAGCGCTCCGCACCGCGTTGTCGACGAGACGGCCCTTGTCGACATGCAGCGTGCGCGACGCGTGATCGGCGGCCAGCGGATCGTGCGTCACCATGATGATGGTCTTGCCCTGATCGCGGTTGAGCATCTGCAGGAGTTTCAAGATCTCTTCGGCGTTTTCGCGGTCGAGATCGCCCGTGGGCTCGTCGCAAACCAGGAGCGTGGGATCGGCCACCAAGGCGCGCGCAATCGAGACGCGCTGCTGCTGACCACCCGACAACTCGCTCGGCTTGTGGGTCGCGCGATCGGCGAGCCCGACCAGCTCGAGCACGGCGCGCACATTTTGTTTGCGCTTGGCGGATGAGAGGTTCGTCAGCAGCAGCGGCACCTCCACATTGCGCGCCGCGGTGAGCACCGGCAACAGGTTGTAAAACTGAAAGACAAAACCAATATGACGCGCGCGCCACTTGGCGAGCTTGCCGCCGGATAACCGATCAATGCGCTCGCCGGCCACAGTGACCTCGCCCGAGGTGGGCTGGTCCAATCCCGCGATGAGATTGAGCAGGGTGGTTTTGCCCGAACCCGACGGACCCATGAGCGCGAGAAATTCGCCCTGCTCGATGGCGAGGTTCACGCCGTGCAGAACTTCGACCGACTGTTTGCCGCGCTTATAGACCTTCACGACGTTCTGCAGGGAAACCAAAGTGCTCATGGGTGCTCCATTGAATGGCCGAATGTTCCGTCAACTAACCTACCGTTTTTCAACGCGTACGCGAACTCCATCGCCGAGTTTGTTCAGGTCGCCGATCGCCACGGTGTCGCCGATGACAAGTCCTGCAATGACGACCTGGCCGGTGCCGGTCTTGGCGCCAAGCCGGACCGCGCGGCGCTCGACGGTCGGATTATGAACCACATAGACGATGCTGGTGTCGCCGCTGGTCGCCACCGCCTCAGCGGGGATGATCACGCCAGGGACTGCCGCGGTTTTTGCGGCGCCGGCGGCTTCAGGCTCTTTTTCGCTGAGAAACGAGACGCGTGCGCCCATCTCCGGAATGATGCGCGGATCTTTCTGTTTGATCGCAATGCGCACTTTCACGGTCGCCTTGGCGCGATCCGCGGTGGGGATCATCGCGATGACCGAGCCGGGAATCTCCCAGTCGGGATATGCGTTCAGCTTGATGACTGCCGGCTGCTGCGGACGGACTCGATTGATGAAATTCTCGCTGACGTCCACTTCCACCTCGAGAGAATCCATGTCGACAATGGTGCCGATGCCGGTTCGCGTGAAGCCGCCCCCTGCGGATACCGGCGAAACCATTTCCCCGGGTTGCGCCGCCTTTTCGGTGACTATGCCTGAGAACGGCGCCCTGATCACCGTGTCGTCGAGACTCCGCTGCGCGACCGTCACGCCGGCATGCGCGGCTTCAAGCGCACTCTGAGAAATGAGCAGATTGTTTCGTGCGACATTGTATTGCGCCTTTGCCTCATCGTAACTCTGCAGACTGATGACCGCGGCCGTCTTCTGCTGCTCATTGCGCTCGAAAATCGGCTTTGCGTCATCGAAGGCGGTTTGCGCGGACGCGAGATTGGCCTGCGCCTGCTGCAACTGCGCGTTGCTCTGCGCAAGCGCGGCTTTCCAGTTCGAATCGTCCAGACGCGCGATGATTTCCCCGGCCTCGACGCGCTGGCCTTCTTCGAGCCGTACTTCGACGACCTTGCCGGTTACTTTTGATGACACCGTGGCACGACGGCGGGCCACGATGTAGCCCGATGCATCCAGCAGCGATGCCCCGCCGATGGCGGCTGATGCGCCGCTGGCCGCCGGCTGCGCCACCGCCGTGCTGATGAGCACGCCGCTCGGGCGCAGCAGATACCAGATACCGGAACCGGCGACTATTGCCACGGCAATGCCGGTCGCCCACCACTTGGCATGGCCCCCCTCGCTGGACGGCGGCTCGCTGCGATCAATGCGCAACTGATTCAGAAGCGATGATTTATCCGTTCCGGCGGTCTCAGCCACTGATGCTCCCATCACCCAAAACGATTTGCCATCACAGCGACGCCCGCTGTCAGGAGTCCACGCTCCGGCTAGCCGAGCGAAGCAAGCTAGTTCTCTGCAACGTGGGTCTTCGGCGACCCCGAATCGCCATCTCGCACGCTTGCGCTACACCCCTCGTAGTCGCCGTACGCGAGACGCGCCGGGGCATGAACCATCCCGGTGGTAGCCCTTCGAGACCCCTGAACGACTGGACTTCGCGGCTATTCTAGACGAATGTTCACTTCCTGGCTAAGCGATCCGAAACTTGGGAGAGCGGCCCTCAGCGATCGCGTCGGCATCGCATTTCATAACGCTATCCCTCGACGAAGCCTCGTGGCATCATCGCCGGAACGAGCGCGGCACCGACCTCGCGCCGCCAAATGCAAGGGGGGACAATGCAATTCAGAAGTCTAATGGCAGCGGTCTCATTGGTTTTGATGGTTGCCGGTCAAGCCGGCGCGGATACCACGAAACCGGCGTCGCGGGTTTCGTCTGCGGTCAGCGAAATCACAGAGATGAAGCCTGAGCTGGCGGGTTTCTCCTCCGACCGTCTCGCCACGCTGGATGGCAACCTCAAATCGCTGGTCGACGGCAAGCAATTGGCGGGTGCGGTGTGGGTGGTCGCGCGCCATGGAAAGATTGTCGATGAAAAATCGTACGGCAATGCCGATCTTGCCAGCCAAAAGCCCATGCAGAAGGACGCGATCTTCCGCATTTTTTCAATGACCAAGCCGATCACCGGCGTCGCGATGATGATGCTGTACGAAGAAGGCAAGTGGAAACCGAGCGATCCGATCTCGCGCTTCATACCGGAGTTTCGCGATATCAAGGTTTTCTCCGGCGTCGACAAGGACGGCAAGCCGACGCTAGACGCCCCAGGTCATGCCCCGACCATGGGCGAGTTGATGTCGCACACCGCCGGCTTTACTTACGGGGTGTTTGGCGCCACTCCCGTCGATAAGATGTATCAAGAGGCCCAGCTGCTCGCTGCGCCCTCATTGAAGGAGTTCATCGATCGGGTTTCCAAGCTGCCGCTGCTGTACCAACCGGGCGAAGGCTGGGTGTACAGCATCTCGGTGGACATTCAAGGCTACCTGGTCGAAAAGATTTCCGGCAAACCGTTCCCGGATTTTTTGCGCGAACGGATCTTCGAGCCGCTCGGTATGAAGGATACGGCCTTCTACGTGCCCGAGGATAAACTCGGCCGTGTTGCTACGATTTATCAGGGCGGTCCCGCCGGCCTCTCGGCCATGCCGCGAGATCCGGACATCTCGAAGCCCCCCGGGCTGCCATCCGGCGGCGGCGGACTCTATTCGACGGCGCGCGATTATCTGCGCTTCAGCCAGATGGTATTGAACGGCGGCGAATTGAATGGCGTTCGCCTGGTGGCGCCGAGCTCCATCGAGCTCATGCGCACGAATCACGTGCCGGACGCCGTGAAGAACGCCAACAAGTTTGGCATCGGTTACTACCGCATGCAGCCCGGTCTTGGATTCGGCTATGACTTCGCGATTCTGGAAGACCCGTTGAAGCTGGGCAGCACGGCGGGGAAGGGTACGTTTCTCTGGGATGGAGTTGCGGGCACGTGGTTCTGGATCGATCCGACCAACGATGTGATTTTCGTCGGCATGATTCAGCGTTGGCTGCTGAGCGGCGGGCCTGATGTCGAGAATCTGACGCGCGCATTGACCTATCAGGCGCTTGTCGATCCGAAGAAATGATGACCCTGGGTTTACATTAAACGGTGAAAACAATGACAAAACAAATTCTCGCATTCGCGGCAGCCGCTGCGATGCTGGTCGGTACTTCGTGGGCGGCGGATACGCTGACCGCGCAGGACTATATCGATATTCAACAGCTCTACGCCCGCTACAACATCGCGATTGATAGCGGCGATGCGGAGGGTTGGGCCGCGACGTTTACGCCGGACGGGGTTTTCAACACATTCGTCGGGCACGATGCCTTGGTCGGGTTCATCAAGATGTGGCGTGAAAAACTCAATGGCGCGACGCGCAAGCATTGGAACAACAATCTGCAGATCACGGGAAGCTCCAAGGAAGCCAGCGCAACGGTCTATCTGATGCTCGTCGATTTCAGCACCAAGCCCACCAGCATTTTGATGACCGGGTCGTACTCCGACAGCCTGGTCAAGACCAAGGACGGATGGCGATTCACCAAGCGCACGACCAAAAGCGACGTGACGCCGCCGGCGCCGCCGGCCGCTCCAGCGGCGCCCGCGACCCCGCCAAAATAGGATGACGATGCGTCGCTGAAGGCAGCGACGCATCCTGGTTCAAGCAGTAGCGCGCGGCTTCCAGCCAGTAGAATATGGTTCGTGGCCATAAGATGCGCAGGCGGGCTGTTTTTGTCGGTACTGGCCGGCTGCGCCACCTCATCGCAGACACTCACCGGCACCCCGAGAGCACCGATCGCAGCGAATGAGGTGCGGGTCTATACGCAGGCGCCTCCGAGTTTCGACGAAATCGCGGTTCTCAATGCGTCGCGGCGGAGCATTTCCAGCGCCGGCGGCGAGCGTGCCATCCAGAAAATGATCGAAAGCATGAAGAATCAGGCGGCGCAGTTGGGAGCCAACGGTCTGCTGTTGGAGGATTTATCCGATGCGCAAGACTTTTCGCTGGGAACAAGCCTGGGTTCCGAGTCGTATACCCACAATGGATCGATAAGCGTCGGCGCCGGCGGTTCACTGGGAGTTGTGAAGAAAACCGCGCAGGGCAGGGCGATTCTCGTTCCCGCGAATCCTTAAGACCTAAAGGTCGGTTGTCGTGCAGCCGCTCATCATCTGCATGTCGGCCAGGGTCCTACGGAGCGCGTAAACTTGTGCGCATGAACGTGGCCCTGACCCAGGTCCTGCGCGCGCAGGAGCCCATCATTCAAAACCTGATGCAGCTCTACACGCACGATTTCTCGGAATTTTGGGCAGGGACGGCAAGAGGGGACCTTGGAAGCGATGGCCGCTTTGATCGCTACCCAATGGATGGATACTGGACCCGATCCGGATGGTCCGCGGCATTCATCTTGAGCAACAGCGTACTTGCGGGTTTTGTCCTGACTAACGATCAAGCCCACTCCGGCCGGCCGGTCGATCGTAGCGTCGCCGAATTCTTTGTCTTGAGAAAGCATCGTGGGCAGGGAGTCGGACGTCGCGCGGCGCAAGCTGTCTTCTCTCAACAGCCTGGATCATGGGAGATCGCGGTGGCACGCAAGAACCTCGACGCGCGCGAGTTTTGGCGAAAGACAATTTGGGGCGCACCCCGGGCGACGAATATTCAAGAGCTCGACCTGTCGACCGATCAATGGAATGGGCCGGTGTTGCGATTCGAGTGGCATTGAGCGTGGAGATCAGCGGCAATAAATAGACGTATATTAAATTAGACAAAACAATGTCTTATGACATATTCAATGAAATTACATTAGTATGGATGTTCACGAGCACAGAGCCCGGGTTCAACCCCTCTCGGACCCGGATGGATAATCCCGCTGGTTGATGCAAAGTGTGATCGTCGCACTCCGGAATTAGCCGTACTGGGATAGTGTGCATCCGCGGATCGTTCTGGAGAGAAAGAAATGTCCGACGCTTTCTTCGAGAAACTATTCGGGGACACGGAGCCAACCCACCTGGGCAGCGGCTGGGTCAGCGGAGTGTCATCCGCCTTCTGCGGATTGCTCGCCCTCGGCGGCGTTTTATGTCTGCACTATCCCGCGCTTCTAACCCTTCCCGACGCCCGTGCACACTACCCGATAACGATCATTAGACTGCTGATCCAGGGATTGATCGTGATGGCTGTTGTGCTCGGTGCAATCTCCGCGCTCCTGCGTCAACGCAAAGTACTGGCGCTGACCGGGGCCGCTCTCGGCCTGGTGGCGGCACTGCTCGGCGGCGGAAGCACCCCGCTGCCGGAGGAAATCAAGTCGTCGGTCGGCCTCGGCTTCGACTGGTTTCTGCTGGACCTCCTGGTGATGACGATTGTCTTTGTCCCGGTGGAGCGATTTTGGCCTCTTCATCCGCAGCAAAAGACGTTCCGGCCCGAATGGAGCACCGACTACTTTTATTTCGTCGCCACCCATCTGCCCGCGCAATTGATTACTTTCCTCATGCTGATACCGGCCACCGCTGCCTTGAAATGGGTGGGCATCCCGTTGCTGATTAAAACCGTGGGCGGCCTGCCTTTCATCGTTCAACTTCCGCTCGCCATCGTAGTGGCTGACCTCGCGCAGTACGCGACTCACCGGGCGTTCCACAAGATTCCATTCCTATGGCGCTTTCACTCCATCCATCATTCCATTCAAACAATGGACTGGGTGGCCGGTTCGCGGTCGCACTTCGTGGACATCTTGCTGACGCGCAGCCTGATCCTCATCCCAATGACCCTGTGCGGGTTTTCACAGAGCGCGATGGCCGGGTATCTGGTCTTCGTCTCGTTTCACGCCACGTTCTGCCACACCGACTTCGGTCCGCGTCCGGTCTGGCTGGAGCCATACTTCGTGACGGTGCGCTACCACCATTGGCATCACGCGGCGCATCCGGAGGCGGCCGACGTGAACTTTGCCATCCACTGGCCCTTCATCGATCGCCTGTTTGGCACCTACTATCTTCCCAAGGACGCCTGGCCGCAACGCTACGGCTTGATCAATACGGCGGTCCCACCAGGTTTCTTCGCCCAGTTCGTCGCGCCGTTCACGCGCAGGTAGTCAGAGGGTCACCGCCGCGAGCGCCAGATCGCCTGGCTTGTCGGTTCCCGTCTTGGAAGCCTTGACGAGCCGTAAGGCGCTCATGACTCGCACGGTGATGAAGCCGAAATCGAACTCGGCGGTATCGTGAGTGGTGCGCAGCAGATGCGGATAATGATGATGATTGTTTTGCCAACAAGCGCTGAAGGTGGCCATCACCGGAAGCCAGTCGCCAATGTTCATCGCGTTGTCGCCTGCATCGTCATAGCGCCGGGTGCCAAAGCGGCGGTCGTGGGTCCAATAGTTCTGAACCATGTTCACCCATAGCGCAAATACCCGGACGCCGAGCCAAACTCCAACGGCAAATTTCCAATCACGAACAAACCACCAAAGCAGGCCGCAGCTCAAGAGGGGAGAGAGGAGCATGAAGAGCGGATGGGCTGCCAATCGGAACGGCCACGTTTTGAGGATGGCGTCGTTCGCCACGTTCGCTGTACAGGGGTAGGGAAACAGGCAGAGATGCAGCGTTTTCCAGAAGCCGTCAGCCCCGAGCTTGTTCGGATCGCCGGCATGATCGGAAAACCTGTGGTGAAGCCGGTGGCGGTTGACCCAGCTCACGGGGTCGACATAGACCCCCACTGAATTGTTGATGAGGGTCACCGCTTTGATGAACCACTCCTTATAGTCCAGGGCTCGGTGCGCTATCCCCAAGTGAATCATGTCGGAAAGATAAATTCCGCCGAGGAACCAGGAAATCAATAAATACCCGCCTCCCACCGCGATTCCCCACCATGGTCCGAGCCAGGTTGGCGCCAAGTACGCCGATAGCGACAGCTGCAAGGCAAGGATCGCAAACCCGATCACGTTGTATATTTTCATAGATCGACTCAGTTTGTCTCGGAGTGAAGCTCATCGGGAGGCGGGACGCGGCTTACGCCACGGTATAGCTTGATGCCTACGTCAATGAATACGAGCAAAGCGAAGGTGCTGAGCGCGCTCAGTGCGACTCTATTCGGAGCAACCTCCTTGAATACCCTGCCTGCGGCAAGAAACCAAATGAGCACCAAGGCAACTCCAATTTCCAGGCCCACGTCCATTCGTCGCAGCACGGGATTCCATCTACGGCGTATTGCCAGCACGGCCAGCAGAACCGCCTGGCATCCCCAAAGAAAAAATAGTACCGGGAGGCGCAATGAGTGGAATGCAGGATCATATTCCAGCCAAGCGGGTAGCAATCGGCCATGAGTGAACTGCGAGAACAGCCAACCTGGCGCACCGTATGCAACCATACCGACGCCGATGACCGCAATGATCGAGAGCGCGCCGGCCCTGCTGACGGATTCGTTCTCACGTGGCAGCCATAGATTTGCGCCGTTTCTGCGCCGCCGATCTGCAAAGCTTCGGATAGCAAAGTAGCAGACCAGCGCGCCCAGCCAGGCGAATATTCCGATCGCAAGTTGCCCGGACCGTGCCTCAGCACTGCTGAGCGGGCTCAGCGCCACCAGCACCGCCATACCGACTACCGCGGCAAACGCGAACTTGCGTGTTTCAGTCTGGGGAATGATGACCCACGGCTCGAAATAGCGGGCAGCCACGTCTTGCGGTTTGCCGAAGGCTCTCAGGCCTTCCAGTGTGATGTCCGTATCCAGAGTACGTCCTTGCGAGGCAGCTCTGGACTGCAACTCTTCGCGCACCAAGCCGCGCAGCTCGAGTGCGACATCTTCGCGTTGTTTTCGGGGCATAAGTTGCACGATGTCCTGAATGTAGGCATCGATCATTGCGTCAACGTCCATCGAGTCCCCCACTGGCGAGCAATCGATCCATCGCCTCGTTCAAGCCATACCAGGTTTCGGTCAGCCTCTTGAACAGCCGCCGACCCTCCGCACTCAGCATGTAGTAGCGTCGCGGTGCGCCTTCATTGGTGCGCCATTCGCTGCGCAGAACACCCTGTGTCTCAAGGCGACGCAGCAGGGGATACAGAGTTCCCTCTTCTATAGGCATACCGTACTCGGCCAGAGCCTGTCGCAGCTCGTACCCATATCGAGGCAAGCGTAGTTGGGACAGGGTTGCCAACACAATGACACCTCTTCGCAATTCGAGCGCGAGAGCTGGCGAGTCTCCTTGAGCCATGCGGCGCACAATACTGTGTGAAACACAGTAAGTCAAGCCGCGCCGCATCGGCGTGACCTGTCGGTGGGGCAAGAATACAATTACCGGATGGCGACCCTCATTACGCAATCAGCCGTGCTGACTGCCCACCCTTCGACCTCTAACGACGACGTGCGCAGCCTCGGGGTGCAGCTGCGTGTCGAAGATCCCGAGATTCTGGTGCTCCAGTATTCACTGCTCGCCGACATGTCCCGCGTCCGCGTTCCTCTGTCCGGCGCGGGTGGACGGGTGGACGCCCTATGGAAGCACACGTGCTTCGAGGCATTCATCGCGGCCGCAGATGCGCCCGGCTACCATGAATTTAATTTCTCGCCGTCCCTCGAGTGGGCCATCTACCGCTTCGGCGCCTATCGTGAGGGGATGTCGCCAGCCGAGATCGGCGAACCTCCGAAAATCTCCGTGCGTCGAGCCAATGATGGTCTGGAACTTAGGTCGGCGGTGCATTTAGGGCAGCTGGCCGATTTGCGTGGCGCTCGCCGGCTGCGGGTGGCGCTGGCCGCCATCATCGAGGACGACAATGGTAGGCTTTCGTACTGGGGACTGCGGCATCCGCCCGGAAAACCCGATTTCCACCACTCGAACGGGTTCGCACTGGAAGTTGACCGCTCATGAAATTTGGAATTGACCGGCTGCTCGAAGAGCCTGAGCTGCGCAAACCGCTGGCGGGACGGCGCGTGGCCCTGTTGGCGCACCCAGCTTCTGTGACACGCAACCTGGTCCATTCCCTTGATGCGCTGGCGGCGGCCGAAGACATACGCCTGAGTGCGGCGTTCGGCCCCCAGCACGGGCTGCGCGGTGACAAGCAAGACAACATGGTCGAATCGCAAAACTACACTGACCCCGTACATGGCATACCGGTATTCAGCCTTTACGGTGAAGTACGCCGCCCGACGCCCGAAATGATGGATGCCTTTGACATTTTGCTCGTTGATTTGCAGGACGTCGGCTGCCGAATCTATACGTTTGTCACAACGCTGCGTTACGTGCTTGAGGCGGCGGCGATGAAGCACAAGTCTGTATGGATTCTAGACCGCCCGAATCCTGTGGGCCGGCCCGTGGAAGGGTTGACGCTTAAAGCAGGCTGCGAAAGCTTCGTCGGCGCCGGCGCAATGCCGATGCGTCACGGCCTGACCCTCGGAGAGCTTGCACGGTGGTTCGTGAGCACTCTCCGTCTCGACGTCGACTGCCGCATCGTGCCGATGCAGGGGTGGGACCCGAACCGCGCACCCGGATATGGCTGGCCGCTCGGCGAGCGGACGTGGGTCAATCCGAGCCCCAACGCACCCAATCTCTGGATGGCGCGCTGTTATCCGGGCTCGGTGATGCTCGAAGCGACCACACTATCGGAAGGGCGCGGGACCACGAGGCCGCTGGAGTTGTTCGGTGCTCCGGATCTCGACGTGCGGGCATTGTTGGCAGAGATGAGCGCGCTTGCAACGCCCTGGATGCGCGGCTGTCGGCTGCGGCCCTGCTGGTTCGAGCCCACATTTCATAAACACGCGGGGAAGCTTTGCGCGGGTATCCAGGTGCATGTGGAAGATGCCGCGTACTATGACCACGCCGGTTTCAGGCCCTGGCGATTGTTTGCACTGGCGTTCAAAGCCCTGCGGCGGCTGCGGCCGGATTACGAGATCTGGCGCGATTTTGCCTACGAGTACGAAAAGGACCGGCCGGCTATCGACGTGATCAACGGCAGCGACCTACTGCGCCGTTGGGTGGATGATCCGGCGGCGGCGCCGGCCGATCTGGAGGCGCTGACCGCTCACGATGAGGCAGAGTGGCGCAGCGAACGCGAGGCGGTACTCCTCTACTGAAAGCGGAGCTGGCATCCCTCGATGGGCAGACCCCATACGAGCGACTCTTGGCAAAAACCGTCGCCAGCGCGTCACCTATGTCCTGAGAACTTACAACGACGCACGGCTTTCCAGCCCGAGTTATAGATTCTCGTTATTGGTTGCCCCGCGCGAGTGAACACAAACTCCTGATGCTCTCCACGGCAGGCATCGATACGGACTTAGCAACCCGGTTCAAGACCAGAGCCCTGCGCGGCCCCAAGCGCCGCGCAGGGCTACCGCCACCCTCACTGACAGCGGCCGACCGTGTCGCCGCGCGCCAAGCGCTCGTCGAATTCTTCCGGAAACCCTACTTTCTTGGTCTCGCCGGCGTTCGACTTGCCTGCCTGCGATGCCTCGCTCGAGTGATGACACACAAACGCCGTGTCGATCCGCAGCACCCAACCCGCGGGGCCGAGAAACCCGTAGCCCCAACCCGAGATGCTGCGGCCGTCGTTGGACACGGCTAGCGGTTCCCACAGGCTGTACCACTGCTCCATCGCTGTGCCCTGACTGCGCACGAAGTCATCCAAATTCATCGTGCCCATGGCCCGCGTCCAGATGAACGGCCCCGGATTGAAACTGAGGAACGCGTTGCCGCTGAACCCCACCATGACTCGGCCATCCCACGACATGGCATTGGGATGGGCGGGGGCAGCATCGCCCGGCAGCGGCTGCACGAACTCCATGGGTCCGCCGCGGGCGCTGCGGCGATAACCTAACGGCGGAACTACACCATAATCGATCTGGGCGCCGCCGATCAGGGCGCCGTCGCCGCTGACCGCGGTGACTTCGTCGACCAGCACGAGCTCGAGTTCGGGGCTGCCCTGCGAGTTCAGCACGGTCTGCAAGGTCTGCACGAGAGTCGGAACGCCCGAGTTCCATACCGTTCCTACCCAAAGGCCCTGCACCGGATCCTCCGTCCAGCCCACGAGCGTCTCACCGTTCGCGGAGACCTGATTGATGCGTGAATTGGCGGGTGTGCCGTCGGCCTTTGGCTCCGGCGAAGCGAGTTGGACGCTGCCCTGGCGCGGATTCCACATCCACGCGTGGTAGTCGGTGCAACTATTGTAGATCAGTCCATACACTGAACCGCGGTTGTCGACGTTGAGGGCATACGTGCTGTTGGAGTCGCAGGAACCCGTCTGCGCCGTCGGCAGCCATCCGTGATCTTCGTCCCAGCGCTGCGCACCGAGTGGCAGGTCCGTATTCACGTCGAGCATGTTGGACGTGATGTACTTGCCGTTGCGGGAGATCGACTCCCACTCTCCGGTGCTCGGCAGGTTCATGGACACCGGCCCCGTTGCGGCCGTCCAGCGGAACACCGGACCGCCGCGGCCAAAATCGCCGACGCCGACCTGACCGTCACCCGAGAGACCGGTGACGCCTGTCCCATAGCCGAGCTGGTACAGAATCGGCGCGCCGGGCATGTGCTCGAAGCGCATGGACGCATGCGTGGTGACTCCGGCTCGGGCGGTGATCACCGTATAGGCGCAGGGATCATAGCCGCGATCGTCGTCTTCCCATTCGCGGTCGTCCGCGGAGCGATAGAACTTCTCGGCACCGGGCAGAAACCACAGGGGCGGCGTCGGGAAGCCGCCGGCCATGATGGCATCGACATACAGCACATAGCGCTGGCCTGGAATCAACCCATGGATGACGAAGCTGCCGTCGGGTCCGAGGAGTCCCTGGGTCAACTGACCGGTGACCGCCGAGGTTGCCCCGGCGTACGGGTTGGAGAGATTGCGCGCGATCACATTGACGCCCGTCAGCTCGGTCCTGCCGTCGAGATCGAAGACCTTGCCTTCGATGGTCCCGTAAGCGTGAGGCCAGCCGTTACCCGGATACAGATCCGAGATGGCCGCCATCGAATCGAGCGTATGGATGTTGCCCTGCGCCGCACCCGTACCGGTGTCCGGCGTCGGGTCAATATAAGGGTACATGGTTTCCACGTCGGCCCGGGTGGGGCCGAGTGCATAGGGCAGCGCCGCGCAACTCGTCGGCCCGGGTGCCTCGCCATAGAACACGGCCGCGCCATTGACCTGGGTGTGCGCAAGACCGAGCGAATGCCCGAACTCGTGCGTCGCCACACCCTGGAATGCGGTTGCCCCGGCATCCTGGGGATTGATCGCGGCACCATTGAGAATCGTCCAGCTCTCCGTGATGATGGTCGTACCTTCGATGGAGAATTGCGGTGAGGACACGCCCAGAATCCCGTCGGGCGCACCGATGTAGTTCTGCAGGATGCTGCCGTCGACATCGAAGATGACATAAATGCCGCGGCCATTGGACGTGCCGATGATCAATGACACATTGGTCGAATCGATATCCGGCAGGCCTTTCTTCGAGAAGTCCCCCGCCACAAACGCACCCACCGCGGCGGTCGGAACGCTCGACCAGTCGCCGTAGCCCTTGCGAACCAGATGCGCGCCTGTTGCATTATCGAACACCACCTGTTGCGGGGTGCCGGTGGAATAATCCGTGACGACACCGAGGTTGCCCAAGTCGTAGTAGACGGGTATCGGGTCTGCCGAAAAGTGGTAGCCGGTCCGGGTGTTCGGATCGACGATCAGCGGTCCGTCGGCGTATGCCGCGGGCGCCAGCAACGTGATCAGTACTCCCACGAACGAGAACCCCAAGGTCTTGGAATTATTCATTGCGCATGCTCCCCTCTTCGATCCAGCGGCCATTGACCGCCTTGCGCACCAGGGAAACGAACGCCTTGGTATCCACGGCGCCTTTTTTGCTGCTCAGTATTTGTCGCTCCGACCCGGCCAGCAGGGCGGGATCGACCTTTACATGCGCGAATAGGCCGGAGTTGTTCGTATCATTGCTGGCCCCCGCCCTGGAAATCTTGAATTTGCCATGGGCAAGACCGACGGTCGTTTGCAGACCGGTGTACTTGGCGTGCCGATTGAGGAACAGTATGGCTTCTTCGCCCTGCGCATACGTGGTCCAACCGGCCGGAGTTACCATAAGATTGACCAGTCCATTGCCCATGCTGCGCGGCTTGAGCAGCCCAAACTGCCGGAAGGTGTACTCGGTCCCGACCTCGCCGCGAATCGCCTCGGCGACATGGACCGTTACCTCCGTGTAGGGAAATCCAGTTGCGTCTATGCCGTCCTTAACGCTCTTCACCGTACCGCGCAGGATGAGCTCGGACTTGCTTACCAGCTCGACGATATTGGATTCGCGCGGCTGCATCGTGGCTAGTGCGTTCGCACTGGCGAGCAGCAAACAAAGCCCTGCCATCCCAATGCGAATTGGGTGTCTTGTCGTTTTCACGTTGATTCCTATTGTTGGTTTTTGAATTTTCTAGTTACGGTGCCGAGTATACTGAGGTTATCGTCGACTACCGCAATAACATTGCGCTTCGTCGACATGACTTAGTGGTCCGGAATGCGGGCATCTGGCTTTGACGCCCGGCGTTGTGGCAGGCTCGAGTGCCGTCTCGAGCTAGGCTTCTGGTGGGTGGCTTTATAAATGCGAATGCGCATGCATGTCTTGCTATCTTGTGCCAAGGCGTTGTCGCCGCAGGCCAGCCGCAACCATAGAGCACGAAAATCGAGAATTATGTCGATACCAAGCGTCTCGGCACGCTCCCGACCGCAACAGGCGGGATCGCCCGGCTTGCCTATGCATGCGCGCGCGACGTCGGGACTGCCCGACCAACAGATCAAAGACCGCGGCGCTCGACTCGCTGTCCACCAGCAGATCCAGTTCTTAATCTCGCTGCGAATGCCTTAGGGGACGAGTTTCTCGGCTTCCAGCTCGCGCGGTTACCCGATCTTCGAGAGCTGGGATTGCTCTTCTATGATCGAACACTCTCCCAGGACGCTGATCTGGCAGCGCGTCTTCGGGATCGCGCTGGGATATGAAGACCTCGACGAGGTACATTTCTACCAACGTGTTGGACGTGAACCTGGATGCCCCGATCGGTGCATATCGCTGGGATGCGGCTAACGGCTGGCTGGCGACGGCGGCAACGGTAAGCTGATCGGCGGCGATCTTTTCGACGGGCAGTTGCCCCTGGGAGACGGTTACCGCCGGGGAGCCCGCGGTGGTCCCATGGAATTCGTGCAACCGCTGCCGGGCGATGCTGCCCCCGCGCAACCCTTTGCGATGTCCTGGGACGGGACCGTGATGGTCGGCTTCAGCGGCAATCCGTTCCTCAGCTTCAATCCGGCGCCTTTCATCTGGACCCGGGAAAGGCAGCAAGGCTTCGGCCGGCCAAACCATGAGTGTGGAGTTCCCCGGAGAGTTCAACGAGCACCTGGCGCGAGGCGATACCGTTGGCCGCTGTTCCGGTTGAACGGAAGCGCAATATCACAAGTATGGAACGAGGAGGGGCCCGCAGGGGCTCTCATTGTTCGCGGTGTCGGACGGTGGCTACGCAGCGCAACAATGCGCAATATGCCACTTGGATGTCCGCTTGCTGGAGATCCTGAATTGAACCTTGCGCTAGAATCTGCCAAGCAACGCGCGCAATTCAATGAATCATTTAAAGCCTCTTCTGATTTTGGCGAGTGCACTGGCGGTTTTGCCCGGCAGCGCAAGCAGTCAAATGATGAGGCGGGAACCGCCACCGCAAAACGTCGATATGCATTCGCGCGATCTATTGGTTTCCGAAGACCACTGGATCAGCTCGATCATCGACCGCTGGACTTCGTCGCAGCGCATATCATGGCAGTCGCTGGATTCACGATTTCGGAGTTGGGCATCTCATCTGGTTTGGATGCGAAAGAATATAGGCCATTTGTCGGGCGTTCCTGACCCGCAAGTGCCTTCCTTTCCGGTGCCAGCCGCCTGCCCGGTGGCCATATTCGCATCCCCTGCGCATTCTGTTGCGGAGGCAATGGGTTACTTTCGGGAAGTGATGCCCGATGTCAATTGGCACGCGTGGAACAGCATTGAACCGAAGTTTCGCGAGATTGCTGAATGGGAAATGTCCGTGGAGCATGCAAGAGCGCAGAGTTCCAAAGCAGAAAGGAATTGGTGGGATCTCAATGGTGAAAAAATCCAATCCTGCCTGCATGCGGCAGGGCCGAGCACTACCAGGACCTTGTCGACCACGATTGAGGTAGCGTCCACGGGACCCGTCTCGATGCCGCAACCGAATCCACGTTTTGAAGAGATTGACCGTCGTGCGAAAGTCGAGCTAAGAACAGTGGAACGCATGAGTGCGCCCGAGCCAGTAAAGCAGGAAGCTCGAGAACAAATAAGCGATGCGGCGGCCGTGGACAAGTACATTGCGCAAGTGGATCCACGCGGGCCGTAGAATTGGTGAACGAGTTAAAGGTTACGCTTGGCCGCCAGACGTTTTTGGCCCGATTTGAAAGAGCGCGATCGCCCAAAACGGTTTCGCGCTTTTCGGCTCTGCTGCCATACAAGCGAAGATCATTCATGTGCCCGGTGCTCACGCTGCCGCTTTCAGCGCGCTGGTCCCTGCCTCGCATCGACTCGATGTCTGGCTCGGCGGCGCGGCAGCAAGCGGTGGCTCGTTCCCACGGACGGACGGGGGACACCTCCCCGCGGTCAGGATGTTTCGGGCCGCATTGACGTCCCGATCATGCGTGTCACCACAGGCACTACACACCCAAGACCTTATAACGAGCATGTCCAGGCCTGCAGGACCGGTGAGGGCCTTACAGCTGCTGCATGTTCGCGTTGTGTTTCTTTCACTGACGATCTGGACACACCTGCCGGCCTGCTGGCCCTTGTACTGCAACTGTGTTTTGAGCATGCCCCAACCGGCATCCAGCACGGATTTGGCCATCCGAG
>Ga0210399_10001080_pt1 | contig 21316 bp, 18 predicted proteins | sample IncBWC14MmetaG_FD_150865 | JGI IMG/M metagenome (GOLD analysis project Ga0210399, IMG submission 150865) | Forest soil microbial communities from Barre Woods Harvard Forest LTER site, Petersham, Massachusetts, United States - Inc-BW-C-14-M | ecosystem: Environmental > Terrestrial > Soil >... | reverse complement strand
CTCATCGTCAAAAGTCTTGGCACGTATCGCGTCGTATCCAGCACCTCGCAAGTCCACAGCGGTAAAGAGCACGCCTCGAGTCGTAAAACCGGGATCGAGGTTGCGAATTCGCTGGAGGCTGAGCATTAAAAGACCTACTCCAACCAGCAAAAGGAAACTGAGCGACACCTGGAGTACAACGAGACCGGACCGAAGCCACGACTTTCCTCCGCTACCGCCAACCACACCCGACATTTCCGATTTCATCACTCCGGCAAGATCGATCTTTCCAGTCTGCATGGCCGGAACCAACCCCAGCAGTAAAGTGGTGATGAGGCAAACGCCGGCGCTAAGCGCAAGCACCCGCCAATCGATCTCGCCCGGCAGCGTCATAGCCACGCCCCCGCGCGCCGGAAACAGCAGAACCAGCGCATGCCGGCACCAGTGCGCAAAAAGCAGTCCACCCGCCACCGCCGCCGCCGACAGAATCAGCCCCTCGGTAACAAGCTGCTGCAGCAACCGGCCACGGTTCGCCCCGACCGCCACCCGCACCGTCATTTCGTGACGCCGCGTAAAGGCCCGTACCAGAAGCAAATTCCCGACATTCGCGCAGGCGATCAACAAAACAAAAACCACGACAGCAAGCATGATCCCAAGGGTCGGCAGCAAGGTCCCTGCGTTATTGAATGGCGTTTGCCACAACGGCCACAGCTTGATGCCGCGCCCCCGGTTCGTCGCCGGGAAATCAGACTCCAATCGCGCAGCAACAGCAGACATCTCTTGCTGGGCCTGTCCAATAGTCACGCCAGGCTTGAGACGCGCATAAGCCTCAATCCAACGCGCGTCACGGTCTTCCAGCTTGTACGAGCCGCCTTCAAATGTTTCCTCCATCGATGCCGGAACCCAGAACTGCATCCCCCATCCCACGAAGGTCCCCAGGAATCCTTCGGGCGCCACACCCACGATAGTGTGCGCAATGCCGTTCAAGCGCTGCGTCTTGCCAATGATTGCGGGATCGCCTTTGAAGCGGCTCCTCCACAACTGATAGCTGATCACCGTTACAGGGTGCGCGTTGCTGCCCACATCTTCCCCGGCCGCGAAACCCCGCCCAAGAATCGGATGAACTCCGATCGCGTCAAAATAATTTGCCGATACAATGCTTCCAATCGTGCGCTCGGCGCGATCGCCAAGGCTGAGCGTGGTGCCCATGATCTTGGTCACGATGAACGAATCGACCTGCGTGCAGCTCTTCTGCAAGTCGAGAAAATCGGGCCACGAAATAGGGGTTGCGCCCGCCTCGCCGCGCGCCGTTCCCGCCAGCGCAACAAGCCTCTCCTGATGCTCCACGAGCGGGTACGGCCGGAACAGTATTCCCTCGATCCAACTGAACACCGCGGCATTCGCCCCAATCCCCAGCGTCAAACAAAGGATCGCTAATACCGAAAATCCCGGACTGCGCCGCAGCATCCGCAAACCAAAGCGCAGATCTTGAACGAAGTTCTCGATCACGGGCACACCTCTCTTGTTAAGTTAGGCGGGTGGCCCGGATTGAAATTATTGAGACGGGCTACCATGATTGGTATCTCTAATTACAGTATAGAGACACGGAGGGTGCCCCAGGTTCGCTTTTGAACCTGGGTCTTGGGTTGCCGTTTCTTCCTTGCGACACGTTCGATCTTCCTCTGCGAATCTCAGCGCCCTCTGCGTCTCAGCGTTATCCTTCCTCTCCGACCTTCTCTGAGCTTTTCTCCCCGCCCGCCGCGGCTACTGCAGCCGCGCCACGATCACCGTCATATCATCCGCCTGCTCCGGCGTCCCGGCCCACTCTTCCGCCGCATTCATCAACGCCTCCGCCACCACGCGCGGCGACGACGCCTGCACGTAGACCGCCGCCTGCTGCAGCCTCTTGATCCCAAACTCCTCGCCATACACGTTTTCCGGTTCGACCAGGCCGTCGCTGTATCCCACCAAAAGCGAATCCCTCGGCACTAACACTCGGCCCTCCTCGTAACAACAATCCTCAGCCACGCCCAGCACCATCCCACCCATATCCAGATGCAACGCCGCATCCTTTGAAATCAGAAACGAGGGCAAATGCCCTGCATTCGTGTACCGCAGCGTCCGCGTAGCGCTGTCGTACACCGCGATAAAGAACGTCGCAAATCGATCGTCCCCCGTATTCCGCACGAGATGTTTGTTCAATCGTGACACCAATTCCGCGGTGCTGATGCTCTCGCTGCCGGGAGCCAGCATCTGGCTCCGCAGCGCCGCCTGCAAGCTGGCCATCAACAGCGCCGCGGAAATTCCCTTCCCCGATATATCCGCGACCGCAATCGCCAGATGCGTGGGGCTCAGCTGAATAAAATCGTAGTAGTCTCCGCTCACCGACCGCGCCGCCTTGCAGATCGCCTCCATCTCCACGCCAGGCACCACCGGCAATTTCTGCGGGAACAGCTGGTTTTGTACCTCCCGCGCGATCGATATTTCATTCTCCAGCCGCTGCCGCTTCTTCTGCTCCTCGATCAACCCGCTGATCGACCCGGTCATCAAGTTGAACGACTCCGCCAGAACCCCCAGCTGATCCCGCCGCTCGATGCGCACCCGGTGCGTCAAATCCCCGCTCTGCACGTATTGCGTCGCGTGATAAAGGTCCGCTACCGCCTTGGTGATCTGCCGTGTCAGCACCACGCCGGTGATAAACGCGGCGATCCAGATAAAAAGAAAAAATGTCCCCAGCACCGCAAACAAGATCAGATAGGAGTCGCGCAGTTCCCCCAGCGTGCTGAACATTCTCCCGCTCAAACTCGACGGCCGCGCGCTGAACACCGCAAACACTGGCCGGGGCTTGCCCACCGTGCCGTCCCGCGCCACAAATACCGCGTCTTCCAGTCTCGACACTACGTTCACCGATGGCTCCAGCCAGAATGCTGCCGGCTGAAGCGTGCGGTTACTCGCTACGATGGGTTTAGCCGTCTCATACTGCACTCCCGCCGTGGTGTAAATTACCCCTTTCGGCGTCCCCCCGTTGTATGGCCGCGTTACGTTCAATTGGATCTCGCCCAGGTCCGGCGCGATCGTCGCAAGGAACTCCGGCGTCAACGGAAGCCGCAACCGCACGACTCGCCTGCCCATCGGCGGGTCCAGCTCTCGGAGGCTCACCATTGCCAGGCCGCCCTCGTCTTGCAGCAACCCCGCAAAAAACACCCGCCCGGGCGCCAGGTTCCGCAACAGGCTCACGTCATTCGAAAACTCGATGCTCAACCCTGGCAGTTCGCGATCGTGAACTACGTGCGATTGCGCCGCCAAAACTCGCTCGGAATCCTGCTCGCTTATCCCAGGCGGCAGAAAGTCATGGGCCGCAGCAATATGGTGCGAAATGTCCGTGATCATCTCGATGCGCCGGTGCAGATCCTCGTAAAGCAGAAACGCACCGAGCTGGGAGTACAAAAACCTACTGGCCAGCACCACAAACGTCATGATCAGCAGGATTGGCACAACCGCGATAAACAAGTACGCGACAATTAAACGGTTGCGCAGGCTCCAAAGCAGCCGGCTACGCCCCCACCCGATCACCCGGTAGATGAGATAGCACCCAGAAAGAATCGCGAGAAACTTGACGAAGCTCAGAATCCCACTGTGCAGGTCCACAGCCGAAGCCGTCACACCCGCCAGCAGCACGAACGCTGCAACCAGATCGAGCCGCGACAAGCGGCGCCAGAATTCCACAAATTGAGTTCGCAGAGCGCTCATCAGTTCCCGGACAACCGAACAGAAGCACTACTCTACCTGAAGACTACTCCCACGCCGAACCAAAGCACCCAACGGCAACCAGAACCAAAGCACTCGACGCAACCCCGAACCACCGCCCGCGCGATTCCTTTGTACGGGATTCCTCTGTAAACGATTCCTTTGTATATTATTCCATTGTAGGGGAGGGGCTTGCCCCTCCCGGCGCACACCCGTAGTGGCCGATCTTTAGATCGGTCCCGCCCACAAAATCAACTGAAGAGTCAAGACCGCTCAGCCAAATTCAAGCCGACGGACGCCATTTAAAGTGATACAAGTACTTCATTGATTACTACGTCCGCGCAGCTTTCAGACCCACGCAGGACACGTATTCACCCGCTACAGCCCAACTGTAATCCCGGACTATCCGACAAGGACAGGTGAAGGATCTCTCTATGGGAGCCTACGACCAACAACACTAACCCCTGCAGAATCAACACTTACAAAAACCTCAGAAAGTCAACGTTCAAAGGGCTCAGTACTTGCCTTGCTTTTCCCAGACAGAGGATTTCCTCTCTCCCCTTCACCCTTGTGCAACAAGACGCTGGGCCCCATCCATTGGATCGATCCCGTCGCTTACTTTGCGACAGGGTTCCGCACTCTGCTGTGATACTGGCTATAGGTGAAGTACACCACCAACCCGATGACCAGCCAAATGATCAACCGCGCCCAGTTGACCCAGCCCAGCTTGTACATCATGTATCCGTTAAAAAGGATACCCAGGATCGGTACCACCGGAACCCACGGTGTCCGAAACGGTCGTGACTGATCCGGGTTCGTCCGCCGCAGAACCATCACCGCAATGCACACGATCACGAACGCCAGCAGCGTCCCGATATTCACCATTCTCCCGATGTCATCGATCGGGGTGATGCTTCCCACGATCGCCGCGAGCAAGCCGACCGCCATGGTGTTCTTATAGGGAGTGCGAAATTTCGGATGGACGGCCGCGAAGAATTTCCTCGGCAATAGCCCGTCGTTGGCCATCGAATACAGCACGCGTGTTTGCCCCAACAACATGACCAGCATCACGCTCGTTAGACCAGCGAGCGCGCCCAAAGTAATAATGTGTGACGCCAGCGGCAACCCACGATCCAAGAAAGCTCTCGCGACGGGAGCCTCGATGTTGATGTCCTGCCAACGCACCATGCCGGTCAGCACGCCCGCCACCATGATGTAGAGCGCCGTGCAAACCAGCAGCGATACGATAATTCCGATGGGCAGGTCGCGCTGCGGGTTCTTCGCTTCCTGGGCCGTCGTCGAAACCGCATCGAACCCAATGTAGGCAAAGAATATGTACGCCGCGCCGGCGCCGATTCCCGAAAATCCGTACGGCGCAAAACTGTGCCAATCGGTTCCCCAGTTCGCTGTCGAAATGTATCTTGAACCGAGGCCAATTACGAACAAGACCACCGAAACCTTGATCACCACGATCGTCGCGTTGAAGCTGGCGCTCTCTTTGATACCGATCACCAGGATCGCCGTGATCACCAGTGCGATGATGAACGCCGGCAGGTTGAACCCGATCTCTGCACCGAACAGTTTGGGAGCAGCCATCAAGTCATGGGCCCGCTGCACCAATTCCGGTGAGTGCGCACCCATGATCGTCATCACTCGATCGAGGAATGCCTGTGTGCCCGGCACCAGCGTGGGGTCAAAGGTCTGCGCCATCTGACGCGCGACCAGGTTTTCTGCCGTACGCAGCGCCGTCCAGTGGTCGTACGCGAGCCACAAAGGCATCTTGATATGAAAGATATTCAGCAATTCGATGAAGTGGTTGGACCAGCCCGAGGATACCGTGCTGGCGCCCATCGCATACTCCAGCGTCAGGTCCCAGCCTATGATCCAGGCAAGGAGTTCCCCCAATGTGGCGTATGCGTAGGTGTAGGCGCTACCCGCCAGCGGAATCATCGCCGCAAACTCCGCGTAACAAAGCGCGGCAAATGCACAACCCAGGCCCGACAACACGAACGAAAGCATGAGGCCCGGCCCCGCATAGTGCGCCCCCAGCCCCGAAAGCACGAAAATTCCCGCGCCAATCACCGCGCCGACTCCCAAGGCCGTCAGTTGGAACGGTCCCAGCGTGCGCTTCAGGCTGTGCTCGCCGGTTTCTCTGGCCTCCTCCATCAACGCACTGATCGGCTTCTTGGCAAACAGGCCGCCCATGCCTAGCCTCCTTGAGGACACAGCACGAGAATGGCTGTGCCGCTTTCACCCTCACGACTCTTTGCGATTACACCAATGAACTCTTATGCCCGCGCGCGCTTCCCCTGACGCGACCACACGAGGTACACCGGCACGCCGCACAGCACGATTACCAAACCCGGCCAGGCTGTCTGCGTCTTGTACAACAGCAGCACAAACATGATCGCCAGCGCCGCCACTATATACATCGCCGGTACGAAAGGGTAGCCGAACGCCCGATAGGGCCGCTCCAGATTTGGCCGCTTCATGCGCAAGACGAAAATGCCCGCGATGGTCAGCGCGTAAAAACTTAAGGCCGCAAACACCACGTAGTCGAGCAGATCGCTATAAAGATTGCCGTAGGTGGTCAAGCCCGTCGGGCCCACGCGCCGCGTACGCAGCAAAATCAGCACGATGATCCACGCGCCCTGGTAGAGCAGTGCTTTGGCTGGGACACCCTTCTTATTCAAGGTGCCCGTCGCGCGGAAGAACAGGCCATCCTTGGCCATCGCGTAGGAAACACGCGCGCCCGCCAGAATCAACCCGTTGTTGCAGCCGAACGTGGAAATGACAATGGCGGTCGCCATGATGAGTGCGCCGGCGGGTCCGAAAATCGCGCTCAGCGCCGCGGTGGCCACGCGATCGTCGGGCGCATTCTGAATCTGTGAAAGAGGCAACGCACACAAATACGCGACGTTTGCGAGGCAATACAGGGTAATGACGATCAGCGTGCCGAAGGCCATCGACAGCGCCACATCGCGCTTCGGATTCTTGACCTCCGCGGCGGTAAACCCGATGTTGTTCCAGGCGTCGGCGGAGAACAGCGAACCGACCTGCGCCACGCCGAAGGCGACAAACAAACCAAACGCTCCGCTCGCTGCGGTCACCGTTGGAATCATCGAGCGCAAAAAATTGGCGCCGGGTTCGATGGGTTGCGCGCCGCGTACCGCCCACATTTGGCTGAAATTGCCCAAGATTGCCGCGGCGCTTCGACCGACGAAGATGCAGAGAAAAATCAGCCCCAAGAGAGAAAGGGTCTTCGCGCTGGTAAACACATTTTGAATCAGCTTGCCCAGCCGCACGCCCTGCATGTTCAGAAACGTCAGAAAGACGATCATCAGCACGCCGACCAACTGCTGCACCGACAGGCTGATGGCGTACTTGGACCCGAGAGCGATGGGAGCAACGATCCAGGTATTGCCGGAAATGGCGGGGAACAAGACGCCCAGATAGCGCGCGAAGCCCACGGCTACGGCCGCGATCGTCCCCGTCTGGATAACAAGAAATAGCGTCCACCCGTAGAGGAAACCCCACAGCGGCGAATACGCTTCTCGCAAATAAATGTATTGCCCGCCCGCATGCGGAAACAGCGCTGCTAACTCGCCGTACGAGAGCGCCGCTGAAATCGTCAACAGCCCCGTAATGATCCACGTGAGCAACAACCCGCCCGACGAACCGGTCTGCCGCGAAATATCCGCCGCCACAATGAAAATCCCAGAACCGATCATCGATCCAACAACGATCATCGTCCCGTCGAACAATCCAATCGCGCGCACAAACCCCGGCGCCTGCGCTGCGGCCGTGCCGCTCTGCCGGACCGGGTTTGTCGTCCTATCTGCCATGCGCAATGACTCTCAGGCCTTCGCCGTGTGATTCGCGGCGCCCAGGGTTTCCAAATATTGTCTCGCTCGCAAGCCGCGATCCGGCGCCCGCAAAATATCGCTGATCACGGCCACGGAGTTGGCACCGGCTTGAATGACCGCAGCCGAATTTTCAAGCGTGATTCCACCAATTGCCACGATCGGTTTATCGCTGATCTCCCTGACCCGCCGGATAAAGTCTGTGCCGACTACTGGATCGGGATTCGCTTTCGACGAAGTCGCAAACACCGGCCCCACAGCGATGTAATCCACTGAAGTCGCTGCCGCCGCACGAAACTGGTCGATGTTGTGAGTCGATACGCCAACCAATTTTTCGTTTCCCACCAGTGCGCGCGCCTGCTCTGCTCCCAAATCGTCTTGCCCAACATGCACGCCGCTGGCTCCAGCCAACACGGCCACATCCGCCCGATCATTCACTATAAAGGTAATTCCTTGGGGAGTGAGCAGCGAGGCGAGCCTTCGTGACGAATGCATCAAGTCTCGCGCCGGGGCGGTCTTATCCCGGTACTGCAGTAACCTGACGCCGGCTTCCGTTAATTCCTGGGCGCAATCTAGTACAGGAATGGTCAGCAATGCTGTGTCTAGTATCACATACAGTCTAGGCAGAACAAGCCGCATCGACACCTATTTTCCGTTTGTTCCCAGCAATTTTTCGATGAAGTGAGTATCGAACTTTCCTGCCGCAAAATCAGGATCCGCGAGAATGCGCCGGTGCAGCGGAATCGAGGTCTTGATCCCCTCGATCACGAACATTTCCAGCGCACGCTTCATGCGGCCAATGGCTTCGGAGCGATCGCGCCCTTTCACGATGAGTTTTGCGATCATCGAATCGTAGTACGGCGGGATGACGGCGTCGGCGTGGGCCGCGGAATCCACGCGCACGCCGGTGCCTCCCGGCGCCTGAAACGTGGTGATGCGCCCCGCCGAAGGAACGAATGTGTCGGGGTCTTCGGCATTGATCCGGCATTCGATCGCGTGCCCCGAAAATGTCATCTCCCCAACGGCGTCCTCGAGCCGCTCCCCTGCCGCTATGCGAATCTGGGCTTTCACAAGGTCCACGCCGGTAATCATCTCCGTGACCGGATGCTCCACCTGAATGCGCGTATTCATTTCGATGAAGTAGATCGAGCCGTCTTCGTCCATCAGAAACTCGACGGTGCCGGCGTTGGTGTATCCGATCTTTTCCAGCGCTCGCACCACCTTGGCTCCGAGTTCCTTGCGACGCTTGGGATCCATCGCCGGCGATGGGGACTCTTCCAGCAGCTTCTGGTGCCGCCGCTGAATGGTGCATTCGCGTTCGCCCAGATGGATGACCTTGCCATGCTGGTCGCCCAGCACCTGAAACTCGATATGCCGCGGATGCTCGATAAATTTCTCCGCGTAAACGTCGGGCGTGCCGAAGGCCTGCTGGGCCTCGCTCCGAGCGGTCTGATACATGGACAGCAGCTCGTCCTGCTTGCGAACGATGCGCATGCCGCGTCCGCCGCCGCCCGCAACGGCCTTCAGGATGAGCGGATACCCAATTTTCGCGGCTTCCTTCGCGAGTTGGTCCTCGCCCTCGACCACGCCATCGCTTCCGGGAACGGTCGGCAGACCCGCGGCCTTGACCTCGCGCCGGGCGCGGTCTTTCTCGCCCATGATCTCGATCACTTCAGCGGTCGGCCCGATGAAGGTGATCTCCGATGCTTCGCACACCTTGGCAAAGTTGGCGTTCTCGGACAGAAATCCGTATCCGGGATGGATCGCGTCCACATTGGTAATTTCCGCGGCGCTGATTACCTGCGGGATATTCAGATAGCTTTCGCTGCTCCGCGGCGGTCCGATGCAGACGGCTTCATCCGCGAAGCGTACGTGCAACGCATTGCGATCCGCCTCCGAATAGATGGCGACTGTCGAGATCCCCAACTCTTTGCATGCACAGATGATCCGCAGGGCAATTTCCCCGCGGTTGGCGACTAGGATTTTCTGAAACATAGGTAGGCGGGGCTACTTCTTCCGACTCGGACGGATGCCGAACAGCGGCTGCCCATACTCCACGGGCTGTCCGTTTTCGACGAAGGTGCGCAGCACTTCGCCGCTGATGTCGGATTCAATCTCGTTCATAAGCTTCATGGCTTCCACGATGCACAGGGTCTGCCCGGTTTCGACGTAGCCGCCGATCTTCACGAAGGGCTCAGCGCCCGGACTTGGGGATCCGTAGTACGTTCCCACGATAGGTGACTTCACCACATGCAAATCTTCCGCGGAGCGTCCTTCGGGAGCCTGCGCGGGAGGCGCTGCCGGGGGATTTGGAGGCGATTGCGCTGCCCCGCCACTGGCGATAATGATCTCGGGCGCAGCCATTTGTCTCGGAACACCAATCACAGTGCCTGTGGAAGGCTTCTTTAGCCGAATCTTCAGATCGCCGTGCGAGTACTCGAATTCCTCGAGGTTGTGCTCGCTCATGTAGCGAAGCAATTGCTCGATATGCTGGAGTTCGGGGTTCCCTATCGCGGGGCTAGCAGTCGGTTTCGAGGGCTGTTTGCGTTTCATGCCTTTTATTAAATCTCAATGAGATCCCGTGGAATACGGGTGAGTACTTCGGTGTTCGATGCGTGCACGGCGACGTCGTCTTCGATGCGGATGCCCCCAACGCCCGGGACGTAAACACCCGGCTCAATGGTGATCACATTCCCCGGCTCCAAGGTCTGCTTCTGTCCCTTGGCCACCCGGGGATCCTCGTGCACCTCGAGCCCAAGTCCGTGCCCGGTGCTGTGCACGAAATACCGATCCAGGCGATGTCGTGCTAAAACCGTTCTGGCTGCCGCGTCCACTTCCCCGCAGCTAACTCCGGCCTTTACCGTACCTACGGCCGCCGCCTGCGCTTCCTGGACCGCCTTGTGCCACTGGCGAATTTTTGTCGATGCTCGCCCAACCACCACGGTGCGCGTAATGTCGCTGCAATAGTGCGCGAGTATAGCACCCAGGTCCAGTACGACCAATTCATTTTTCCTCAGTCGTCTCGCGGTAGCACGCGCATGTGGAAAGGCCGAACGCTCGCCGAAAGCCACAATCGTTTCGAAGGCCGGACCGGAAGCGCCGAGATGGCGCATTTGGTACTCGATATGTGCGGCGACTTCCAGCTCGCGAACGCCGGGCTTCAGCAGCTTCAAGGCACCTTCCAGAACCTTGCCCGCCAGGACCGCCGCCCGGCGCATCTTGGCGAGCTCTTGCGGGTCTTTCCGGGTGCGCAACGCCTCCACCTGACCGGCAGAGGCGACCCAGCGCACGCGGCGCCCACCAGCCCTTCTCATGGCCGCAAACTGCCCGACGGTAATATGCGAAGGATCAAAGCCAACCTTGCCACCACCAGCACCTTTCAGGAAGTCTCCGACCGCCGCCACTAAAGATCGGCTTTGCTGGACGATGCGAACTCCCGAGGTTTCCTCGCGAGCCTGCGAGGTAAACCGACCGTCGGTGATGAGCGCCGTCCCACGCCGCGAAACCACCAAGGCACCCGACTCGCCGGTGAAGCCAGTCAAGTAATACCAGCTCGCCGGCTGGGTGACTAACAAGGTGCCGAGCTGACTCTTGCTTAGGTGTGATAGAAGCGCCCGCCTGCGTTGCGCGAAAAGAGTCTTCATAAAGGAAACGAGGAGACCGTAGTCTCCTCGATGTGGCCCTCGGTTGAAAGTCCGCGATCGGAGACGTGCGCCGTTGCTAAGCCGCCGGAATGATGCGCGGCGTCAGGAAGAAGAGCAGTTCGCCGGTATTGACGCTGGTGTTGTTGCGCCTGAACAGGTTCCCGATCAACGGCAGGCTGCCCAGGATGGGAACCTGCGTGATGTTGACCTGCGATGAGGTGATGATTACGCCGCCGACCACGATTGTCGCGCCATCGGCAACGGTAATTTTGCTTTCCGCGGATTGCGTATCCAGCGCTGGAACACCCTGAATGCGCGGGATGCCTTGATCGATCTGGGTGTTTTCGACAAGCACGTCCATGTAAATCGTGCCTTCCGCGGTGATCTGGGGAGTGACCTCCAGCTTGAGCACGGCGTCGATGTATTGGACAGAAATGGTGTTGTTGATGGTGGTTTGAATCGGAATCTTGACACCCTGCTTGACGGTGGCCTTTTCGTTGTTCTGGGTCACGATGCGGGGTTTGGAGAGCAGCTTACCAACGCCCTTGGACTCCGCGGCGGTAATAAAGAAGTCCACCGCAAAGTTCGGGGACCGGTGAGAAAAGCCCAAACCGCTGGTGGGCACACCCGCACCGAGGTTAACGCTCAGCGGAATACCAGCAGTCGCGCCGTTGCCGGTGGTTTGCCCGGCGGAAATCGTCACGGGCGATGACGGTATCCCCGGTCCAGTGGTTACGCCGCTAGCGCCCACTGCCGGAGAGCCGCTAAACAGCGATCGACCGCCGGTGGTGGTGCCCGCAAAACCCAATTCCGTACCAATGTCCTGCGCAAAAGCGCGGGTGGCGGATACGACGCGTGCCTCGATTTCCACTTGCTGCGATTTGCGATCGAGCTGGTGGATGAGGTTGTCGATGGCTGGAATGACCGCCGGAATATCGCGGACGATGAGCTGGTTGGAGCGCGTATCGGAAAGAATATCGCCGCGCGTGGTCAGAAACTTCTTCAGTGTATCTTTGAGAGTGTCGGCCTTTGCATAGCTAAGCACGCGGGTCACGGTGATCATTTCCTGCGCGTCGTTTTCCGCTTTCCGCACATCTCGCGCGGTTTCTGCTTCCTTCTTGATGGTGTCCAGCGTCGCGATGCGCAAAACGTTGCCGTGCAATTGCTTGTCGAGACCATTGTTCTGCAGCACGATGTCGAGCGCCTGATCCCAGGGAACTTCGTCGAGAACGATCGTGAGGGTGCCCTTTACCTGCGGGTCCAGAACGACGTTGAGGCCGCTGATTTCGTGAATCAAGCGGAAGAAATCGCGCAAGTCCACGTCCTTGAGGTTGACGGAAATGGGTTCACCGCTGTATCGCGACGGACCAGCAGCTGCTGCCTGCGGCGCGGCGCCAACGGTTGCCGCAGCATTACCGGCCTGCGCCATCGCCTGCTGAGCCGCTTCCTGAGCGGCGATCGGACGTGCGGGTTCGTCTTTCCTGCTGAACGATGCCAAAACGACTGAGGGCTGGGTCAGTTCGCCAGGCAACGCGAAACGAGGAACTCGGTTAGAGACTTTCTGGGACGCCCGTACGGGTATCATCCGAGGCGCGGACAGGTCGTAATGAAAGTTGGGGCGTGGCTTGACGGCGTCTTGCGACGCGATGGTGGTGGTGGCCACGGGTGCATCCACGGGCGATTCCGGCTGCATGTCGAACGAAATCACCACGGTCGGGCCTTCACGCAAAATCTGGTAGGGCGCCGCGGCGGTCAAATCGACCACCACGCGAGCCACATCGGGCCGGAACTGGCCCAGGCGCACGCCGCGCACCGGCGCCGCAACGCCGGGAATAACGGATTTCTGTACCGCCAGGCGGGTGGCGCTGAAGTCCAAGACCAGGCGCTCGGGATTCTGCATCCGCGACGCGCGAACCTCCAAGGGACCCGTGCCTTCGACACGCACGCTGGAGTGCTGCGAAGCCTGGGTGACCGCCACGTTGGAGATCACTCCCGCGGTCGCGGTGGCGCCGGCGGACTCCTGGGTCTGGGCGGACGACGGAGTGATGGTCATGGTTGTCGCCGCGAGTATCAGGCAGCCAATTCGAAAGGCCGGCCGGTTCGTCTTCATTGCTGTTCTCCTGCACTGGCGTAGATTCTCTTATTAACCTGGCGTTCCACGGGCTTGCCAAAAGCATCCTTGCCCAATTCGTGGAAGGAAACTCCATCCATGGCAATCTTCTCCACGCGACCGTCGTACAGCTGGTCGCCCTCGCGAAGGAAGTAGGTTCGCGCCTGCGGATTGGAAACCACCGCGATCATGCCGTTCGACGAGCGCACGATCCCGTCCAGCCGCAGCGTGCTTACCTGCAGGCCGGCTTTTCCGGGCGGCAGATTTTTTGCACCGGTATCTTTGTTGCGGTTGACGAGAGACTCAAAGGGATCGCGCCGCGCGAGTTTGTCGCCCTCGCCCGAAGCCTGCACCTCGGCGGGCGATGCCGTACTTTCTACGGGCTTTTTCGCAGCCGATTTAGCCTTAGGTTTGGCGGTAGTCTTCGCAGCATGGGGCGTGGCCTTAGCCGCCGGCGGCGCTACCGCTGCCGCGCCCGCGGAATTGGCTTGCGCCAACAAGCTGGAGGAGCTGACCGCCAGCAAAATCGCTACTACGAGAGTGTTCACAGAACGCATAGTTCACTCATTCGGTCACAGTTTTCCAGCTGGCTGTGACTTCGCACCCGCTGCTGCGGGAGCGGCGCCTGTATCAGCCGGCTTGGTGAAAAATGTCGTTGCAGTAAAGATCCCAGAAACCGACGTGCCCGGACGAAACGGATATTTTCCGGCCTTGCTACCAGTGGCATCCTCGAAGTCCAAATCGCCTACGTTGATAATTCTCGACAAGCGGCTGAGGCGCCCGAAAAAGTCCAAGATGTTGAAATAGGGACCGTCTGCTTGCACCTCGAAGGGCATGTCGTAGTGGTATTCGCGCGCGACCACCGGCTGGGCGGTCAGGCGCCGAATCTGAACGTTGGAAGCTGTGGCCGCGCCCTGGACGAGGCGGATGAATTCGTCGACGTCTTTTTCGTCCGGCACAATGGTCTTCAGCGTCTCCAACTGTTTGGACAGCGCGTCCATCTGGGACTTCAATTCGCCGTAGCGCTGCCGGTAAACCTGAAGCTGAGTAACTTCCTGATTGAGCTGCGACCGCTGGCGGACCGCTTTGTCGACTTCATCGCGCTCTTGCGCGACCGGGGACAGCGGCACGTACACGCCGACGACCACCAGCACGACGGTAATGGCGACCGCCAGGAGGCCCTGCATGATCACGGACATATCGCGAAGTGGATTGGCCATGTCTTTACCCTACCTTCGGCTTTGCCCCGGTGGCTGGCGCAGGCTGCACAGGGGCGCTGGCCGGCTTGGCTTGCGCATGCGGCGCAGGCACGCCCGCGGGCGGTGGAGTGATTTCGGCGGAGACCTCGAACATGAACGTTTGCACTGCAATGTTCTTGTCGTCCTGCTTTGATTCCTTGATCTCAATCTTGGAGAAATATCCGGAACGCTTCAGCGCGGTAATGAAATTGGCGACGCCGTTTACGGAAGCGGAGGCGCCGTCGATGGTCAGAGTGTTGCCTTTGCGAATCATCGAAGTGAGCCACAAATTCTCGGTGCGCGCGACGGTGCTGGCGATTTCGTCCAGGAGCTCCTGGCCACCGGTGCGATCCCGTTGCAACTGTTCGATGGTGGAGACGCGCTGCTGCAAAACGGTTTTCTGCTTCTCGAAGGCTTCGACCTGCTGTTTGACCTGTTCGAGGTCGGTCTTCTGCGCCTGGAGTTGCTTGATGCGCGTGTTCTCATCGTTCAACTGGCGCTGCCAGGAGTAATAGAGGTAACCGAGGATCAGGGCACCGAACAGAACACCGGCGCCGACGAATAGCACCGGAAGGGCGGCCCCGGTATCCACCGGACGGCGTGAGGCCTTCGGTTTGGCTTGTCCGAGAAGATTTATTCGGATCATGGCTAGTCAAAGCTCCTCAGCGCCAGCCCGACGGCAATCGCCAGCCGCGGCGCCATTTCGCGAATGGTGTCGTCGCTGTGCCTGCCCGGATTCACCAGCACTTTACGGAACGGATTCAGTTCTTCCACTGGCATCGCAAATTCTTCGCGGAGCAGGTCGACCAGCCCGGGAACGCGGGCGGTGCCGCCGGCCACGACGATGCGCTGAATGTTTTCGCCGCTCGCGGTGGCGCGGAAGAAGTCAAAGGTCTTCTGAATTTCCAGCGTCAAAATGTCGGAAACGCTGCGCAGAATCTGCTGCTTTTGCTCGTCGGTTACGCTGGGAAGGGTTTCGCCCTTCTTCAGGCGCTCGGCGTCTTCGTAGCTCAAATCGAGCTCTTTTTGCAGCGCGTCGGTAAATTGATTGCCGCCGACACTGACGTCGCGAGTGAACAGGGGGATACCGCCGCGCACAATGTTGATGTTCATGACGCTGGCGCCAATGTTCAGCAACGCTACCGTCTGACCCGCATCGGGTTCGTAGTTCATTTCAAAGCAGTTCTGCAGGCCGAAGGCGTCGATATCGACGACCACAGGAGTTTTCCCAGCCTGAGCGAGCACGTTGGTGTGGTTCAGAATCTTGTCTTTCTTAACGGCTACCAGCAGCACGTCCATCTGCGCGTCCATCGATTCCAAGAGCTGGTAGCTGAGGTTCACGTCCGCGATGTCGAAGGGGATGTGCTGGCTGGCTTCCGACGGGATGCGGTCGTAAAGCTCTTCTTCGGTCATCAGCGGCAAAGGAACGCGTTTCACGATGACCGAGTGCCCGGAAACGGAGGTGGCCACATTCTTGGTCTTGATCTTTTCCGCGTCGAAAATTTTGCTGATGGCGTTGGCGACCTGGGGCGCGTCCATGATCGCGCCATCGACGACGGTGTCCTGCGCCAGAGGCTCCATGCCGAAGCTCACCAGTTCATACCCGGCTTTAGTGGAACGCAGCTCCACGGCTTTGATCGAACTGGAACCGATATCCAGGCCAACCAGTTGCTTGTTCTTCCGTCCGCCCAGTAACCACATATTCGCGGCCTCTTTCCCTGTCGCCTCGCCCGATTAGCGGCGCCGTACGTGCGCCTGGCTCATCTTGCGTTCCATCCAGCGATCCAGGATGGTCTTGCGTAGTTTCCAACGATTGCCGAGCTTGAATGCGGGAATCTCGCCTTCGGTGATGTAACGGTACAGCGTATCCGGGGAGATACCCAGATACTGCGACGCTTGCCGCACATTCATCACTTCACGCGATTCATTCACTAGGAACGCTACCCCGGCGCCCGAACACGCCCGAACTACAACCCACTGGTGCACCCCACCCGACACAGCGGAACCACGAGGGTGCGCCCTCTGCTAGCGTTTATGACATCGCAGCGTTGCGGGGGTCAAAGGGATTTTGTGCGTGAGTTGTCCTATGTATATGGGTTCTTTCCGGTAGTTGTTGGGTATTTATGGTATGGGGCCCTATATATAGCGTAGCCAAACTCTCAGTACTACAAGATATTGAACTTTTGGCGGCTTCCAACCTGTTCCATAGGACGGTTATCGTTTGCGATCATGGGTTCCGGGCGCGCAGGCGCCACGCATACGATTTCTTCCAATTCTCCGTAATCTGCCGGATCTGCGCCGCGCTGATTTCCGTGAATTCGAGACCATAGAGTAGCCCGAGTTTGTGCCGCACTCTAGCCTGAACGGGGGCACCCGCTAGCGGGTAGACTTCCGCAGCGTCGCCCACCTGTAGTAACCCGTTCACCATCGCGGACATGCCGCCTTGGCTGATTTCGGCGCTGATTCCGGTCATGAGCGTACCGCCGGGGCACTGGACGGCCATGGCCTCGCTGAAGCGATAGCGAGGGCTGCGCCTGCGCTCGGTGCCGTGTTGAGTGTCCGTCTTTAGAACTGGGAAGTTATGCTGACCGTTCATCGTCGAACCTCACGCCGTACGTATCGGCGCGATTTGGATTTGCTTGAGTTGGGGCTTGGCTTTGCGGCTTTTTTACGCTGACACAGACAGGAGTGTCTGTGCTACTGGAGGGCTACAAGCCTAGAGTTTTCCAAAGGGCGGCGACGCGCGCCTTTGTCGCTTCGTCCATGAGGATTTCGTCGGGCCACGGGCGCGTGAATCCCTCGGTTGCCCATTTTCGCGTGGCATCGATGCCCATTTTCGAACCGTAGTCCTGCATGCGCTGCGCATGATCCAGGGTGTCCGCCGGGCCCAGGACGAACTGCACGTCGCGCTCGGGATCGATGGCACACAGCGCTTTCCAAACGACTTCGCGGTAGTTGTGCACATCCACGTCGTGATCCACCACCACGATCACCTTCGTAAACATGGCCTGACCCAGCGACCAAATGGCATTCATTATTTTTCGGGCATGGCCTGGGTAGGACTTGCGGATCGCTACAATCATCAGATTGTGAAAAATGCCTTCGGCGGGCATGGCAACGTCGGCGATTTCCGGATACTGCATCTTCATAACCGGCAGGAACACGCGTTCCACGGCGTAACCCATGAAATAGTCTTCCTGCGGCGGGGGTCCGACGACGGTCGTCAAATAGATCGGATCCTTGCGGTGCGTGATGCACTCCACGTGGAACACGGGGAACTCCCCTTCCAGTGAATAAAATCCGGTGTGATCGCCAAACGGCCCTTCGGTGCGCATCTCGTTCAGGCTTACGTAGCCTTCGAGGATGATCTCTGCGTTGGCGGGTACTTCCAGATCGTTGGTCTCGCACTTGACCATCGCTACCGGCTCGCGCCGTAAAAATCCCGCGAACATCATTTCGTCCAGGTCCGGGGGAATTGGCAGCATGCCAGCCAGGGCTGTCGGCGGATCGGCGCCGATGGCCACCGAAACGGAAATGCGTCCGTCGGGACTTGCCGCGCGCGCACGCCGGAAATGTTCCGCGCCATGCTTTTGCGTCTGCCAATGCATGCCCGTGGTTCGTTCGTCGTAGACCTGCATGCGATACATGCCCACGTTGCGCTTGCCTGATTCCGGATTTCGCGTAAACACCAGTGGGAAGGTGATGAATCGCCCGCCGTCCTGCGGCCAACATTTCAAAATCGGAAAATCGAGCAAGTTGACGTCTGCGCCGGTGCGCACGACTTCCTTGCAGTCGCCATCTTTCACGGACTTTGGAAAGAACGATCCCAGCTCCGCCAATTTCGGCAACATCTTGATCTTGTCGAACAAGCCCTGCGGCGACTCCATGGCCAAGAAACCCTTGATGCGATCGGCAACCTCTTCCAAGTGTCCCACTTCAAACGCCAATTCCATGCGCCGCACACTGCCGAATGTATTCACCAGCAGTGGCACGCGGGAACCTTTCGGCTTCTCGAAGAGCAACGCGGGGCCAACGCTATTTGCTTTGCGCTTGGCGTCGCGAGCGACTCGTTGGGTAATCTCGGTAATCTCCAGGACGGGGTCCACCTCGGTTCGCACCCGCGTCAGTTCGCCCTCTTTCTCCAGCTTGCGCACGAACTCCCGCAAATCCCGATAGGCCACTCTCTCCTCCTGAACGCGTGCAAATGGCGGGCACCTGAAAGCAAAACTGTAACATGAACGCTGACGGATGAACGCTTACGGGTCAGTCGAAGTGAACCTCTTTCGAAAGTTAAACGCGGGATCGCAGTATAGGGCTGGGTGTTCGGGGCGCAGCAGTACTGCGCCCCTACAAGAGTTTCTGAACCCGGACTGTAGATGAAGTACTTCCTCGCTTCTTTTTCCCTAACCGAGTCTACCTACCTGGCATCCAATGCGCGTATTCCTCAAATCGAAATTGGCAAGGAAGAGTGCGATGCCGAAAATGAAGATTGCCGTAGTGCCTAAGCCCGGGGCCGATTTCGAAGTTCAGGAGCGCGAAATACCTACTCCAGGCGTGGGCCAGGTTCGCATCAAGGTCCTGGCGTGCGGAGTCTGCTTCAGCGATCATATCGTGAAAGATAACTTGTTCCCGGGCATAACCTACCCGCGCTCACCCGGGCACGAGATCGCGGGTATTATCGACGAAGTGGGCCCGCAGGTGACCGCGTGGAAAAAAGGACAGCGAGTGGGAGTCGGGTGGCACGGCGGGCACGACTTCACCTGCCTGCAGTGCCGTCGCGGCGATTTTATTAATTGCGTCAACGAAAAATGGACGGGCATCAGTTATGACGGCGGCTACGCGGAATATATGGTTGCGCCGTGGGAAGCGGTGGCGTCCATGCCGGACTCGCTCGATCCCGTCGAAGCCGCGCCGCTGCTTTGCGCCGGCATCACTACCTTCAACGCGCTGCGTCATAGTGGCGCGCAAGCTGGAGACCTGGTCGCGGTTCTCGGCGTGGGCGGGCTGGGGCACCTGGGAATTCAATTCGCGAACAAATTGGGCTATCAAGTGGTTGGCATCAGCCGCGGTAAAGAGAGTGAAGCCCTGGCTAAGAAGCTCGGCGCACACTTTTACATCGATAGCTCTGCAACCGACGCCGCCGCTGAACTGAAAAAACTCGGGGGTGCGAGAGTCATTCTCTCCACCGCACCCAGCGGCAAGGCTATGGCCTCACTCATCAACGGCCTCGGCGCAAACGGCACCATGATGGTCCTCGGCGCAGGCCCCGATCCCATCGAAGTGCAGACCAGCACACTTATCTTTGGCAACAAAGAATTAAAGGGCTGGGCCTCCGGGATCGCCCCCGACTCCGAAGATACGTTGCGCTTCGCCGGATACACCGGTGTGCGCCCCATGATCGAAAAATTTCCGCTGGACAAGGTCAACGAAGCATACAACCGCATGACCAGCGGCAAGGCCCAATTCCGCGTCGTCCTAACAATGTAGATAATCGAGTTCTTGCAAAAACGGCGAGAACGGAAGGATAACAATCACATGAATTCCTTACGGAAGGTGTTGGAGGAAGCGCAACAAAGCGGTCTGGCGATCGGTCATTTTAACATCTCTGACCTGGTTCTATTGAAGGCAGTGTTTGCCGCTGCCCGGGAACTGAACGTGCCGGTCTTGGTTGGTTTGTCCGAGGGCGAGCGTGAGTTCGTGGGAGTTGGTCAGAGTGCGGCCTTGGTGCGAAGTTTGCGCGAAGAATTCGACTTCCCTATCTTTCTTAACGCAGATCATACGCACTCCCTCGCGAAAGCGTTGGAGGCGGCAAAAGCCGGGTTTGACTCGGTCGTCTTTGACCTGTCGGCCTTGCCTTTCGAAGAAAATGTGCGCCAAACCAAGCAGGCAGTAGAAGCGCTGAAGGCGATCAATCCTTCCATGCTGGTCGAGGGAGAAATCGGAGACATCGGAACGGGCTCTGAAATACACGAAACAGCGCCCGACCTGTTGAAGGGGCTTTCCAAGCCAGAAGAAGCCAAACAGTTTGTAAACAGCACCGGAGTGGACATTCTGGCCCCTGCGGTGGGCAATATGCATGGGATGCTGCGGAGCATGGTAAAGGGAGAAACGAAGAAGCGCCTGGATATCAAGCGAATAGCTGCCATCAAGCAAGCGACGGGAGCGCTCCTGACGCTCCACGGCGGCTCAGGAACCGATGATGAAGACTTGCGCGAAGCGATCGCGGCGGGGATCAATATTGTCCACATCAATACGGAACTTCGGGTCGCGTGGAGACGCGGTTTGGAAGCTGGTTTAGCCAAACAAGCAGACGAAGTCGTGCCCTACAAGATTCTGCCCTCAGCGGTAGATTCCGTGAAAGAAGTGGTCATCTCGCGCTTGCGACTGTTTAGCGGCACGCGGAAGCTGGCCCAAGGAACATAGCGCCAGTTCACGGCGCACTCTCTATACCTATGGCGGCGCCGCTCCGTCGCTATGCAAAGCAGAGCTATCGTTGGCGGTCCAGCCGGAACGCCGCCGCTTGATAGTCGCCACGCAAATCGAGTTGTAGGCCGTGGTGCATCCACCAATCGCCAGACGCGGTCTCCGGAGTTCCCGGCGGAGTCTTGCCGTCGATCCAACCCAACTTGTATTCGCCGTTTGGGTCCAGTCCGCGCAGCTGCAGTAGAGGAAACCCGCGCCCTTCCGTCGTCGCATTCGCGAACGCGAACACCACCGCCTGATTCTTGTCCGCCG
>Ga0210399_10001079_pt1 | contig 21321 bp, 21 predicted proteins | sample IncBWC14MmetaG_FD_150865 | JGI IMG/M metagenome (GOLD analysis project Ga0210399, IMG submission 150865) | Forest soil microbial communities from Barre Woods Harvard Forest LTER site, Petersham, Massachusetts, United States - Inc-BW-C-14-M | ecosystem: Environmental > Terrestrial > Soil >... | reverse complement strand
TGGGGCGGGAGGGGGGGTTGGGGCCGGGGCCGCACTCGGAGCAGTAGGCGTGGGTGTCAGTTTCGGCGAGGTGCCCGGACCTCCGGCACAACCGCAGAGAAAAATGACCAACGCGACCAAGGATGCTTCCAGGGCTCGGTGAGTACGCATAAAGGACGTCACGTTATAGTGGACCTACGATCGAGCGCGAGAGGAGTCGAAGACGCAGTAGCGCGTATCCGGGCGTCCCAATACTTGGGTAAAATCCGGATTCTCGAGTGTTGCCACTTTTCATCGAAATTTACGCCAGAACGGAAGTACGTACTTGGCACACAGATGCATGATCGAACTGGGACCCGAGAGATACCAACCTCCATAAAACATAGCTTCTCCTCACCGCGGTTGCCTGTCGCGCCGAACCTTCCAGTAACACCCAAACTGGCGACACCCAAAGTAGTTGCATCTCTGCAATTTTAAGGTTTCCGACAATTCCAACAACAGTACGTCAGCCCAGCTTTGCTGCTACGTCAGGTCTATGCCCTTGGTAGTACAAAAATATTCGTAATGCTGCTTTTGGATGGTACTAAAGGCCAGTACTAGCAATGGAAGACCGCCGCGCACCGGACTGAAGGTATGCGGTGGGAGAGAGAGAGCAGTCAAGGAGACCAATGCCTGGCTGGCCCTTACCGGGGAAATGAATATCACCCTCCAGGCGTTTCGGTTATCCGTCAAAGGTTGCGCGACCTCTGCGCCAACCACGTCCCAGACGCCGCCGCATCCAAGCTTCTGAAGCCCGTACAAAACTAGTTGCGCGGCGATTATGAAACTGCTATGCTCGCGCCAAATCAAGGGCGCGTCCCAGCAGCCTTGGATTGGTTCCCGATTCGGGGGACTTAGTGGGAGATCTTTCAATGAAGCTCATCAATCCAAAGTTTGCGCCAAAATTCGCTGCTGCCGCGTGTCTGTTCGGCATGCTGGCAGCACCCGCTGCTGTATTTGCTGGTCACCATAGGCCGCAGCCGCCGCCACCCCCACCGTGGTATCACAAGCCCGAACCCACCCCTGCCCGAGTTCCTGAGCCGAGTACGTTGGCGATGATCCTCGTTGGAACGGGTTTCTGTATTGGGTTGACTGTCGTCGAGATTCGCCGCAATCGCAGCCGAAGCGTTGCCGCCTGAGCAAAGATAGAGTCGTTCTTGCCGCCGGCAGACTTTGTCGGTGCATCTGCTTGGCTGGTTGACTGCCCCTTTCTACTGATCCACTAATTGCCTCAGAATCATATCGTTGCGTCACTCCAAAACCGATCTGCTCTGCTTGCACGTCGTCGCCAAAAAAACGGGGTAGAGCACCCCTGTGCTGCTTTCGGCAACGAAACACGCAAATCACGTCCGTGCAACGTAACTGTAATCCGGCGCGTTCCACACTGCCTGCATGCCTACCACGGCGGTTTTGGTTCAGGACTGCGACGGGCCGATTACGTCCAGTCCCCTGTTTCATGTATCGCTGGCGCAAACCATGACGGATCTGACGGAATGCCAGCGCTTGCGATACTTGGTGTTTAATCGCGAGATGGGTGAAGGTCTTGAAGCTTCCGACCGCAGTGGCCTGGACCGCGACCGGTTTGACTGGGTCTGCGATCACCTGATGGTGCGCGACACTACCTCCGGCAGGTTGGTCGGCACCTACCGCATGCAAACCGGGTATCGCGCCAAGGGCAATCTCGGCTATTACAGCGAGCAGCTCTTCGACTTCAGCCCTTTCGAGCCGATCCGCGGCGAACTTCTCGAGCTGGGCCGCGCGTGCGTTCACCGCGACTACCGCAATACCACCGCGCTCTCCATGCTTTGGAAAGGCATCGCGTCGTATGCCGCGCTCTGCAACGCGCGCTATCTGGTCGGGTGCAGCTCGATCACTTCGCAGGACGAAAATGAGGGCATGGCCCTCTATCGCGCTTTAGGTGAAAAATATCTCGTTGACCCTTTACTGCGCACGGAACCTAAAGCTGACTTTCAGTGCAAAGACTCCGGAACCCTTACGGAACCCCCGCGGCCCCCAAGGCTTTTTCGCGCCTATCTCGATAACTCCGCGCGCCTTTGCGGACCTCCAGCCATCGACCGGGAATTCAAGACCATCGACTTCCTCACCCTTGTGGATTTGCGACATCTGCCCAACCGTGTGCGTGCCCGATTCTTCTAGCAGATCGTTTATTTCACGGCCAGCAATTCCCTGCCAATCTTCAACGCCACTTCTCCCTTGGCGGCTTCGCTGAGCCGCCCGCGCGCAAAATCCCGCGTGCCACCGCCTTTGCCTCCGAGCTGCTGAAGGATCTGCTTCAGCAAGGCATTCATGTCGCTCCCCGCTTGGGGGTGTTGCGCAAAGATCAAATGGCCGCAGGGGAATCTTGCCAGTAGCGCGATCGTCTTATCGGTTCTGGCAAGCTGTGTCGCAAAATGGCCCAGATACTCCGGCTGCGCGTCTTCCTGGAACAACCGGGACACGATGCGTCGACCGTCAGTGTCCGCAGGTATCCCCTGCAGCGTTAAGCTAGCTTCGGCTTCCGCAAGTCGCTGCAGCATCCCGCGAAAATCCTTAAAACGCGCGTCTCGTTCGGCCACCACGCGGCCCGCCGTCTCGGCGACTTCATCGTGGGCGCATCCCAGCTGTTCGGCCGCGCGCCTCAGCAACAGAAAATCGTTCCGCGCGATGCGTTCCGCACGGCTTCCGCAGACAAACTCGACGCGCCAATCCTGGCGTATCTTTGTGCAGCGGCGCACCAGCATCATTCCAATCTGCGCAGTGCGCTTGACGTGGGTCCCGCCACACGGCTGCAGGTCCGCTCCTTCAATTTCGATGGCCCGCAGAATCCCCTGGCGCTCCACTTCCTTGCGCACTCCGAGCTCCCCGAGCTCTTTGGCTGTTCCGTAGCGCACATTGACCGGCCGGTCGTCGAAGATCACTTGATTCGCCGCACGCTCTGCGCCTTCCAGAATCTCCTCCGTAGGCTCAGCTCCGCGTAGATCGATCGTGCTGATTTCGCTGCCCAAGTGAAACGAAACCGTCGGCCTCCCGAAACGCTCCTGGAACATGGCCGAAAGCAAGTGCTGCCCAGTGTGCTGCTGCATATGATCGAACCGCCTGGCCCAATCGACGCACCCGTGCACCTCGTCCAAGTCAATCTCGCGGTCCACGATGTGCTCGATTTCTTCTCCGGCGTCGCGCACATCGAGAATGTTCGCTTCCCCGAGCTTGCCAAGATCATGCGGTTGCCCGCCCGACGTCGGGTAAAGCGCGGTCGCGTCGAGGACGACTTCCCACGCCGCCAGGGTTTCGTGAACGATCGGTTCGCAGCTAAGCACCCGTGCGGTGAATTCGCGCGCGAACGAGTCATCGTAATAAAGTCTTCGCGTCGTCATATTTTCAGCTCTGCAGCGCGCGTTGCCACGCCTCGGCATATTTGTAACCGGTACCGGTATTGAACAGCACCACCGTTTCGTGTGGCTTGATCCATCCTTTATCCGCAAGATTTCGCGCGGCACTGACCGTCGCCGCTCCTTCCGGGGCTGCGAAGATTCCCTCTTGCGACGCCAGTTCCTTTCCCGCCTGCAACATCTCGTCGTCGGTCACGGTCAGCGCGATCCCCTGCGTCTGCTTCAGCATGCGCAGAATCAGCAGATCGCCCAGCGGCCCGGGCACGCGCAAACCGGATGCCAGCGTTGCAGCATTTGGAAAAAAGTCCGCTTTGTCACGATGCGCTTCCCAGGCTTTCACGATCGGCGCGCATCCTGCAGCTTGCACTGCCACCATGCGGGGACGTTCTGCGCCGATCCAACCCATTTCCTGCATTTCATCGAACGCTTTGCACATGCCGATCAAGCCAACGCCGCCACCGGTCGGATATAAAATTACGTCGGGCAGCTTGCCTCCGAACTGCTCCCAGAGCTCGTATCCCATCGTCTTCTTGCCCTCGACGCGATAAGGCTCCTTTAGCGTGGACACGTCGTACCAGCCCTCATGATCCTTGTGCTCAGCGACGTACTTGCCGCAATCCGAAATCAGCCCGTCGATCTGGATGACCTTGGCGCCGAACGCCTGGCATTCCATCACGTTAGCCACCGGCGTGTCCGAAGGCATCACGATCACCGCCGCGAGACCCGCGGCAGCAGAATATGCCGCCAAAGCGCCTCCAGCGTTCCCTGCCGTCGGCGCCGCCAATGTCTTGGCCCCCAGCTGTTTGGCTCGCGTCACCGCGGTCGTCATTCCGCGCGCTTTGAACGAACCGGTCGGGTTCAGCCCCTCGTCCTTCACGTATAGGTGCTGCAGTCCGATCGACGCGCCCAAGCGAGGCGCGGCCAGCAGCGGGGTCATGCCCTCGCCAAGGGTAACCGCCTCGCCCGCCGGCAGAACTTCGGCGTAGCGCCACAGCGTGCGTGCGCGGCTCGATAGATTTTTCAGGTTTAAAGTCTCGGCCGCCTGCTTCAAATCGTAGCGCGCGAACAACGGCTTGCCGCAAATACAAATATGCTGTTCGACGCCGGCATCAAATAGTTTGCCGCAATTTGTGCACTTCAACTCCAGAACATTGGTCGTGGTGATCATAAGCCGATGAGTTTAACACACACGTTTTTTCGGCTATTCCTGGCAACGCGGGCTGGGTCCAACCCCAAAACATGCAGTATTTCACGCTACAATAGAGGCCATGGCTGTCCGCCTGATCGCCCTGGATATTGATGGCACGCTGCTCGATAGCCGGTGGAAATTGCCGGAACCGAACCGCGCCGCCATCGCCGAAGCGACCCGCCGCGGCATCGAGGTAGCGCTGGTCACCGGCCGCCGCTACGACTTCGCCATGCCCATCGCCCGCGAAATCGATTCCCCGCTGACGATGATCGTCAGCAACGGCGCGCTCGTCCGCACTGTGGGCGGTGAGACACACGTCCGCCACTTGCTCCCGCTCGGCACCGCCCGGCGGATTCTGGACGCCACCAAGCCGTGGCGAGAGGGTACCGGCGTAGTTTTCGACCGTCCCCGCGAAAATCAAGTCATGCTGGAGTTCCTGGAAACCGACGATCCTATCCGCCAGGCTTATTACACCCGCAACAAGGAGTTTCTAGGCTGCGCCCGACCCTTGGAAAGCTGCTTAACCGAAGATCCGCTCCAAGTAATGTTGTCCGGCAAGGTCCAACCTATGCGCGATGCGGAAGCATCTCTACGAGCGGTGCCCTTCGCCGCGGAGTTTCGCCTTGCGGTCACCGTCTACGAAAGCCGCGATTTTGCGATGATCGATGCGATTCATCCGGACTGCTCGAAAGGCTCTGCGCTGGCGGAATGGGCGGCCCTGCGCGGATTTGAGCGCGAGGAAGTCATGGCCATCGGGGACAACCATAACGACCTGGAGATGCTGTCGTTCGCGGGAATCCCTGTGGTGATGGGCAACGGTGTGCCGGAGTTGAAGAATTTCGGATGGCATGAGACCGGCACCAATGACGAAAACGGCGTGGCTGTAGCCATCGAACAGTTCGCACTGCGCGAGGCGGCCTCGTGCGCGTGAATTGCCTGCCATTTGCACTGGCATTGTTGTTGTCGGATCTTTCCGGGTTGGCGCCCCAGGCGCGCGCGGAATATTTTGTGCTGCAAAACGGGCAACGGCTCCATGTTACCAGCTATCAGCTTCTCGGCGACAAGTACCGCTTGCAGATGGCGGGAGGCTTTGTGGAACTGGCAGCGCCGGACGTTGCGGGCATCGAGCCGGAGGACGTCTTTACCTCGGCTCCGCCCGTTACCGCGGCGAAGGCGCCCTTTCGCGACTTGATTGAAAGCGCGGCCGCCCGATACCACGTTGACGCGGATCTCATCACCAGCGTTATCGCGGCGGAATCGAATTTCAATCCCAGGGCTATTTCGCGGCGCAACGCGCGCGGCCTGATGCAGCTTCTGCCGCCAACCGCGGCGCGCTTGGGCGTGCAAAACATCTTCGATCCACGCGAAAACATCGACGCGGGAACGCATTACTTGCGCGATTTGTTGCTGCTCTACAAGAACGATCTAGCGCTTACCTTGGCGGCGTACAATGCGGGACCACAGCGTGTTCAGCAGTACGGCCGGGTTCCGCCATTCGCCGAAACGCAGTCCTACGTAAAGCGCGTCGGGAGCGCTTATGCCAAGCGCAAATCGGTTCTGCCGGACAGCAAGCCTTCCACGACGACCGCACCAGTGGCGTCTGCGAGTGCTGCCCCTTCGGGCTCATAACCCCCAGGTCGACAGTTCAAATCTGCCCCTGCAATCACGCCATATTCCGAACTGATAAGAAACGGCTTAGAGGCTCTCACCTCTAAGCCGTTATTCTTTTTGCGTCCGTTCGCGCCCTCGCCGATGCGTTGAATCCTCTCTTCGACGAGGCCCGTTTTGACTTCTCGCGCTGAGCACCTTCCTCAGCGCGGAGCTTCGCGATGCGTTCGATCAACTTCACGGGGATGGGCTCGCAGAGTGGAAAGCGGATGGTGCCCTTGCTGACCTTGTATGAGGCGAGTTGGTCCCTTAACGCCGCGACCAGACGCTCGCCCGCAGGGTACAACGAGTAGTGTTGCTTCCAGCCAGCGAAGTACAGCACGATTCCGCCATGCAGTCTGTAAGCAGGAATCCTGTAGGAGATCACCTCTTCCGCTCCTGGGAGGGCTTTGCGAAGCGTGCTTCTCACACGCTGTAGTACGACTTGCGCAGTCTCGGGCTGCGCGGAAATGTATTCATCCACGTTCGTGAAATCGGCTTTTCGCATGGCGGCTTCATCCTTTTGCCTGGATTTCGGTAGGCGCTCTCCGAGCCGCGCCGCTCTAATTGAAGACACTCCCGACATCCCTTCTAGTGTTGTGCTCGTCATGGCAATTCTCCTTAAGCGGACTAAATCATCCCTTCCAGCCGCACGAAACTCGCTTCCATTCCACGTTCCATTCCGGTTGCAAGCATCGCCGCCCGTGTCTGAGCATCGGGCAATGTCATTCGCACCGTCATCAACGTGCCCGTACCGTCTGCATCAAATCTCGTTTCAACATGGTTGTCGGGCGTAGTATCTGGCAGGTGCATGCGCTCTACATGAACGAGTCTGCTATAGGGCTCAAGTTCCAGATATTCGCCTGTGAGGTGGAATCCCGCGCCTTTCCCATTGCTCCACTCGTAACGGATCTTGCCGCCAGGCTTTGCTTCACTGATGCATACAGGCATCGTCCAACCTTCCGGCCCGAGCATCCATTTCTGGACCAGCTTCGGATCGGTGTGGGCGCGGTACACAGCCTCGGGAGGCGCAGCGAAGCGCCTGGTGACGACTACGTGGGCATCTCCTTCGGTCTGCAGCGTCATCTTGCTCATCGTTTTTCTCCTCTTTTCTGTTTTTCCATGCTGGCGAGAACCTCGTCCAGCCGGTCATAGTTTTTCTCCAGCGCCTTTCGCAGCATGGCCAGCCATTGTTCCATTGCTTCGACGCCCGCTTTGGCGAGCCGACGAGGGCGCTTCGTACCGTCGACGCGCCGCACAACAAGTCCTGCGTCTTCGAGCACCTTCAAGTGTTGGGAGATTGCCGGTTGGGTCATCTCGAAGGGCGCAGCTAGCTCCATTACGGTCGCTTCCCCCTTGGCGAGGCGGGCAAGAATTGCGCGCCTCGTCGGATCGGCCATGGCGGAGAAGGCGGCATTGAGATTCGAAAGTTCATCCATAAGCGCTAAATTATATAAGTATGTACTTACTGTCAAGAAAAAAATTCCACTGCGGCTTCGAGAGCAGCCTCGCTTTGAAAGCTGATCGCTAGCAACGCTTCTTGCCCGACAGAGCATCGACTGGCGGGATCGACGGGACTGATTGAGGGCGAGGCTCAGAGAAGCCGAAAGTTATCGGTTCGTCCGCCGGATTGGTACAGCCAAACCGTGGCAGTAGGGTTACTGCGGTGGGGGGCTGTTTGGCGTGAGAGGCGGCGGTCCCTGCATTGGATTGTTAGGACCATTGGGGCTGCTTGGATTGTTGGCGGGCGGCGATCCTGCCGGATTTTGGATTGGTTGGCCGAAGCCTTGTCCGAATCCCTGACCTGGAGGAACTGGTGTGCCGACTTGGGTTCCAGTCGCGCCGCCGATTCCCATGACGTCTTTCGAAGGATCCCAGATAAATTCAAATAAATGATAGTTCGTGGCCTTTTCGTAAACGATCACCGACTTGCGATCAACCTTGCTTCCAATTCCAATGATATTGCCGCCAATGATGCTCGATGTGTCGGTCGGCGCCGGCGATGTCGGGTTTGAACTCGAGTCACTGCTGCCCGGTGCCGCTGGGTTGCCTTGCGTTGTGCCGGTGGTACCTGCAGCGCCGGTTGCTCCCGGTCCACTTTGGGGTCCGAACGCACTTTGCGACGATCCGAATGAGCTTTGGGAGGATCCGAATGCACTCTGCGACGTAGCTCCCTGGCTAGCCAGCGCGGCAGCCGGCGTCCCCGGCTGACCCGCCCCCTGCATCTGCAACGTCTGCGGCGGTTTGAGGCTGCCGATGAGTTGGCCCGCAGGTCCCACATAAATGAGCCGCCAGGAGCCATCCTCCTTGTTCATCGGGTCTTTGTAAGCCTGCCGCAAGTAGCGCAGCGAACCCATCTTCGGCTTGGTTAAGTCATCCAGCGATGTCGGGAAGTGTCCGTTCTTGCGGTAGTACAACTTAATCCCGCGTATATACTGCTTGCCCCGCCAGATCATCTCTTCTTCTTTTTCGCGCTTGCGCTCGGTACGCACCGACGGCGCCGCTACGATGGTCGCGAGGAGCATGAGCGTCGTCAGAAACACCACCAGCATCAGAGCGTAGCCCTCTTCACCGCGCTTTCCGGGCAGGTTGCAGGAGTATTTCCTCATGAGGCCGGGGCCGCGATGGGCTCTTCGCTCAGCGCTGCCGAACCACGCCGGCCGCTGGCAATTTCTTCAAAATCGAGATTGGCGTTTCCGATTTTCACGACCCGATATTTTCCCAGCAGCGTGTCGCCCTCGGCGACGATGAAGATTTGATCCCCATCGCTCAGAAACGCGCGCTTCGCGGTTCCGTTGGGCACGGTACCGTATCCAAAAAACTTCACGTTTCCCGGCAGCGAGGGCGGTGGCGGAGGGGACAGGGCGACCGGTCCCTGCGGCCCACGACGTTCCTCTTTTTGCGCGACCGCTACGGGAGCCGGCGCAATGGCGCTGAACAAATCGCGCCCGCCACCTTTATATTCGGTCTTGCGGTTGGCTTCCTGCTTCTCGCGCTGCAGAGCCGGGTTCTCGACCGCCAAAGGCCGGTACGTCATATCGCCAAGCTGCGACGTGGTGATCGTCACCGCATCGCTTCTCCTCTCGAGATACCACACCAGGGCGGCAACTGCGATCAGCCCTGCCAGGAGAATTCCTTTGGTCTTTTCGCTCATCAGGTCGTCCGGAAGTAAGTCTGGATATGCATGGAGACGCGCACTTCGCCGCGTCCGGGCTGTTGCCCTTCATCGCCTTTGGCTTGCAGCGATCCCACGGCATACACGTTGTTCGAACGCTGCAAACCGTTCAGGAAGCGCACCACCCCGGAATAGCTGCCGGTGACCACCGCTTCGATATCCACCTGCTCCAGGTTGCGCCCCTTGACCTCATTCTGTTGGAAACTGCGGCTCTCCAGCTGCAAACCTGCCTTGGTGGCGAGCGCGCCAATTTCGGCGCTCACGGACGAATACCCGGTGCTCGCCGGATACAACGACTGCTCGAACTGGTCGCAGTCTTTCTGGATGGCGGGCATCTTTTGCCGGATGTCTTGCGCGCGCGCGATGTCCGCCCGCAGCAGGTCGCGGTTGCGCGTCAGCACGACGAGGTCCTGTTGGGGACGCCGCGCCGAAGAAAGATTCCATCCATACACGGCGAGAGCGATGTCCGCGGCCACCAGGGCCACCACACCGAACAGGATCGCGCGTCGCTCCAGTGCGAAGTCGTGTCGCATTAGGTCCTCGAATACACCACGTTCAATTCCACATTGACTCGATCGCTACCTGGCGCGCCGGGATCGGCCACCTTTTCATTAAGAAGTTGCACTTGGGTGAACGAACGCGATTGTTCCAGTGCGTGAATGAATTTCAGTTTCGCTTCATCGCTCATCGCGCCGATGACCAGCTTGACCTGCACCCGGCCCTTGTCCAGCTTCGGCTGAATACTCAAGACCCGTACGCCGGCCGGAAGTATTTTTTCCAGATCCATGAACATCTGCGTCCAGTTCAAACTCTGCTCGTCAATAAGCGTGTTCAGAAACGCGGAGCGCTCATGCAGTCGGGCATTCTCCGGGCGGTCAAAAAACTGCTCCAGATCCTTTCGTTGCTGTTCGAGCGAAACCATCTCCAGCCGGATCTCCTCCACTCTTTGGCGCAGCGCTGCGTCCGCTCTTCGGATGGAGTACACATGCCATCCAAGTCCCAGGAAGATCAGCGCCGCAATCGCTCCGACGACACCGGAGGCGGCCAGAAATCGACGGTGCGTCTGGATAGGCTTGGTCGATAAATTTAGCCGGGCCTTCATTTCCTGCGCCTTGGTTCCCTTCTTTGATTCGGATACGTACTAACTGCGATGCAACATCCAGCCGACCAGACCGTCGGCTTCGCGGTCGGCCAGCGCCTGCGCGTCTTCAGGAATGCGTCCTTCGGAAACCGCTGAATGCAGCAACGAGCGTACCTCGCATTTGAATTCTTCCTGCAGCGGGCCCACAAAATCGGGCAGCCGGTGGCCCAATCCCGCGACACGCACCGATTGAATGCCTTCTCGCCAGGTGTCCTGATAATACGCCGCCACCGGAAAAATCTCTTCCAGCAACATCTGCGGCGTAAGCCCGATGTTTTGCGCCGGAAGTTCCGTGCAGCGGTATCCGCAGAGAACGCCTTCCCGGACGATCGCGGTCGTGAGCGCCAAGCCCGAAACACGAGCCAGCAACGTTGGTTGGCGGTCGTCCAACAGCGTAATCGCCGCCAGCGAACTACTCATCACCACGCCAGGATACAAGCCCACGCCTTCGGCCAAGGCCTCATATTCCCGCACGATGCGCAGCCGCGCCAACGCGGTTACGACGTCCACGCCATCCTCGCGCGGCGCCTGGCGCATATAGGAAATCACGGTTTCGTCGGCCTCGAAGGGTACGCTCTTCTTCAGCTTCCAGCGGAGCATGGGCTCGGCTTCCTGCGGCGACCTGGGGAACTGTTCGAAATGCTGCACAAATACGCGGATGACCGGATCCGGCACCAGCAACGCTACGTCTTCGTCCTTCGCCCGCAAACGCGACATCAGCCCGGCAATCGCTCCCCGTACGGCCGTGGAGTCCACAATGTTGCTCTCCACAGCCGACGGCATTAGCGCGCCGCTGGGCAGGGCCTCGATGGCGTAGCTGTCCAGGCCTCCAGTTCGGGTCCAGCGAGCGGCGGCAACGCGATCCTGCGAGATCTCGATGGCCAGGGGTGGATGCGGCATAGCTTCCAGCCAGCGCGCCACCTTGCGTGCGAATTCGCTTTGATAGATCCCCTGCCGGAATGTCGCGCTACTGCTCAACGAAGGTCACCTTGTTGATTTCTTTCACGCTGGTGATGCCCTCGCGGATTTTCGCGAGGCCGCTTTCGCGCAGCGTGACCATGCCCTCTTCGCGCGCGACGCGCTTGATTTCCGACGTCGGCCTTCGATCCACGATCATTTCGCGAATTCGGTCGGTCAGGTCGAGCAGTTCACAAATCGCGGTGCGGCCGTGGTACCCGGTTCCCGAGCATTCCAGGCATCCAACGCCCTCCACGAGTTGCGCGCCGATCCACGCCGCCGGATCGAGTCCAGCTTCCTGGAGCTCCGCAGTCGAGTATTTCTTTGGCCGTTTGCAATTGGAGCAGACCACACGCACCAGGCGCTGCGCCATGATGCAGTTGAGCGCCGACACGAAATTGTACGGCTCGACGCCCATATTGATGAACCGTCCGATCACGTCGGTGACGTTGTTCGCGTGCACGGTAGTGAAAACCAGGTGGCCGGTAAGCGCCGATTGGATGGCGATCTGCGCGGTTTCCTGATCGCGAATTTCGCCAACCATGATCTTGTCCGGGTCATGCCGCAAAATCGAACGCAACCCGCGCGCGAACGTCAGCCCCTTTTTCTCGTTTACCGGGATTTGCGTGATCCCGCGAAGCTGATATTCCACCGGGTCTTCGATGGTGATGATCTTGTCTTCGTCGCTTTTGATCTCGTTGATAGCGGCGTACAGCGTCGTCGTTTTCCCCGAGCCGGTCGGACCTGTAACCAGCACCATGCCGTAGGGCTCACGGATATACCGCCGAAACTTCCGCATCTCCTCGCCCGAAAAACCCACAACATCCAGGCTGAGACTCTGAAATTTTTCGGACAGCGTCTCTTTGTCCAGAACGCGCAGCACGGCGTCTTCTCCGTGACTTGCTGGCATAATCGAGACGCGTAAATCGATGAAGCGACCTTTATACTTCACGCGGAAGCGGCCATCCTGAGGCACGCGACGTTCCGCGATATCCAGATCGCTGAGCACTTTAATGCGCGAGATCACCGTGGAATGCCATTCCTTGGCGATCGGCTGCATGGCGTGCTGCAGAACACCGTCGATGCGGTACTTGACCGCTACCTCGGCGTCCCGTGCCTCGATGTGGATGTCGCTCGCTCGGCGCTCAAGCGCGGTAAAAATGATCGTTTCCACCAGGCGGACAACCGGGCTGACCGCGGTGTCCCGCGTTAGGCGGTCGCCGGAAATCGTCTCGTCGCTCTCTTCTTCGTCTTTCCCAACCTGGAGGGTAAATGCTTCAGTCGCTTGTTCCAATACGCGCTGCGACTGTTCCGTGCGTTTCAGCAGGTCGCTGATCTGACGGGGCGTGGCCACCTTGATCGCTAACTTCTTACCTAACAGCAGCGGAAGCTCATCGCTCAGCAACACCTGGCTCGGGTCGGCCACCGCGATCGATAGTAAATTGCCGTGCAGCTCTAGGGGAACGAAGTTGTACCGGAACATTAGATCCGCCGGAATCGTTCGGAACAGTTCGGGATCGATTCTTTGCTCTCGAAGGTCCACAAACCCGCAGCGATATCTCTCGGCGAGTTTTCGCGACTGCTCGCGCTCCGCCAGTTCGTCAGTCGGCAATGCCAGCCCGGTCATCACGTTCGAATGTTGATCCGTTAGCGCCATGGGTCCCTTACTTGCTCATCCCCGACGACAACGAGAAAATCGGCAGATAGAGCGAAATCAGAATGAAAGCAACTAACATGCCCATGAAAATCAGCATGACGGGTTCAATCAGCGAAACCATCGCGCCAAGTTTCAGGTTCACTTCGTCTTCGTAAAACTCCGCAACGCTGGTGAGCATGGGCGCCAGCGCTCCACTCGATTCTCCAACCTCGATCATGTCCAGCGCCATGACCGGCATGACCCGAGTTGCCGCCAAAGCACCGTGCAGCGACTCTCCTTCACGAACCATCTGCGTCGCCTGCGACACCGTGCCCCTCACCAGCTTGCTGCTGATCGCGTCCGACGCCGTCGCCAGCCCCGCGACCAGCGGCGTTCCACCCGTCAAGAGCGTCGCCAACGTCCGCGAAAATTGCGCTACTTGAAACTTTAACAATGTATCGCCAACCACCGGTACACGGAACTTCAGCCGGTCGAAGGCCACCCCGCCATTCTCGGTCCGCGACCAGAAGTATATCCCCACAATGCAGAGCACAAAGGCGGCAGCGGCTCCCAGGAACACGTAACGATAATCAACTGTCAGCGCAATCAGCAGTCGCGTGGGTCCTGGCAAGTCCACGTGCAGGTCGCGGTACAGCAGCGCGAATTTCGGGATCACTGCCGTCACCAGGTAGCTGACGATCACTACCGCCACGATGATCAGGAGCGCGGGATACATCAGCGTCGCCAGAATCTTTTTTCGGACGCCGGTGCTCACCTTCTGGTACGCGATGTAATAGTCCAACACGCCCGAAAGGTTGCCGCTCTTTTCCCCTGCCAGAATCGCCGTCGAATAGACTTTCGAGAAGACCCCCGCCTCGGCCACCGACTCCGAAAGCGACTTCCCTTCGCGCACGCGGTCGCGAATTTGCGAGATTACTGGCCTGAGTTTGGGTGAGGAAGCGCGATCTGCGAGCAGGTCAAGCGCTCGCAGAATCGGCAGCCCGGCTTTGATCAAAGTGTTGAATTGCTGGTTAAGGATCAGGAAATCCGTGCCGCCGATCGCACGCCCGCTCTGCCGGCGCATCCCTGAGAGCAACCCTGTTCGGGACTTAACCGAATAAACAAACAGCCCCCGGTCGACCAGCTTCTGGCGTGCTTCCGCCAGTGTGCCGGCAGCCTCGACATGCGAGAAAACCCGCCCGTTACCATCCGCAACGCGGCAGACGAACTCCCCCATAGGCCTCAGTTTACCTCAAGTAAGTGATATGCAGGGAAGCGGTGAAGGGTTGGCCGTAGCTTGTACGTAACACTCCTGTTTGCGCCCCTCTAGTGCGCGTAATCAGCATCATTTTACGGGGGCGTCTCCCGTGGGTAATTCTCCGTTCACAATGGCAACGCCCAGCGGAACATCGAATCGGAATAGAGAGTCCGGCACCGGCGGATTCATGCGCCAATTCTCAAAGCGGAATTCCACCTGAACGCCGCCGCTCTGGCGCACCAGCAAGCGTGCCAGCTCCCCCGTCCCACGTACGATTTCGAAGAATACCGTATCGCCCTGCCCCCCGTTTGGAGCGGAAGAGACATCCGCATCCTGGCGGTTGTTGTGCGGATCCGCACCGTCAGCAGATGCACCGCGAACCTGACAGCGGAGCACCACGTTCCCTTCGCCCGTGGCTCGTTCGCGCTCCGCCAGTTCCACGCGAGCGCACACTCGCGACACCTTCATTTCGCCCGCGAGCAGCGCCAGCGGCGTACGCCAATCGGCACTCTGCTTGGCGGGCACCCTGGTCACGGTATGGTCGCCCGGCACGTAAAACCATGCGGTCTTGCCGTCCACGAGGAAGAGATCCCTCTCGGGTGCCTCGTACTCCCAACGCATCTTCCCAGGTCGCCGGAAATAGGCGGTTCCCGCTTCGGTTCGGACCGTTTGCTCATTTTCGGTATAGCGCTCCAGGAAGGTGGCCTGCAGCGTCCGCGCGGAACGATAGCGCGCCTCGAACAACCCGACGAATCGTTTGACCTCGCCGTCCTGCAGCTTCGGCGCGGCGGCCATGCATGCGAGCCCAAGACACAAGCATCCCGCTATCACCACAGTGAAGGACTGTCGGGCAACGCGGGAAAGGGTGGCCAGCATGGGGTCCCAGAAACAAGAATACTACGCATCATCGTGTCGACTACGGCGAACCCGCTAGAGCGTGCTGACTTGGAGTGCGCGAGCTCTGCTCCCGTCTTTGAGACGTAAGCCGTGGCAAGAGCTCGCACTCATCAGCATCCGGCTCAGGCGTGAGATGCGGCTCCGCCTTTAGTCGCCAAGTCGAGGCGGTGGCCCGGATGCCTGGGAGTGCCCCAATTCCAGGGAGTTGTGGATTTGTCGTGCGGAATCTTCAAGCCATCAGGAGTAAAGGCCGTAAATCGGATGCCGACGACACCGAGCCTGCTTACAGCGGCGAGTCCGTGACTGTCGCGACAGCAGCATTGTTGTATCGAATTACGCCAGTCTCGTTGCAGAAGAAAAATCGTTGCCCGGTAACTCCCACCGCGACCGGGTTTGCGTTCACGGTGTAGTTCGTGTTCGTCAGCCCGTCGCCGGATGTCGGAACATAAGTGAACCCGTAGCCGGCCTTCGTTGGAGCCGCGACGCCAAGAATCGGATCCACAAGATTTGCACCACCGGCGCACGCACCGCCTCCAGGCCCCAAGTCTGCGAGAGTCGCGGGATATCCAACCGCCGGGCACAACGCTGAGTACGTTACGTTCGCGCTCGTGTACGTCCGGATCGAGTTTACTGCTGAGGCTTCGTGCGCGGCCATCCGCGACTTCGCCAGGTTCGGAAGGGCAATCGCCGCGATAATCAGAATGATGGCTACCACGATCAGTAGTTCAATCAGGGAGAATCCGTTTCCTCTCCTGTGGATCGCCGTGCGCTTTGCTTCTTTTTTAACTTGTGGCGCCAGATTCATTGGATCTCCCTCCCTTCTTTTCTTCAAATCTTTAAAAAAAAGGGGAAGTCAACAGACTTCCCCTTGTATGACAACCGCGATTACAAGTGCTGACTACAGCGCCGGGCTGCCGGCAGGACCAGCCGTGCAACCTGCACCGTTCAGGGTGTACTGAATGACGCCTGATTGGCTCGAGCAGAACATGCGCTGTCCAGTCGTGCCCACGGTCGCCGGAGTGGCCGTCGAAGTGTAGGTGTCATTGAGGCCGTCGCCGCCGACAGTCGGGGTATAAGCAAACACGTAGCCGCTCTTGGCGCCTGCGCCAAGAATCGGGTCGATGATGCCCTTACCGCCTGCACACACACCTCCCGTGTTCAACTCCACAAGCGTTGCCGAGAAACCGATCGCCGGGCAAGACGCCGCGTAGTTCACTTCACCCGTGTTGATCGTGCGAACCGAACCCACGGCCGACGCTTCGTTGGCCGCCATCTTCGACTTGATGAGGTTCGGGATCGCGATAGCCGCGATGATCAGAATGATCGCCACGACGATCAAAAGCTCGATAAGAGAGAAACCCTTCTGCTTCTTCATGCACATCTCCTTGAGAAGTTATTTTAAGTGCCAGAGCACGCCTTACACTAGGGCAAGGCAGAGGCCATTCGTCAAACCAGTGGTACTAGGGAGCTGGAATCATCCTAAATATATGATAAGAAGACTCTTACAGTAATTTACCGGGTCTGAGCTTTGCTACGGAATGAGCCTTTGGGCCGCGCTGCCCGCGAAATGACCTTTTCTGTCACCGCCAGAACGACTTAAACCGGCAAGCTTGCCAAAAATCGAGTGTCGTCAAATTCCGACAGCCGCTTTCAGCCCAGCGGGCGACTCAGGTTTTAAAGATTGTGCTTCTTCGCGTAGTGCCGGAACGACCTGTAGCTGATCTTGAGCAAATCCGCCGCTTGGGTGCGTACTCCGTGAGTCTTTTCCAGCGCGGCTTGCAGATACCGCCGCTCCGCCTGCGCAATCTCCTTTTCGAAATCGACGCCCTCCGCGGGGAAAGCCGCCCCGTCCCCCGTAATCACAGGCGTGCCTGAGTATCCCGCAATTCGGTCGGGCAGAACCCGCAACGTTACCTCCCCGGTCGTTTCCAACGCCACTGCCCGCTCCATCGTATTTTCCAATTCGCGCACATTGCCCGGCCAGTCGTACGACTCCAAACGGCTCATGGCCTCAGGGGAAATACTCTCCACCGGCTTCTCCATCACTTTGCGGAACGTTTCCAGAAAGTGTCGAGCCAGCAGGGGTATATCCTCGCGGCGCTCCCGTAAGGGTGGCAATTGGATCGGTATAACGCTCAGGCGGTAATACAGGTCTTCGCGAAATCTTCCTTCGGCGATCTCTTTCTCGAAATTCCTGTTCGTCGCCGCGATAATGCGCACGTCCACGTCGCTCTCTTCCGTGCTCCCGATCGGGCGCACCTTCCCTTCCTGCAGCACCCGGTACAGCTTCACCTGCATGGTCAGGCTCATGTTGCCGATCTCATCCATGAACAACGTCCCGCCGTGCGCCGCCTGAAACAGTCCCTGCCGGTTTTCCGTCGCCCCCGTGAAAGATCCTTTCATATAGCCGAACAATTCCGACTCCAGCAGCGTCTCGGGAAACGCTCCACAATTGATGGTGATAAACGGCGCCTGGGCACGCTGGCTGTTTTCGTGAATGGCCCGCGCCACCAGCTCTTTTCCGGTTCCGCTCTCCCCGGTGATCAATACCCTGCTCGTTTGCGGTGCAATGGTCTGGATCAACTCGAAGATCGCCCGCATGTTCGGGCTCTGCCCGATGATATTGTCGAGCCCCGTCAATCTCCGCAATTCCCGTCGAAGGTAGCCCGCCTCCTTCTTCCACTTCAGACTTTCGGATACCTCGCGAACTGCTCTCCGCAGTTGATCGACCAGTTCGTGGTCCTTGATCACGTAGCGGTCGGCACCCGAGTTAATCGCCGCGATGGCCGTCTCCACCGTCGGCACCCCGGTGATTAACAGGAAGAAACAGTCGGGCGCGATTTCCTTGGTCAGCTTCAGCAGATCAACGCCGCTCTCCCCCGGCATGCGTACATCCGAAATCACAATGTCGAAGATCTGCGATTCGAGCTTGCGCTTGGCCGCCTCCACGTTGTGCGCCACCTCAATACGGTAGCCTTCCTTGCGAAAAGTAATCTCCAGCAGCTCGCAGATCGAGCGCTCGTCATCCACCACAAGGATGTTCGGCATTTCCCTGCTGTGATCTTTCACCGCTGCTTTTGTTGCCTGCATGACACCTCAAGCCACTCGCGGCAGCTCTACGATGAATTCCGCCCCGCGGTCTTTTTGCGAAATCACACTGATTCGTCCGCTGTGCGCCTGGACGATCTGATAGACGATCGACAACCCCAGACCAGTGCCTCCTGCAAATCCCGATTGCCAAGGTTCAAAAATCTTGGACCGCTGCTTTGCATCCAGCCCGATGCCCGTATCTCGAAAGGCAATGCGCAGCCAAAAAGGCCGCTCTTCCAGACCCACGGTTAGCGTGCCGCCCTCGGGCATGGCCCGCATGGCGTTTTCGCACAAGTTCCAGAATACTTGTTTGATCTTGCTCGAATCCACACGCGCTCGCATGGCATGCCCGTTGAACGCCCGAGCGATCTGATATTTCGCTCCGATTTCCGGCTTCTTTTCCATCAACGTAATGGTTTCGTCCAGCAAGGCGGCCACGTCTGCTTCCTGAAATTCGTAAGTTTTCTCGCGAGAATAGTTCAGGAAATCGGTGATGATGTGGTTCAGCCGCTCCGATTCCCGGCTGACGATGTTCACCAGGTGCACCTGGTCCTCTTCCAGAGGAGCCAACCTCGCCAGTTCCTTCACCGCGCCAGCCATGGCCGTCAAGGGTTGCCGGATTTCGTGGGCAATGGCCGCCGACAGCCTTCCCAGCGCCGCCATGCGTTCCTTCGTGGCCACTTCCTGCTCTAGTCGCCGGAAATCCGTAAGATCCTGAAAGTTGAACACGAATCCGTTGCGCTGGTTATCGCGCGAACGCAAGGGAGAAATGCTGATGCCCAGGTAGCGTTGCCCGCCATCGGAAGTGCGAAATTCAATTTCCCGCCGCAGCGACAACTTGTCATTCATCTCCGGCATGCCCGGCGGCCAGAAGGCTTCACTGAATTCGGAGAGTTTTCGCCCTCGGATGTCCGCGAAACGATAGCCGAGAATGTCCTCACCAGTGCGATTCAGCAGCACGATGCGCCCGGCCATGTCGGTGGTGATTAAACCTCCACGCATGGAGTGAATGATGTCTTCGGTAAAATCCTGCAGGTCCAGCAGTTCTTCGCGTTTCTTCTCGAGTTCCTGGCCTTTTCGACGCAGCGACTGCGCCAGCAGGCTCGCCAGATACGCGATCGCAAAGAAGCCAAAAGTATTGTTCAGAAACCAGAATCGCAGCCCTTCCGCCGTGTACACGCTGCTATAGGTCCGCGGGATGTTTCCCGCGTGCGCCAGTGCCGTCAGCCCTCCGATCACTGCGACGCACACCGCCGCCGTGGTAAACGCAAGTCCACGCGAAAACAGGATGCTCGCTACGATGATCACCAGCAGATACAGCGAAACGAAGTAGCTGTCTTGCAGCCCCGTCGCATACACCAGCGCCGACACCATGATCACGTCGCTGATTACCTGTACCGCGCCGTGCCACCGCGCGAACGGCAGCCAGCGCAGCAGTATGATGTGAATCGTAGCTAACGTTATCCAGAAGACGATCAACGGAAGAAAATACCGCATTGCCGTAGGGCCCGGGAGGACGTGCTTCGGCCAGACCACGCCCAGCGCCAGGATCAACGCGATCAGCAGCAGGCGGACACGCGTCAGCCAATCCAGCCATTCCCTCGTGGTCAGGTTCTGGTCGACTGTTCGACCAGGCCCCGTCCTGGCTTGATTTTCAGGCATTTCACTCGCTCGCCAGAAACAACCGGGGCAGGAAGCCTCCCTGCCCCGGTCAACAGATTAACACTCCCCCGAAATGGCCCCCGATACGGCTTCGATCACTTCCCGCTCAACTTGCCGATCAGCGAGAACAACGGCATGTACATCGAAATGACCACGCCGCCGACCACCACGCCCAGGAACACGATCATGATGGGCTCGAGAGCCGTCAACAGGTCCTTCACCGCCGCATCCACTTCTTCTTCGTAGAAGTCGGCGATCTTCTGCAACATGGCATCCATCGCGCCGGTCTGTTCGCCGACGCTGATCATCTGCGTCACCATGCCTGGGAAAACTTCCGAATCTTTCAGCGGCTCCGTCAGGCTCTTGCCTTCTTCCAGGGACTTTCTCACTTGCTGCAGCGCCCGCTCGACGACCGCGTTCCCGGCCGTCCTCGCCGTGATGTCCAACCCCTCCAAAATAGGAACGCCGCTGGCGATCAGCGTGCCCAGGGTGCGCGTAAACCGGGCCACGGCGATTTTTCTCATCAGAATGCCGATCACCGGCAGCTTCAGGACAATGGAATCGATCACGAAGCGCCCTTGTTCGGTTCCATACCATACTTTGATGCCGACTATCGCGCCCACGAAGGCCATCACGATCAGCAATCCAAATATGCTCCCGATGAAGTTGCTCAAACCAATCACGATCTTCGTCGGCAGCGGCAAATCCACGCCAAGACCAGCGAACAAGGTCGCGAAAATTGGCACCACCTTCCACAACAGGAGGGTGACTACGCTACCCGCGATGGTCATGACGCCGATCGGATAGATCGACGCCGACTGCACCGCGCGCTTCAACTTGACGTTTTTTTCGATGTACGTCGACAGCCGCTGCAAAATGGTGTCCAGAATACCGCCCGTCTCGCCCGCTTCCACCATGTTCACGTACAGCGCGTCGAATACCTTCGGGTGCTGCCGCATCGCCGCCGACAGTGTGGCTCCGCCTTCCACCGATGCGCGCGTCGCCGCCAGCACCTTCTGAAACATCTTGTTCTCTTGCTGCCCAGCGAGTATTTCTAAGCACTGTACCAGCGGCAAGCCGGCGTCGATCATCACCGAGAATTGCCGCGTGAAAATCGCCAGCTCCTTCGACTTGACGCTGCCGCCGAAAGTCGGCATGTTGAATTCTTTGCCCTTCTCGGACATCTTCTTGGGCGTGATCTGCTGCCGGCGCAGTTGGTTTTGCGCTTCGGACTTGCTCGTCGCACTCATCTCGCCGCTAAC
>Ga0210399_10001075_pt1 | contig 21378 bp, 14 predicted proteins | sample IncBWC14MmetaG_FD_150865 | JGI IMG/M metagenome (GOLD analysis project Ga0210399, IMG submission 150865) | Forest soil microbial communities from Barre Woods Harvard Forest LTER site, Petersham, Massachusetts, United States - Inc-BW-C-14-M | ecosystem: Environmental > Terrestrial > Soil >... | reverse complement strand
TGCGGGGGCACATTGGCGATGTTTTCCTGTGCCTGCGCCCGAAGGACCGGGGTCACCAGGAACAGCAAACCGGCTAATGAGAAGAACAATGCAATGAAGCGCTTGCCGGTCAGATTGGGTTTCATACTTATTTCCCCTGGAACGCGATCCGGGCCCCTGCCTGGATCCAATAGCCGTCAGTAATATGACGCTGGGCGGCTCTCTGAGGGGTATAACCCGGGAGTGGAAAAATAGTTGCTATTGTGCGATGTCGCAATCTCACAATGATACTGTACTAGTACTTTACAACGGTGCCCCAAATCTTAGCCTTCTGTGCAGGGAAACAAAAGGGAAGCTCAACCGGTGCGGTGGTTGCCGCCTATTTGGTAGCCGACGCCGCGAATCGTGCGGATTAGGGGGTGGTCCTCTCCGCAATCAATTTTGCGGCGCAGGTAGTTGATGTACACGTCCACCACGTTAGTGATGGAATCGCCGTGAATGCGCCAGACTTCTTCGATGATTGCCGCGCGCGTTACTGGGCGCCCAGGGTTCCTTAACAGGAATTCCAGCAACGCATATTCCTTGGGACTTAACTCGACCGCGCGGCCCGCTCGGCGTACCTCATGCGAAACGCGGTTCACTTCCAAATCCTCAAGCTGAAATAGTTGACGCGAAGGCCGGTTGCGACGCCGCAAAACCGCGCGGATGCGCGCGGCAAGCTCCGACCACACGAAGGGCTTCATAATAATGTCGTCGGCCCCAGCGTCGAGGCCCTTGATGCGTTCTTCCACAGAGGTGGCGGAGGAAAGCAATACCACCGGAGCTTCCGGCCAGCGGCTCTGCAACTGGCGCAAGTAATCGGTGCCAGACACGCCGGGAAGATTCAAATCCAGCAGGATGAGATCGAATAGGCTCTTCTCGCCGAATTTCGAGATCTGCTCTCCCGTGGAGGCGAGTTGTACGGCAAAGTGTTCCTGCTGGAGCCGGGTCTGGAGAAATTCCGCCAGAGACGCGTCGGCTTCAGCGACAAGGAGGCGCATAGTCAATCACTCAGGACAAATTTCTGGAAGGGGGTAAAGCCAGTCTGCCCCCGGCTGACAGAACTGTCAACTAACGCCTTCGGGAACGCAGCCGATTAACCACTGCCGCGCTGGGCGCAGTCGATGGCCTCAATTGACGGGGCGCGCGTCGTGGAAGAGCCGCCCTCATACATTTTTCGCCGGCGCTAAGTAAGTCCTTGCGGGCGCTGTGCATCATTTTTTCAGCGGACATTCGAGGCGCTCTCCCTCTATACTTCCTGCACCCATCTGGAAATCCTGGTGCAAAGGAGTGGCGCAATGTATTCATCACGGAAAATCTCGGCCGTTGCCATCTTGTTTGCAGCGAGCATGATTTGCGCGGGAACGAAAGCGCAAACTACGACGGAAAAACCCACTGCGAAAAGTTCCACCGGCAAACATCACGTGCTGCCCGCAAATAAGGACACTGTGCAGTGGGGCTGGCTCGATCCAACTGAAAAACCGAAGCTGGTGGTTGATTCCGGCGACACCGTATCCATCGAGACGTGGAGCCACGGGATGGATGAGGTCAAGCCTGGGGCTTCGATGGACGAAATCGTGAAGCTTCGCCTGGCAAATCCCGGCGGCGGGCCACATTCCGTGACCGGACCGATTTTTGTGAATGGCGCGGAGCCCGGCGACACCATGGAAATCCGCATCAAGAAAATCGTGATCAAGGACTCGGGTTACAATTTCAATCTTCCTGGCAAGCAGTTCCCCACCGTTGGCTTGCTCGCCTCTGAATTTCCCGAGGGCCACGTGGAATATTTCAAGCTTGACGCGAAAACAATGACCGCCGAATTCAAGCCGGGGATTGTCCTCCACGTGAAACCCTTTCCAGGAACGATCGCCGTTGGCCCGGATCCCAACGAGCCAAAAGAAAAAGCCGGGCCTCCCATCCACGATGCCAAGGGCCGGACCAGCACGCTGCGGCCGTGGAAAAACGGATCCAACATGGACGTCAACGAAATGCAGGAAGGCTCGACGCTTTATTTTCCCGTGTTTCTGAAAGGCGGGCTGATCTGGACGGGGGATTCTCACTGCTTGCAAGGAAATGGCGAAGTGAACCTGACGGCCCTCGAATGTTCATATAAGCAAATTGAAATCGAGCCGATCGTGCGAAAGGATCTGCACATTGAATGGCCGCGAGCTGAAACCTCGACGCACTGGATCTTCATGGGATTCGACGAGGACTTGAACGAAGCGATGAAAATTGCGGTGCGCGAAACCGTGAACTTTCTGGCGGAGCAAAAAATGGTGCCGATGTCTCGGGAAGAGGCTTATGCGCTCACTTCCATCGTTGGGGACTGCCGGGTGTCACAAGTGGTGGACATCCGCAAGGGGGTGCACTGCATGGTTCCCAAGTCCATTTTCGTGAAGAAATAATTATTTCGAATCCATTCTGCGCAAAGAAAACCGGGCAACTTTTTCTCGGCTACCCGGTTGGAATTGCAAGTTTCGTTGAGAATGAGGAACGATCAGTAGCCCGGATTTTGTTGTTGCGCCTGACGATCGGGCGCAATCGCGTCCGCCATGCGGAACACCGCCGCGAGTAATTCAATGATCACGCGGCAGTAGAGAAACCAGACGAAATATCCGCCCAGGGCGGCCAGCAGCGCGAGCAGCCCTTGGACTGGGGCCTGCTGAAACGCCACCACCACCCAGGCAACTCCTGCGATCAGTCCGACAAGGAGATGCAGGGCGTACAGGAATCTCAGCATCTTTGGGGTCGCATACACGCGGAAGGAAAAATCCGTCAATCCTTCCCACATTCCCTTTGCTTCGGGCATTCGTGCCTCCTTAAGTTAGGCTGGAAACTAGATTATAGAGAACAAACATGCTTCGGGCCAAAATTTCGTGCTGGGAGAGCGATGTGGTTCATACTCGATCAGAAACGACCTCGACCTCCGGCCTCTATTTTTTCTGCGCGGTGCTCTCGCGGACGACTAATTCGGGTTCAAGCACTATTTCTTTGGCATACTCAGCTCCAGCGGGACCGGTGATGCGCTTCAGCAAGGTTTCCGCCGCCACAACGCCCATCTGGCGAAGCGGCTGCCGCACCGTGGTAAGGCTGGGATTGTGAAACGCGGCACCTTGGATGTCGTCCCAGCCGATCACGGAGACATCTTCCGGCACGCGCCTTCCCGTTTCACGAAGGGCTTTGATAGCACCCATGGCGGAGATGTCGTTGAACGCAAACAAGGCCGTGAACTGCGGATCGCCTTCCAGCAATTTCCGAGTGACTCGATGGCCTACCTCGGGAGAAGGCGAGTCGCTATCCAGTTGGGCCGTGAGTTTTTCATCGATGGTAATTCCGAGTTCTTCGGCCACCGACAGGATCGCCTGCCAGCGAGTCTCGGTATCCGAACTGAAATCCTGGCCCTTGATCAGCGCAATTCGCCGGTGTCCCAGGCGATGGAGGTGTTCGAGTGCGAGGTGCGCGCCGAGATTGTGGTCGAGAACGATGTTCGTGACTCCCTTGACGTGGCGATGGCCGGAGATCGAAACAGCCGGGATGTCGCAATTGCCGCCGTAGACCGTGTCCACGGCAATGATCCCTTCCGCCGCGCGCTGTCGGAGAAGATGCGGATACTCCTCGATCAAATCCTTTCGGTGACGGTGACTCACCACAAAATAGAAATAGCCTTCCTGGAACAGGTGGTCCTCCACACCGGATAGGACCATCGCGGAGTAGCCTTCGCTGATTTCGGGCACCATCACGCCGATGGTGAAGCTCCTCTTTTGGCGGAGGGAACGCGCCATGAGATTCGGACGATACTTGAACTTGCGCGCCGCGGCCCAAATTCGCTCCTGTGTGACATGGGGGATGGACTTGGCGCCGGGCGATCGGTTGATCACCAGCGAAATGGTGGCCGTGGAAAGGCCCAGGTGTTCGGCAAGAGCCTTCATGCTGATCGAACCGCCAGCGGGCTCTCCAGGGGGATCTGGCGACAGTTTCTTAGCGTGGGCCATGGAGGTTGACGTGCGGTAGTCTGACATAATGAGGCCCCGCGGACAAACACCTGGGCCCCAATTTACACCCAGATGGCCGGCCCCTGCTTGCGAAAATATGATAGAATCCCGACTGCTAAATCGATTTAGCAGACGGCCTGCTGACTGACAGTCCGCGGCTTTCTCAGGGGCGGCGAGGGGCCATCGCCGTCGGTCTCGGAAAGTCATGATGCCCGCACAAAGCTCGACGCCTTTTCGGAGGAATATCCGGGATGAAAGGTGATCTGACACCTGCGCAAGTGGTAGGCTTTTTCGTTCTTGCTGATTTCTCCACGAGCATTTTCACGTTCCGCTGAGGATTATCCCCCATGCCCTGGAATTCATGTCATCGGCGTCTCACAGTACTGGTCGGCATGGGGGTTCTGTCTGCCTTCATAAGTTTTTGGCTATCCGATCCGATCCTCGCCCAGGCACCCGAACCCGCCCGCCGGCCCACTGCGCTGACACATTCTTCCTTGACGGACCCGGCCATCGAGAAGCGCGTCGAAGCCCTGTTGAAACAGATGACGCTCGAAGAAAAAGTCGGGCAATTGGCCCAATATTCTTCCGGGGCACCCACCGGCCCGAGCGCCGGCAACGCGGATTATCCGGACATGATTGCCCGGGGAGAGGTCGGATCTCTTTTCAATCTGGATAGCGTGCATGCAGCGAACCAGTACCAGCATATCGCGATGGAAAAATCCCGCCTGCACATTCCGTTGCTATTTGGTCTCGATATAATTCACGGTTTTCGAACGACGTTCCCCGTGCCCCTGGCAATGGCGTCCACTTGGGACCCATCCATCGTTGAACAGTACGCGCGCATCGCTGCACAGGAATCCTCGGCGGCCGGAGTACGCTGGGCATTTTCTCCGATGGTAGACATCGCGCGTGACCCGCGGTGGGGCCGTATTGTGGAAGGAGCCGGTGAAGATCCCTACCTCGGCAGTGTGATGGCACGCGCCTACGTCCGTGGATACCAGGGCAAAAGCTTGAGCGACAAGGAGGGCATCGCGGCATGCGTCAAACATTTCGTCGGCTACGGCGCAGCAGAAGGTGGGCGCGATTACAATACCGCGGAGATTTCTGAACACACGCTCAGGGAAGTTTATCTTCCGCCTTTCTACGCGGCGCTTAGTGAAGGCAGCGTTTCACTCATGAGCTCGTTCAACACGATCAATGGACTGCCGGCAACCGCGAATCCCTTCACCTTGACCGGGATTCTGCGCAAAGAGTGGGGATTCCCCGGCCTGGTGGTAAGCGATTGGACCTCCGTCGGTGAACTGGTTCAGCACGGAATCGTCCGGGACAAGGCGGGCGCCGCGCAAAAAGCGATGACCGCCGGTATTGATATGGACATGGTGAGCGATTCCTATCATCAGCACCTGGCAAGTCTGGTGAGGAGCGGCAAAGTCTCTCAAGCGCGGCTTGATGCGGCTGTGCGGGATGTGCTTCGCGTGAAATTTGCCCTGGGCTTGTTCGAAGATCCGTTCACGGACGAATCGCGCGAGGTTCAGGGAGCGCTTCCCAAGGAGCGCGTGGATGCCGCGCGGCGTGCGGCAGAACTTTCCTTCGTTCTCCTGAAAAATTCCACCGTGGGTTCCCGGCCCGTTCTGCCGCTTACCGGGGGATCCGGGATCATCGCCTTGATCGGGCCGCTCGCCCACGACGCACGGAATATGCTCGGGCCGTGGGAGGGACGCGGACGGCCGGAGGATGTGGTGACGCTCAAGACGGCCCTGGAGCAAAGAGTCGGCGCCGAAAAAATCCGGTATGCCAAGGGTGGAGAATTTCAAACCTCCCGCGACGCGGAAATACAAAAAGCGGTAGAGACGGCGCAGCAAGCGGATGTAGTGCTCCTCGCCCTGGGAGAGGAAGCCAGCGAGCAAACCGGAGAGGCGGGTTCGCGCGCCTATCTTAACTTACCCGGGCGGCAGCAGGAGTTGCTGGAGAAGGTCACTGCAACTGGAAAACCCGTGGTGTTGCTGCTTTTTAGTGGAAGGCCGCTGACGCTGCCCTGGGCTTTTGAGCACGTGCCCGCGATTCTGGCCGCGTGGTTTCCTGGAATTCAGGCTGGCCCGGCGCTGGTTAATGTTCTCTTTGGTGACGTTGCACCAAGCGGGAAGCTGGTGGTCAGTTGGCCGCGAACGATTGGGCAGATTCCGATTTATTACAACGCGCTCAACACTGGCCGTCCCGCAGACGACACGGATCTCACGCGTCCGCCGAGAACCTCTCTGGAAAAGTACATTTCACGCTATGTGGATGAGCAGAACAGCCCGCAATTTCCCTTTGGCTATGGACATTCTTATTCGTCGCTCGAATACTCCCAAACGCATGTGGATTCCGCGAAGCTAAGTGCGTCGGCTTTAAACGCAACTCTGCGGCGTTCCGCAACTGACGATGCTCCGCGTGCAACCGCCAGCGCGATCGTGAAGAATACGGGAAGCCGCGCGGTGGATGAGGTCGTCCAACTGTATATCCGCCTGACAGGCACTAGCATGGAAGAGCCGGTTCGCAAGCTCGTGGGCTTCAAACGCATTTCCCTCGGCCCCGGTGAGAGCCAGTCGGTGAGCTTCCCGCTTGGCGCTGAAGCTTTTTCCTTGTGGGATACGCAAAATAATCTGAGAGTGGAACCCAGCCATGTGCAACTCTGGATCAGCCCCGATTCCTCTCGCGGGTTGGCGGCGGAATTGGAAATCGTCGAATAGCGAGGTAGACCCTTTTGAAAATTCACAAACCGAACCGAAGAGAATGGCTGCGAGTGTGTGGGGCCTACCTTTCCGTGGCGCCGTTTGCTTCCTTGCTGAGTTGTAACAGCGGCTCGCAGAACTCTCAGAATTCCGGGGGCACGCCATTCCAGGGAACCGACGCGCAGTTGCTGGATGACCTGCAACGAGGTTCCTTCCAGTTTTTCTGGAATGAAACCAATCCCGCCACTGGCCAGGTGAGAGATCGCGCTTTTCTGAACGGCAACGACACTCGGACGATGTCCAGTATTGCTGCGACCGGGTTTGGCCTGACCGCGCTGTGCATCGGCGATTCCCGGGGTTACGCCAAGACCTCGGACATCATCACGCGCGTTCGCAACACGCTGCAGTTCATCTACCAGCAGATGCCAAACGTCCACGGTTTCTACTATCACTTCGTGGACATGAACACCGGGCAACGTTGGGCTCAATGCGAACTTTCCTCCATTGACACTTCCCTGCTGCTTTGCGGCGTGCTGACCGCCAAGCAATATTTTCAAGACGCCACGATTCAAAACCTGGCGACACAAATTTATGCGCAGGTGGACTGGCCGTGGATGATGAACGGCGGCCCGACGTTTTCGATGGGCTGGACCCCGGAATCCGGGTTTATCAGCGCCCGATGGGATCACTATTGCGAACTGATGATGATCTATCTGCTGGGAATCGGCTCAACGACCAATCCGGTTTCGGCGGCTAGCTGGAACGCGTGGACGCGCCCGACGATTACCTATCAAGGCCTGACTTATATTTCAGGCAACGACCCGCTCTTCACGCACCAGTATTCGCACGCGTGGTTCGACTTCCGAAATAAGAAGGATGCCTACGCAAACTATTTTGATAATTCGATCACTGCGACAAAGGCCCACAAGCTGTTCTGCCTTTCGCTTAAATCGCAATTCGGCGATTATTCGGACGACCTCTGGGGAGTCTCGGCTTCGGACTATGCGAAGGGTTACACTGCCTGGGGAGGCCCGCCGTCACAGGGGCCGATTGATGGCAGCGTCGTGCCATGCGCTACAGGAGGCTCGTTGCCCTTCTTGTACACCGACTGCATTCGCGTGCTGCGCACAATCCGCGGCGCCTACGGAGCCAAAGCCTGGGGACTCTACAGTTACATTGACGCCTTCAACCCGCTTACCGGCTGGTACGACACCGACGTCCTGGGAATTGATCTCGGCATCACCATGCTGATGGCTGAGAACTATCGCACTGGCCTCGTGTGGAACACTTTCATGAAGAATCCCGAGGCGCAGTCGGCGATGCAAAAGGTCGGCTTTCAGCCGGCGTAAATTGACAGTTCTAGATCACCGACGATTTGCGCCGCTCCGGAATCAAGTATGTCGAAACAGGAGTGCGGAACTGCCGCACCCCTCCCCGTTTTCAAATCAGAAGCTCAGTCGCAATTGGAATTCAATGACGCGGCCCGAGAGGCCATCCAGCGGCCGGCCGAATTGACCGGTATTGGTGATGTCCGTTGGCGACGTCGCAGGGGCCAGGGTCTCGAGGTTGAGGATGTTAAGGGCGTTGAAGAAGTTACTCTTGAATTCCAGCCTGGCGCTCTCACCAAGCACGCGCGAGTTTGGCAAGGCAAAATTCTTACCGAACGACATATCCAGCTGAGTGTATCCGGGCCCTGCGAAAATGTTACGGCAGCGGCATCCCGGGCCATGGGTTGTCGGTGGAATCTTGGTCGCGCCTGGAAAACTTGCGGCTGGATTGGGAAATACCCCGTTCTGCCAGTCTTGCTTGGAAGGATTCGAAATCATTCCTCCGGTGTATACCTGCGGCATGTCGGGACAATAGCCGTCGCCGTTTCGGTCGTGGTTTGGATCGCATGCGCCGATGAGCGCCGTGAAGGGCAATCCTGTGTGCTTCACAAGGACCCCACCAAGCGTCCAACCACCTGCGATAGTCCCCAGCAAATCCTTGCGGTGGCGATAAATCGGCAACTCCCAAAAGCCCGACACGCCGAGGTTATGGCGGACATCGTAGTCGGAATTTCCTTTGTTTATGGATTGCGTGAATGGATCGGTCTGTTGGAAACCGATCTCATACGAACTGGTGTCAATGGAGTGGCTGAACGTGTAGAGCACCGACCCCGAAAACCCATGCCGGAAGTTGTGAGATACCTGTACGATCATGGCGTCGAAGCTTGCATTCACATCAGGCAGCGGGATAAATACCCTACCGAAGCGATTGTTGCCGACCACTACCGGTGCCGGACAGGCGGGGTTCGTGGGGCCACAAGGCACGCCGTTGGCGCTGGAACTTTGCACGCCGTCGATATTGCCGTCGAACGTGTCTCCGGGTGTATAACGGTTCATATCGATGGTGCGATAGAGCTTCCGGCTGCGGCTTCCCTGGTAGCCGACACTGACCTGGTAGCCCGAAACAGGTTCCAATTGGGTCTGAAGGGAGAATACATACACGTAGGGGATCGGCTCGTTCGGCCGCGCTCCAAAGATGTCAACTTTGGTGATCGCAGTGCACGCCGCGTTGGCGCAGAGCGCTCCGTCTGGGGCTATGCCAAACGAGAAATTAGGATTGGGTGCATAGCTGTTGGCGCTGGTGCTGGAGCCAATTCCGTAAAGTATGCCCGAACCCGGCGGCGGACCATTGATCTTGCCGGGATCAAAGAAGCAACATGTACTCACTTGAGCGAAGTACGGCGTGTTCTGCCGGATGTTGCTAAATATTGTGTCGTAGGGCCGGTCGTAAAGAATACCGAAGCCTCCGCGAATCACTGGAGCATGACCCCACACTTTGGGGCTCCACGCAAAGCCCACGCGCGGCCCGAAATTGTTCTTGTCCGGATTGTAGAGCTGGCTCACCTTCTGCACGGAACCGTTCACGAATCCTTGAGAACCGAAGATGTAATTGCTCATCAGCCCGTTCTTTTCGGTAACCGGCGGGAAATATTCCCAGCGCAACCCAAGGTTTAACGTCAGGTTGGGAAGAATTTTCCAATCATCCTGGACAAAGAGCGAATACGACGAAGTACGGAAATATCGCTGTCCGTTGGGCTGACCGCCTGTGGTGGGGTCCACAGCCACGCCTTCAAAGAAACAGCAGGCGTCGTTGGCAAAGTTGAGCAGTCCTCGAAATTGATAATTGGGACGTTCAAATCCCGGCTCATCGTCATTGTTCTGCTCTTTGGTAAACTCGAAGCCAAATTTGAAGGCATGCGTTCGGTGCACCCAATTCAGCGTGTCGCGAAACCCGAAGGTGTTCTCTGCCAAATTACCGGGCGTCGTTCCGGACTGACCAATGCCCATCAATGTCCCCACATCGCCCAATCCACCGGCGTCGAAGTCGAACAAACGGATCTGGGGAATGCCATAGTTTGTCTGGCCGGTCGCCTGATTCTGGTTAAAAGCAAATCTTGTGAAGTTGCCCCGCACCTCGTTGACCAGCACTGGGGTAATCGTCCGCGTCCACCCGAGTGTGCCGACGTAGTTTTTCGGCGCCAGGGTTATGTCTTCTATCGGCCGGTTTCCGCCGTTTACGTTGTTTAGGCTGACGATGTAGGTGCTCCCAAAAAACTGGTTGGATCCCATCGTGTAATCAACGCGCGCGTTGTACTGATTTCCACTCGTGGAGTTCGGTACGCGTGTGTCGAAGACACCCCAGTCCGGAATTCCATCAGGGCCGTTACCGATGGCTTGCCCGATTGCGACCCCTGGCTGGTACCAGGTTCCAAGCGGATGGTAATTCGGGTCACTCGGATTCGTGATCAGAGAGCAGCAGTCGGTCTGCGAGATTGTCGTGCTGATTCGTGGCGCAATGCCCGGCGTGTTGAAAATCTTTGCAGCTATGCTGCTTGGGTTCACTTTAATCACATATTGCTCGAAGGCTGGGGTCTCCAATTTTACGTCGCGATTTGTAACAGTATTGCTCAGCCGCAGCCCTTCATAGGAAAAAAAGAAAAACAACTTGTTATGGATGATCGGGCCGCCGATACTTCCCGCAAAGTCGCGATACTTTTGATCATTCCGTGTCGGGCAGTGCTGGTAGGTTACGTTGCCTGCCAAGTCCGGGCAAGTGTGCGGGTTTACTGTGACATTGTTCGCGCCATAGAACTTGTTGAAGGCGTTCAGTCCCTTGTCATTAAATTTAATCAAGCCGCTTCCGTGAAAGTCGTTTGTTCCGCCCTTGGAGATCACTTCCACCTGTGCGCCCGAATTGCGCCCCTGCTCCGCACTGTATGTTGCAGACGTGACAACAAGCTCTTGCACGGATTCCTGATTGGGCGTAATGACCGCAGCGCCGCCGTTGCTCAAACTGTTGATGCTGACTCCATCCAAGGTGTAATTGTTGGCGCTGACCCGCTGGCCATTGGACACAATCTGCACCTGATTCTCAGCTTGGAAAATGGAGTTATTGGACCCACCCGGGCCGACCTGCTGAGGTAATGCGAAGGAATTTCCGCCTCCTTGCCGTGCGTTATCGCCGAATACACCGGGTGCCAAATGCAGAAGTTCATAAGGATCTCTGCCAAATTGAGGGAGTGTAAGAACCTCCTGTGATCCAATGGTGGCGTTTATGCTGGCGTTTTCTGTTTGTAACCCTCCGGTCGTGGATGTCACCGTCACTGTTTCCGCCACGTTTCCGACGGTCAGGGCGACATCAAAGCCGCGGGGCTGTTCCGCCTCAACGTCGACATCCTTGGCAACGAATTGCTTAAAGCCGCTGACGGATACGCTGACTGTGTAGAGCCCTGGCGGCAGTTCGTTGATTCGATAAAAACCTTGGTCGCTCGCAACGGTGTCCCGGCTCACACCTGTCTCTTGATTGGTCAAAGTTACCTTTGCCCCGGAAACAGCGCTCCCATGAGGATCCGTCACCGTGCCCTGAATGCTGGCCTTGAACTGTGCGCTGGCGCAAACAGCGAAGATTGACGCGCATACCACCACGAGGATCGCCCGAAAAGACACTTTGAAAAAGCTCATGCTTTTCCTCCACCTGCTCTGGTTTTTCGGATGCTGCACCACACCCGCTAGTAAATCGGTTGAGCGACGATTGGCGGGAGTATATGCATCTGTTTCTTGGATGTCAACAATCGATTCTTACGGACCACTCGAGCACGCCACCGCCGCTCGAAGGCCCACCCGTCTGCCCTCCGGGAGGGACGCCTTTGCGACCGCCAAGATTCGCATTGCAACTCCAAACGTTGCCGGGCAGCACACTGGATCTGACTTCACTCGTTTTTTCCTGAGCCGAGGAGGATCGGAGAGCGCCGGAGGCTCACCCAAGCAGAGTTGCGGATGGGGAAAAACACGACCCGCCCGAGTCAAATCAGGATTCGCCGCCGATTGCCTGTAAGTTAAGGAATATGGACGAGGGGAGGAAACAAATCTGTTCCTGCTGGCAGAAGAGGATGGTGCCGCTGCTTGGTGAAAACCCGAACGGTTAGGGCCTCGCGAGTCCGCCTGAGAACCGCGCCTCACGGTCGACTAGCCTGCTCACGGTGGCGAACAGGAAGCTCGCCGACAACCCGCACATCAGCACGCCGATGATGCTTTCCACCGGACCCAAGGTCCGCCACGCTTGCGGAAGAACGACATCGCCATAGCCAACGGTGGCATAACTGCTTGTCGAGAAGTAAAAGGCAGATTCCCATAATGGAAAACAAAGCCAGCGATAAAAGCCAGCCCAAAGCAGAATCTCCAATACGTGCAAACCAATGAACGCAGTCATCAATCGCATCACAAACATGGCGGAACGAATCGCCCCTAACCTGAGAACGCCGGGTGCAAAACTGTGTCTTGCCCAAGCAATCACCGCGGCCATCCCAGCGCATTGCAACGAAAGCGTAAGCGTCACCAGAATAACAGCTGCACTGGCTTGTCGAGCAAAGGTTATTGGCAAGAGGCAGACCTTTCGACCGAGATCCTAGTGAACCGAGACATTCCCACCTTTGCCCAGCTCGTTTTTCTTCAGAAAGAATGAGCCGGCAAACATAAGCGCAGAGCCCACAGACAGCAACCAGTACACCTCGACATAAGAGAGGACAGCAGCTTGAGCTTGAACCATAGCGTACAGCCGGCCCATTGCCTGTTGTTGAGCGGCATAAAGGCTTAAGCCGGCGCGGGTCAGGCGCATTGCAAGCGCTGTGATCGAGGCGTGAAACGGGCCAGAAGCTGTGTATTCCGCGAGGACGGATTGATGATACTGACTGCGCCGAGCAATGAGAGTCGTGACGGCAGATGTCCCGATGCTCTGCCCCATGTTGCGCATAAAATTCATAAGCCCGGCGGCGGCGTTGGTTTTTTCCGCTGGTAAGCCGATATAGCCGGCAAGCGTGAGGGGGACGAATAGAAAAGCCACGGGAATGTACTGCCACACGCGCAATAAGGTCGCCGAGCGGAAACTCATCAGCAGATCAACCTGTTTGCTCGAAACATACATACTCACCGCCAGACCGATCCAACCAAACGCGATGATGTGACGCGCTTGGAATCGGGTGGTGAGTTTGCCAACCATAGGGAGCACAACCAGCACCACAAGGGCGCCGGCCGAAAGCACCATCCCTGCCTTTTGTGCTGGGTACCCCATAAGAGTCTGCAGGAGTTGCGGCATGAGTACCGTCGAGCTGAATAGCGCTGCTCCCAGCATCAGGAACATTAGATTGGTTGTGGCGACATTGAAGTTCTTGAACAAGCGCACATCCACGATGGGCTCTTTTTGAAACCATTCCCAAATGACCAGAGCAACGAGACCCGCGGCGGCGATTACAACCAACGTCGTGATGAAATTAGATCCGAACCAGTCGTCCTCCTGCCCCTTGTCGAGGGCGATCTGCAAGGCGCCTACGCCCAGAGTCAGGAGAGAAAATCCGATGAAGTCGAACCCGGATAGCTTCTTCTTCAAGCGAGCCAGGTAAGGTGGGTCTTCCACAAGCTGATAGACGAGAGCGAGTGCCAGAGCGCCAACGGGAACGTTGATGTAGAAAATCCAACGCCAGGAATAATTGTCGGTGATCCAGCCTCCCAGCGTCGGACCAATCGCGGGAGCGCAGATGGCGGTGACTCCATACAGCGCAAAAGCCAGACCGCGCTTCTCCGGAGGAAAAGTATCGCCCAGGATGGCCTGCGCCATTGGCTGCAACCCTCCCCCGAATGCGCCTTGCAAAACTCGAAACAGGAGAAGAAGCCCCAGGTTGGGTGCGATCCCACACAGAAGGGAGCTGGCGGTGAAAGACACAATGCACGTCAAGAAAAACCGCTTCCGCCCGAGCCATCCGACCAGCCACCCGCTTATTGGCAGAACGATTGCGTTCGAGACAAGATAACTCGTCAGCACCCACGTGCTCTCGTCATTGCTGGCGCCTAGATTGCCCGCGATGTGGGGCAAGGCCACATTGGCGATGCTGGTATCGAGCACCTCCATGAACGCGGCCAGCGAAACCGCGGCCGCAATGATCCAAGGGTTGCCTTTGGGCTGCCAGATTCCCTCTCCGGAGGTGCCAGGTCCGGCGTGACTCATCGGACCCTCGCCTCGGGTTCATCGGATAAGCCCGTTTTCAGCCGTCGTGGATGGCGCGTCCAAACGACTCTGGCTGTCGGTGAGCTGGCGTTTGAGCGAATCGTTTTCCGATTGTGCAATCTCATGCTTTCCGCTTTGTTTCCTTTGTGGTTCGCGCAAGAAGCGCGTCGCTTATGAGTTCTATTTCCGCCTGGAGCCAATCATCAAGCTCATTGCCACCGAAGCCGTTCCGCTCAAGATAGATTTCATACGCACGGCGCCTGATTTCTTCGTGAGTTGGTGCGTGGTTTGTAGAAGTAGTTTCCGAGTGAGACTTGATGGAGTTTGTGCCGAGCTCCGAAGTCTCATTATTCTTGTCTTTCAATTTCATACGCGGCTCCTTTCCTTTCGCCGCTGAGCTGCTCTCGATCTCAGCGTGCGTACCCCTCAGACCTCCGCGCCACGAGTCCCGATGGGGTAGCCGGGACTCGTGGCCATACTGACGGTATCGCCGACTCACAAGTGAAACGCGATACCGGCGGAGGTTTGGGCGGAGTCCGCTGCAAACACGCTTGGCTCGACGAACTGCTCTAGCGGGAGAATGCTGTCCTCGGGCAACCGATTCAGTGGCGATGCCGCGGCCCGCCGACCCCGCCGGGCCCGGTGAAACACAGAAATCCCAAAATCGCCAACGCCGCGGCGAGCAGAATCGTCAACATGAGAGCCTCCCCTCATCCCCGCCTTAGCCGTATGCATCGCGGGCGGCCTGATTTTGCGAGATACATCTGGCGTTACTGATCGCTCGTGAAGTGTCCTTTCCAAACGTCCAAGCCGATCCGACAAACCGCTCCAATTGTTTTCGCAATCTCTTTCGCCCCTGGAATATTCGAGCCTTAACCGCGCCAACAGAAATTCCTATGATTCGAGCAGTCTCTTCCGTCGATCGCTCGTCAAGATCACGCAACTCGATGGCCCTCCGTGTTCTGTGCGGCAACTCATTCAAGGCAAAGGACAGCATCCGCCTCCACTCTCGTTGGGAGTAGCCAGTTTCGGGATCCGGAGCGGAATCCGGGATCTCCAACGGAGTTACGGTTTCCGCGTTCTCGTTCAGGTCGTCGATCGACACCTCGCGCTTACCCTTACTTTTCCTCTGGAGCATTCGTGCTTCGTTGATGGCGATCCCTGTTAACCATGTTGAAAAAGATGATCTCCCTTCAAATTGGCGCAGGTGAAGGAAGGCCTTTTGAAAGCTCTGCTGCATGATGTCTTCGGCATCCTGCCGTACCCGGGTGCGGCGCAGTGCGACGGCGAGAATCCTTCGCTGGTGGCGCGCGATCAAAACTTCAAACGCCTGGGCGTTTCCGTTTTTAGCGGCAGCAATCAGAACAGACTCATCCTCTCCTGGGAGAATTTGGACAGGAGGGACCTCTGGTGCTCGTTTGGCAAACTTTCTTACGAGTGTGGGCACAGTGTCCCTCCGGGTCCGTCCGTAAAATCAGAAGCGCCAGTGCTCGACCCATTTTTCGGATTCAAGTGCGTTCGGAATTCTTGTTTCGCGTTTCTCTTGCCGAGTTCCGGGCTCGCCAGCATGGATGACGAGCAAGCGATGACACCTGCCGGGAAGGCAGCAAACAAACAAAGAAACCAAATGAACGGACCATGTCTTGCACCAGCTTTCAGCTGTTCAAGCACGTGCTTGGTATAGATACCCGTGGCAACGAATTGCGTTCCCTCCTTTGACATGGAGCGCAAGAACCGTAGTCCGCTGTTGTCGATGAACGTGACCCCACTAAGATCAACAGTGCATGTTCGTCCGTTCTGTGAGCGGTGCCTGTTTTTCCAGCATGTCCTCAGCTCGCCGACCCACGGTTGCACCAAACGGCCTTCGAGAGTCCACCTTTGCTCTGTGGCCGTCTCGGCGATCGTAATTCGCAACATCGCGTGGCTCGCTTTCTTCGCTCAGTGGCGGTGGTCCCTTCGTCCGCCGGCCGGTTTGACCACTCAATTTACAGCGCCTTCCCAAGGCTGAACCTTCACGAGCGGGACGCCGTTCGCAGCCGCTTGCGCATGTGGACTTCCGACCCGCCTCGTTCAAAATGCACATCGTCCATATACGCCTTCATCAGATGGATGCCGCGCCCACGCTCGGAAAGGGGGTCCGAAATCAGTCCGTAATCCGTTGCCTCTTGGGCGTCGAATCCTTTTCCCTGATCCGTTACGACGATGGATACTTCCTTGCCGGGCCAGCAGCGGCAGCGGATATGTACTTTTGCTCTTGGATATTCGTGATTGCCGTGCACGACGGCATTCGCCAGAGCTTCGCGGAGCGCCATCTCGACATTGAACTCCTCGCCCGGGACACATTGCGAACTTTCAATCAGCAGCATCAGGCGTTCCACCAGCGGTGAGATGGCTTGAAGCTTGCTGGGCATCCAGGAGTCAATTTCCAGGACGGAAGGGAGGGAGTTTTTTCCTGAGAATTGCGATTGAGAATCCGATGCTCCGTTCAGGCTTCGCATTTCGCTCATGACAACCTCCTCTTGCTCCGGAGAAATGCATCACAGAGGCCAGAGCGCGGAGGGTTCCTAAGGTCGCGGAACTTGCTGATTTGTATTGGGATGACAGGCCGAGAAAGTGTTCCCAAGATCAAGCTGCCAACGTGCCGGTGCCGTATTTCCGGTAGCGTGCCCGTTTTGTGGCATACGAGAAACGTGCGGGGCAAGGGAAAACGGTTCGATATTAAGCGGGGTGAAAGTACGGTACGGCTCGGTTAGGCGGAGCGGCGGGCGATTCCGAGTTTGCGAATTCTCTGCTGCAGGGTGGAACGCTTCATTCCCAGCTGTGCTGCGGCGCCTTTCGGGCCCGCCACCACCCAGTTGCACAGTTCCAGCGCTTTTAGAATCTGCTGACGTTCTGACTGCTCCAGAACGTCGTGAAGCGCCCCGTTTGTTGCCGGCTTCGGAGAGACGCTTTTCTCTATCTCGCGGCCAGCCTTGGGGAAATTCAGATCAGCCAAATCGACGCTTAGAGCAGGGCTTGTGGAAACAATGACGGCGCGCTCGATTACATTCTGGAGTTCTCGTATGTTCCCCGGCCAATGATATCGGCACAGGGCATCCATCGTCGCTGATGGAATTGTTTCAATCACCTTGTTCATCCGCCTGGAGAACTGCTGTGCGAAGTGCCGGGCGAGGAGCGGAATATCTCCTTCGCGCTCCCGCAAGGGCGGCATTTGGACGGGAAAAACGTTGACCCGAAAAAACAGATCGGATCGGAATTTCTGTTCGCTTACCATCGCTTCCAGGTCGCGGTTCGTCGCGGCAATCAAACGTGCGTCTGTCCGGAGCGTCCTTGAACTTCCCAGCCGCTCGAATTCCCTCTCTTGCAGCACGCGGAGCAGTTTGGTCTGCAACTCGAGAGGTATCTCTCCGATCTCGTCCAGAAAAATCGTGCCGCCGTTGGCCACTTCAAAGCGCCCGATCCGCTGCGCAATCGCTCCCGTGAATGCGCCTTTCTCGTGTCCAAACAGCTCGCTTTCCAGCAAGCCCGTGGGAATGGCAGCGCAGTTGAGCTTGACGAAGGGCTTTGAGCGCCGTGGGCTCAAATCATGAATGGCTCGCGCAATCAGTTCCTTGCCCGTGCCCGTCTCTCCATAAATCAGCACCGTCGAATCTGTCGGCGCCACGGTTTCGACTCGCTTGAGGATTTTGCGAAGGGAAGCGCTGGTTCCTACCATCTGGGCAAAATTCATTTCGCTACGGATTTCATCTTCGAGATACAACTTTTCCTGCGCCAGCTTGTCTTTCAGCTCTCGAATCTCCTCAAAGGCAAGCGCATTCTCCACGGCAATGGCAACCTGATTTGCGATTTGGGTCAGAAACCCGACATCGTCGCCGGTGAAAGCATTGTCCTGATACTTGACGACACCGAATACGCCCAGCACGCGACCTCGGCTGACAAGAGGAAGGACGCAGACCGTTCCAACTTCGGCCTGTGCGGTGTCCTTCATCCCGAGGCGCCTCGCCTCCTGAACGCTGCCGCACCAAAGCTTGCCGGTGCGAAAGACCACTCCCGAGATATCTTCGTCAAGGGGGACGAGGCTCTCCTCTTGGATGGATTCGATGCTAAATGGAAAATCCATCGCGTAAATCCGCAAGTGCGTGTTGTTCCTATCGGGAAGAGTAATGCCTGCGCCATCGCAACCCATTACCCGGCGCGTGCCCGCCACCACGGCTCGGAGAAGATCCCGGAAGTCGAGATTGGAAACCAAGTTATTGGTCAATTCAAGGAGAAGTCCAACACGCTCGCTCTTCTTCCGCAATTGCTGTTGTGAGGCCTGTGCCGCATCAAAGTGGAGCGCATTGTCGAAGGCGAGAGCGATCTGCTCAGCCACCACTGAAAGAAAGTGAACTTCTTCGGCGGTATAGATATCCGGAGCTTTACTTGCAAAAGTGAGCGCTCCGACTTTGCTGTGGGCTGTGGTTAAGGGGAGAGTGCACACACTGCGGATTCCATACTTCTTCAAAATCTCCCGGAATTTGCAAACCTCAGCATCTTGTGCCGTGAGCGAAGTGACCAAAGGCTCTTGGTTCTGGTAGACCCACCAGGCATCGGATTCCTCCACTTTCAGTTCCGGATCTGGGGGGATAGATGCCTCTGTCAATGCGTCAAGGAAATGCCGCTGAAACGTATTCGATTTCTCGTCATGAATGGACACACCGACACTGTCAAACTGCACGACCCGGCGCAGTTCCCTCACGAGCGCGCGAAACAGATCCTGTGGATCTCGATACGTCCCGATAGCATTCGATACGCGAATAAGGGTCTCGTACCGCGCCTCAGGTAATGTAGCTGCTAGGATTTCCGAATCGCTGCTCATGGTCTGTGCACCGCCGAAGTAAGTCTGGATTCTTCTCCCATGTGATGCCTGACCCGGCGGAATTGGTGCCACAAAACGGGCACGCTACCGCAAACGCGGCAGTGCCACATGGGCAGCCTGATCTAGGGCGTCTTCCCCGCGCGCCTCATCTTATGACAAATCAATAAGTTCCGTCCTTTAGGAGCACATGACTCTTTGGCACGCGCGCTGCACCATTCTTATCGTGTGACAGGTCCAGCCGTTTGAAAAAACCAGAAAAATTCCTTGCTGAAAAGGGATCGATTCGAAAGATAGGCCATGAATAGTCCTCTTAAACACAGTCTCGTTGTAGGCGGAGCGGTCAGTCTGATCGTCATTGTTCTGATAGTTGGAGCCCTGCGGCCGAAACACGCGTCCGGCGCAGGAACGGCAGCGCCTCCGGTAGTCATGGTGGCGCAGGTCGAGCAGAAGGATGTCGACCTTTACAGCGAATGGATCGGTACGTTGGCAGGCGAGGTGAATGCCAACGTCCAGGCGCAGGTCTCAGGATATTTGCTCAGACGGGATTACCAGGAAGGGTCGTCTGTAAGGAAGGGCCAATTGCTCTTTGAGATTGATCCACGGCCCTTTCAGGCGGCGCTCGACCAAGCCGAAGGACAGCTAGCGCAGGCCATCGCGCAGCTTGCGAACGCCGAAGCCGTTCAAGTCCGCAACCAGCTTGATGTGGAGCGGTACACTCCGTTGGCGCAGGAGCAGGCGGCTAGCAAGCAGGACCTCGACAATGCCAACCAGAATTACTTGGCGGCGAAAGCTACGGTGGCAACAGACAGGGCCCAAATCAAGAGCGCCGAAGCCGCCGTCGAAACGGCAAAGCTGAACCTTGGCTTTACTAAAATCAGTTCGCCCGTCGACGGCATCGCCGATGTTGCAAGGGCGCAGGTCGGCGATCTAGTCAGTTCGAATAGCGGAACACTGACGACTGTTTCGACGCTAGACCCCATCAGGGACTACTTCACCGTCAGCGAACAGGATTACCTCCAACTGAAGAAGCAGTTTTCAGGCTCGGACAAACAGCGCTGGAAACTGCAACTGATTCTCGCTGACGGCTCAACCTATCCCCATGAGGGCGTCTTCTACTTCGCGGGGCGCGCCGTCGATCAAAACACCGGCTCAATCCAACTGGCGGCACTCTTTCCCAACCCGGGCAATGTTCTTCGTCCCGGACAATACGGCAAAGTCCGCGCTGTGGTTCGAACGCAGAAAGGCGCCTTACTTATTCCCCAAGCTGCTGTCACCGATTTGCAAGGCAGCTATCAAGTTAATGTCGTCGGGGCAGACGACAAGATCGCCGTCCGGTCGGTCAAAGTTGGAGACCGCGTTGGCACTATGTGGATTATCCAGGACGGACTGAAGCCCGGTGAACGTGTGGTCGCGCAAGGCCAGCAAGCTCTCCGACCGGGCACGGTCGTACAGACCAAACCATTTGCGGCCCAATGAGGGTGAACATTGGCATCGGAACAAAAGCAACGTGAGCGTTGTATGCGAGGGCTAGCGTAGCCCGGACTCCTCCTCATTGCCTATTTTCCAAAAGAAGCGAGCGCAGAACTATCTGAGTTTGATCGAAAGGAACCGCGATCCATGTCGAATTTCTTCATAAGGCGGCCCATCGTGGCGATGGTGATCGCCATCCTGATGGTGATTGTAGGGGTTGTCAGCATCGCAAGCCTGCCCGTGGCGCAGTTTCCGAACATCGTTCCGCCTGAAATTCAGCTGCAGGCCTCTTACGTCGGCGCGGACGCGCAGGCCCTGGAGCAGTCCGTTGCCACGCCCATCGAACAGCAAATCAATGGCGTGGACAACATGAACTACATGTACTCACTGAACGCCACGGGCAACTCGCAAACCACCATGGTGGTGGACTTCGACCTGAAGACCGACCCGAACTTCGATCTCATCCTCACGCAGTCGCGCGAACAACTGGCTGCCGGGCAGCTTCCACCGGACGTTAACACCTACGGGGTCACGATCAAAAAATCCGTGACCGCTCCGCTCATGCTGGTCGGCCTGTTTTCCCCGAAGGGCACGTACGATACGACGTTCCTTGGCAACTACGCCTATATCAACCTCAACGACCCCATCGCCCGCCTTTACGGCGTGGGCCAGACGCAGGTTTTCGGCGCAGGGCAGTATGCGATGAGGCTTTGGGTGCAGCCTGACAAGCTGGCGAAGCTGGGCATCACCGTTACGGACATCGTCAATGCAGTGCAGCAGCAGA
>Ga0210399_10001072_pt1 | contig 21398 bp, 10 predicted proteins | sample IncBWC14MmetaG_FD_150865 | JGI IMG/M metagenome (GOLD analysis project Ga0210399, IMG submission 150865) | Forest soil microbial communities from Barre Woods Harvard Forest LTER site, Petersham, Massachusetts, United States - Inc-BW-C-14-M | ecosystem: Environmental > Terrestrial > Soil >... | reverse complement strand
AGCGTCTTCCTGTTTCGAAACCGCGTCTCCTCTAAAGAGGCGTTCGAAGGGCTTGAGCTGGGTGAAGGGAAACTTTCACGCCCAGTTCTGAGAGGGCCGGGCGGCTGCAAGGCCGCCTGGCTACTCGGTAGTAATCTCAGCACATGCTCAAGCATTCGGTCGAGAGCCGAATGCTCTACCCCATATTTTGTAATTACTTGATGCCAAGAAGTTTTGGCTCCCCACAACAGATTCGAACTAGCAACCCTTGATGTAGGAACCGAACGGCCTGCAATTCGGGCGCGAATTCACATCCACTCCTGACCTCCTAATAATCGGATTCCTTGTCCGTTGGCGAAGTCGTTGGACAAGTGTTAGACAAGTTGGACAAGTTCCAGGTGTTGCCGAACATCACGCAATCGCAATGTAAGTCTATGAGGGAACGGGAAATAGCGTAGTCGGAGCGATTCGATTTGAACCGCGTACCTCCTGGCCCGAAACCAGGCGGTCCGCGACTAAATGAGTGCCTGTAAAATATTGGTTCTAAAAGAAATGGTCGGGGCGAATGGATTTGAACCATCGACCTCCTGGTCCCGAACCAGGCGCGCTAGCCAGGCTGCGCTACGCCCCGACAGGTCACCTTGGGGGAAACCTCCCGTTCCAAGGGGATTATCAGATTAACACAGCTGCCTGGTCGCGGGCTACAGCGAGCTATTCGCTGAGCAACGATGCCTTCTTCGGAAACGGGGCGCAGACCATATTCAGGCACATCGGGGACGCGGTCCCGCAGGCCAATCATGTGGCAAGACAAAACCGCCGGGAAGTTGCAACTTCCCGGCGGGGTGGAGAGTAAGTGCTATGCAAAGGGACGCGACCGTTCGTTAGAACTCATAGCGCAGTGCGAACTGCATGGAGCGCGGGTTGGTCAACAGTCCAGTGTAGTTGCCAAAGTTGCTGGAATTGGTGATCGATAGGTTCAAGCTCTGCACATCGAACCGCGTGAGGTTCAAAGCGTTGAAAACTTCCCAGCGGAACTGCAGGCTGTGAGATTCCTTCCACGGCATGTGCCAGCGCTTGTCGAGGCCTACATCCAGCCCAGCGAAGCCGTCGCCGCGAAGAGTATTGCGGTTTCCGACTTGACCGGGAAGGTCCGGGGCATAAGCAGCAAGCGCGGCTGCGGCCGCCGCGGCATTCCCGAAAATATTGACGGTTCCGTCGGGATTCTTGGACACGCCCGCCGTTTTTACAGGGGCGATTTGGGTTGCATATCCCGACAGCTGCCAGTTGGTTGGCCATTGGGCTCCGTTGCCAACGCCAGCCGGGAACCCGCTGGTCCACCGGGCAAGACCGGTAACTTGCCAGCCTCCGATCAAAGCCTCAGTAAACCCGTGGGCCCCACTACCGAGGTACTTCCCTTTACCGAAGGGCAGCTCGGCGATCCAGTTGGCGTTGATCTGATGGGTCAGATCGAAGTCAGAGACGGAACGCAGCGCCTTTGGACTCCAAGGATTGATCACCTGGCCACCGAGACCGCCTTCCGCATTAATCCGGTTCGCATCCGAAGAAATGTCGAAGGACTTGGAATAGGTGTAGTTAACGTCAAATTGAACGCCGTGAATCATGTGTTTGTGCAAGCTAACCTGCAACGCGTTGTAGGCTGCGGCTCCGATCGACCGCCAGGCATAGAGTGCCGCGAACTGCGGATCGACAAAGGTATAGGGACCTGTAACGGGATAGTACGGGATCGGATTGCCGCTCGAATCGGTGTTGCTGAAATCCCGGAATCCGAAGCCCTGGTCAATGCCCTGCACACCGGTTGTCTCGTTGTTAGCAAAATGGCAGAACAGATCGTAGGCCGCGATGACGGGATCTTTACTTGCGAACGGACTGCTTGCGCATCGGCTGATTTTGAAGCCCTGGGGAGCACCGCCGACACCGGGCAAGAAGTTCGTCGTGCCCATCAAGTCCTTCCAATAAGAAGCCGTGGGCCCGACCATGGCATCGGTAACATTGTCCGATTTGACGCCGGTACGGTAAATCTTCGCGAGCGCCTGGACAGCCGTGTAATAGTCAGTCCCAGTTTTTGGATCCACCAGGTCAAGAGGCGCAGCCACATCGGACTGCGACAACAAACGATGAGATAGGCGGCCAACGTAGGAGACTTCGAGTGCGAGGCTATGCCCAAGCTCGCGCCCAACGGAGAGATCCAGAGTGTAGGAATAAGGAGTCTTGATATTGTTGTCCATGCCCCAATAAACAGCATAGGATCCGGTCTGGCCGTTTAAGCCGCTGGGGAACGTTTGCGGAAATGTCCCCCCCGGGTTGCTGGCAAAAATTTGCGCGCCCGTGAGATCTGTGGTCGGGATGTTGCTCAGCCCACTTATGGCCGCAATTCGCGGGGCAGTCGCAGGAGTTTCGACTCCACCAGTGTTGGTCAGCGCCGTCGAAAGGCCGAACGAGCCATTCGCGTCAAAAGTTGCCAAAAGGGCAGGCCCGAGGCGATCGTACACAATGCCTGCCCCGGCTCGAATTGTGGTTTGACCAGGATTTCCAAAGAGGCTCTTGAATAGCCCTTCCTTGCCGCTAGGCGACCAAGCTATCGCCAAACGGGGACCAAAGTCCTTCTTGTCCCAGTTGTAAAATCCCGGCTTACCGTTGGCCGGTCCACCCAAGTCGAAGCTAAGACGAGGCGCAGCGCTTGCTGGAGTACCTGTCAGCATGCCGGTTCCCCGCCCATTGAACCAATCGCTGAGGCTGACATTGGGAGTGACTTGAAGCCCGTTGGTTTCCCACGGGGGAGAAAACAGCGAGTAGCGAAGCCCAAAGGTCACGGTCAAGTTCGGTTTGACCTTCCAGGAGTCCTGCGCGTACATCTCCCACGTGTCCGCCGCAAACCGCCGCGAAACCGGTACTGCATCGGCAAGTACGCCGCCGCTCTTCGTGAAATTGTACTGCGCATTTACTTGCGGGACCATGCCGATGATTGCTCCCATCGGGTAGTCGTAGTTGTTGCCAAAGCCACTATCCACGGCCGGGTAGCCCTCAAAACCAGGATCGAAATGGCCAGCCACGCCGCTGTTCGCCATTGCCGCCGTATCCAGCCAAGAGGGATTGTCGGAGGCAGACGAGAAAGAGTTGGTATTGTTCGCTTGCGGATTCCTCAGGAGGCCGATGTTTCCGCCAAACTGGAGACTGTGCCTCCCTTTGATCCACGAGATGTCGTCCACAATATTGTGTACCGGAACCTGGTAGTTGTTACTATTCGTGTAAACCAGGCTCGAATTGTTCGACGTGCTGTTATCGTTGAGGCCGCGGAAGTAAAAGATATCCTGCGTTTGGTTTCCGATCGCTCCGAAGCTCTGACGCGTGTAACCGTAACGGAGGTTGTTCACCAGATTGGGCCGCAAAACGGCCGCGTAGCCCACAGCATAGCCTTTGCTGTAGTCCACTTGGGTGGTTTCGGCGGAGCCGCCGGGCAGATAAGGAACTCCGGAATTCGAATCGTTGCGCAGTCCCCCGCGCCAGTAGATGGTGTGGTTTCCGTTGCTGGTGATCTTGTAATCGGCGCGCGCGATGTACCAGTTGGCGTCGATGGCGACCGGCCCTTTAAACCGGAAACCCACGAAGTTAACGCCGTCGCCCACCGAGTTATCATTGGGGACGAATTTAGCAAAGGATTGCAGATAAGTAAGCATAACCGGACTTACGCCAACCGACCCCGTGTAACCCGCTGGTGGATTCGAATTCAGTGGGTCCATGGCCTTAATCTGAGCAGGGCCCAGCCCATAAAAGCCGGCGGCGATTGCGTGCGTACTGTTCTGTCCTTGAGCCGTCATGCCGGGGCACACCTGCGCAGCCGTCTGCGTCGCGGTCGCGGCACACGCATACGTAATCACGCCATCCTGCATCGCCGCGCTGGGAACGATGCGAACCACGCTCTGCGCTTCGCGCTGGCGGTGCCCTTCGTAGTTCACAAAGAAAAACAAGCGCTCTTTCTTTATTGGCCCACCTAAGGAGCCCCCGAAATTATTCCGCAGTAGCTTGGGTGGCTCGTTTGCTACTCCGCTCTGCAATTCGGAGAGCTTGATGAAGTAATCGTTGGCGCTTGTTCCCGTGCTTCTATGCGACTCGAAGAGCGAGCCGTGGAAGTCGTTTGTGCCGCTCTTGGTCACCAGCGAGACCTGTGCGCCCGAAGAACGCCCTTCATCAGCGTTGTAGTTCGTGGTCGTCACCCGAAACTCTTGGACGGAGTCCTGGGTAATGGGTATTACCGAGGTGAAAGCATAACCTTTCGTGTCAGCATTGACGTCCACGCCATCCAGCGTAATGTTGCTTTGGTCGCTACGGGCGCCGTTCACGGCACCGCTACGCGTATCCGTGTCCTTATTGATATCGGGCCGATTCCCCGTGTACGCTACACCGGCTTGCAGGGAAAGCAATTCCGGGACGTTACCTGCCTCCAAGGGGAGTTCCTTGACCTGACTTTCGCTAAAGGCGCTGCCCAATGAGGCATCCGTGGTATTGAGCGTTACGGCCTGCGCCGAAACTTCAATAATCTCTGCCGCCGAGCCAACCTCAAGTGTGGCGTTGATAGTGGTCGGTGAGTTGACCAGCAATTGCAGGCTTTTCTCCTCGAATTTGCGAAAGCCCTTTGATTCAATCGTCAACACGTAACTGCCGGGAGGGAGCGCCAGGAATTCGTAAGAGCCAGAGCCATCCGTGGCGCCCTCGCGGTGCAGGCCCTGCGCCGCATTGAAGAGTGTCACTTTCGCACCGACGATGGCCGCGCCACTTTTGTCGATAACCACACCCCTTACAGAACTCGTGCCGCTCTGCGCATAAGCGCTGACGGTGACGAGCAAACAACCCATCAGGATTGCGAAGAACGCCTTCCCAAAATTAGAAAACTTCATAACTGCTCCTTTCGCGCACCTTCATGGGGTATCGAACAATTCTGCGGGGATGCCAAAACGGGGACGGGATGCCCCGGCAGTGTGCCGAAGCTGGATCATGAACCGAAATTGAAATTCCCCCGGGCACCCCAGCCACCACTTAAACCGAGCTAAAGTTGAGATAACTTTTAGGCCAGAAGGAGGAAGGATGTCAAGACAAGTTATTCTAAATTATTTATCAAATCTGATTTATTCGCCGTTTAAATCGATTAGAGAGATGTTGACACCAGGAGATTGGAGAGCATTGACTAGCCCAAGCCGACCCAGCATCGCCTCGGTAATAGCGGCCCTGGCATTTTAGTGGACGCGCGGCGGTTGACGCGTCATGGTTTTTGAACTTTGGGCCGTTGGAAGTCTTGGTCGGCCTTGCTCCAGAGTTTTTCGCCCATGGCAAACTCCCGCTGTGCCGTGACAGTGTCACCTCGGTGTTCCGCGGCGAGGGCGTGGGCGAAGTGTCCTCCCGCATAGCTCGGGTCATGCTGGATCATCTTCTGCGCCGTATATTCGGCTAATTCCCAGTCGCCGAGCTCCCGGGCCATCCGAGCAATGGATTCAAGCTGAAATAGAGCTTCGCTCCATTCGTCCGGCCCAGGCACAGCGACAAGCTGATCCTCGACCTGCTGCAAAAGGGCGTTGCCTTTGTCCCAGTTCTTTTCGCTCAACCAGATTTCGGCTCGGAGCATGACAGTGTCCTGTAAGGACTTTATGACCGATGTAGGTAGCTGCTCCATCTCTTGCTCCGCCAGCGCTAGCTCGCTCCTCGCATCTTCAATGCGATTCATGGCAAGAAACGCTCGCCCAGCCAAGGTATGGCCAGCGAACCGGCCCAGCGCCCAGCGGCCCTGCTGCAGCTCTTCGGAGACGGCTAGCGCTTCCTGCGCCCTGCCGCACTCCAATAAGAACTCGGGCCACGCCCGACGGTTATACTCCGCGAAATCGACGAGAGCAGGCAGCGAATAGGCTTCGCGGAACGCTGCCTCCGCCGCCTTCATTTGCCCCAAGGCCTGGTAGCTCATGGCCAAGAGTTGCAGGTTATGAGCGTGGTGCCAATCATACTGAGCGGGTATATTTTCTGCCCGGTAGTAGGCGTTTTCCAATTCCTGCGCTCTGAGGAATTCCTGGATTGCCTCCTCGGTGCGCCCCGATCGCCGAAGATCATGCCCGTGCATGTGGTGTGCGTGTGGAATGGCCGGAGCGAGTCGAACGTATTGTTCGCTTTGCTCCAGCGCTTTCTCCGGCGGCCCGTGGTTTTCCAAAGTATGCGCCAGGTAATGATGTGCGGCAAAGTTCTCCGGAGAAAACGCGAGGGCCGTCTGGTAAAACGCGAGGGTATCCACGCCGCCGCCCTGCCCGTGCGCCAAGGGCGTGCCTTCATCGGCAAAGCCGCGCAAGATCCACAGCCAGGGATCGTTCGCATTAGCCGCAAGAGCGTCGGTGATCGCTAGCCGATAAGCAAAGTATTTCTGAAGGTTGCCGCTGTCCTGAAGATAATCCAGTTGCTTCGCGCGGATCGCTATGCGTGCCTGCACCCGCTCGTTGGCGTTCACGGCGAGCGATCGTGCCTTTTCAAATGCTTCGCGCGCTGCCAGAAAATCCAGCAAACCGATGTAGGCATCGCCCAAACCCAGAAAGGCCATCGCCAGAGAAGGATCCAGCCGCAAAGCCTGGTGGAAGGAACGCGCTGCCTCGATCCAGACGAACGAATGCAGGTACGCCAGCCCTTGATCGTAGAACGCCTGGGCCTCGGGCGACGAGGTCGTCACCGCTTCGTGAACCTTTCCAATGCCCTCCCGGAGAGGAACGGGGCGCTCTAGAATCTCGCGCGGCACTTGGCCCGCGGATTCATGGGCCTCATGTTGCGGCCGGGCCGCCACATTGAAACAACATAAAGCGCAAAGCGCCAACCACGCGATACACCGAACAGCACGCTCTTCTTCTTGGCGGTGGCCGATTCTCTTCCTGTCATGCGAACGCATCATTATTAGGCTTCCGCTCCAGAGTATACGTAAAACGTTTGCGGCGGTCAGAGACAAAGAAGGCCTCCGCGAACGCTCCGGAGGCCTTCTCCTCGAAATAATACTAGGTGATCAAAACTCAAATCGGACAGCGAATTCCATTTCACGTGCGCCACCGCGGGCGCCCGCCGTCCCTGTGATGTTACCGAAGGTTCCAGGACTCGTGGGATCCACGGAAAGCGTGGTGTCGTCAAAGTTGACGGTATTGAAGACGTTATAGGCGGAGACTCGGAACTGCATCCGCTGCTTCTCACTCCACGGCATCTTAAAGGTCTTATAGAGACCCATGTCGGTGGCAAAATACGCTGGCCCAGCCATTATGTTTCGAGAACCGGCTTGGCCCGGCAAAGTGAAGTTCACGAAATTGTTAAAGGTGTTGTCCGGGTTCGTAAAGATGTTTGGACCGGAGAAGGAGCCATCGCTGCGCATCGCGTTGCGAGTGAGATTCGTACCCGTTGGCCCTGTCCAAGTGCCGGACGCCGTCAGGAAGAAGTTGGTTGGGAAGTTGAAGCCGTTGGCCGGGCCGAATGGGAATCCGGACCGCCACCGCAAAGTTCCGGTGTACTCCCAACCTCCTACCACTGCGTCGGCAAGGCGATTAACGTTGCTGAGATGTTTGCGTCCCTGGCCAAACGGCAGATCCATGACCCAGTAGCCGTTAAAGTTGTGCCTGAGGTTGAAGTCGGACAAGGCCCGGCCGTCGCGCAGGTTGTATGGATTCTGGATCAATCCGCTTAAGGTTCCACCGCCGGAAGCTATGTCGCCGTTCTCGCCAGTGGAGGTGTTATCCAGGCTCTTGGAGAAAACGTAGTTGGCTCCAAAGAGAGCAAGCCCCACGTTCTTGCGGACCGAGACCTGAAGGCTGTGATAGTTCGAATTGCCAAAGTTCGTCCAGCCCGGCAAGGTTTGGAACTGCTGCTGGAACAGAACCAGGCCGGTTCCGTTCGGATCAACCGTGGTGTTCCAGGGGCTGGGCAGGCCGTTCCCGGCCGACCCTGGAATCGAAACAGTATCCATGGGGTAGAGCGCGCAAGACCACGAGGGCGCGTAGCTGGTCCCGAATACAAAGGCGTAGAACGCTTGCGTCGGCGTCATATTCGCATACGCATTGTTGCCAAACCAGCCTGCCGTGAACGCGGGCATATTGGGAAGCATGTTTTGGAAAAATGGGATGGACTGAATAGTCTGCAGTTGTGTAAAGCTACCGGAGTTATTTCCCGGGTCAATGGCAGGGGTGCCGTTTGTCGGGGTGACGTTTCCTAACTTCACCAGTTGCCGGTAGGCTGTCCAAAGATCCATGCCGCTCTTGGGATCACGGATGTTCTCATACTGGGCGAAGTCCGTCTTTCCGAGCAATCGCCGTCCGAGTACGCCGACGTAGGACACATCTAGAACAACGCCATGGTTCAGTTCGCGCTGAACGGACATGGTCATGTGAAAGGATTGTGGCGTGCGCAGATGAGGATCTACGGCAAATCCCGTGAAGGAAGCAGTAGGCGGCGGGGTGAATGGGAATGTTGCAGAAGTGGGAGGGGTGAAAAACGGCGCCCCGGCGTTCGGCAAGCCAGTGCAACCCGTCGCGGAGCAAGACCCGGAAAAGCGTGGGGCGGTGGCGAGCGTAAATTGGGTCGAGTTGTTGATCAGCGCGGTGGAGGTGCCGGGGGAGCCCTGCGCATCACTATCCAAGGCGATGACCTGCCCCATGTTGTCGTAGTAGATCCCCGCCCCCATGCGGATAGAAGTCTTTCCGGGACCGCCAAATAGGGAACCCAGTAGACCGCTTCTGTAACCCGGGGCATATGCCAGAGACAATCTCGGACCGAGGTCCTTGTAGTACGGGTCGTACCACGAGTCCGCTCCCTTGTTGGCTTTTCCCGCTGGTGCCCAGCTCAAGAGCGGTGAAGCGCTCGACGGGATTCCGGCATTCATGTTCTTTTCGCGTTGTAGAAACCATTGCATGATATCCACGGTCGGCCGCACCTCGAAGCCATTGGTCTCCCAAACGGGTGTTTCGTAGCCGTAGCGCAAGCCGAAAGTCAAGGTCAGGTTCGGACGCAAGCGCCAACTGTCCTGGACGTATGCCTCATAGGAGCGTTCCGCGAAATTCCGTTGGTCAGGTGTCCCAGGAGGATCGACAGTTCCAGTGCTCGGATTGCCAAAGACCGTCGCGTTGACTTGGGTGATCGAACCGGTCAGCATCATGAACGCACGCGTAATGGCCGTCGGGTTGCTTGACACCGGGAAACCGCTGGCGGGGGCATTCACCTCATTGGCCACATCGTTGCATAGAGCAACACAAAAACCATTGTTGGCGAAGAATTGTGGGAATGAATTCGCTTCATCAATGCGGTGATTGGTGATCAGTCGAACGACTCCACCGAATTGGATGTTGTGCTTGCCTTTGACCCAGCTCACGTCGTCATTGATCTCATGCACCGGGACTTTGCGCCCGACTGGCCGCTCCGCGAAGTTCAAAATATTATCGAAAGACCGCACGGAAAACTCCGGCCCCACGGTCCCGGATTGCGCCACTCCTTGCCGTGTGAAGCCATAGCGGACCGTATTAATCAGATGAGGACTGAATTGTCCTTGGTACTGAACGGCAAATCCGCGACTATTGTTCAATAACTGGGAAGCTGCGGATTCTCCCGGGAATTGCGCTCCCGCGATGTCGGTCTTAAGCCCCTCCAAATTGCCGCGCCAGAAAATGGAATGCTTTCCGTCCTTTGTGAAGTTGTAGTCTACCCGTGCGATGTAGGTGTTGAGGAACGTGAGCTCAGGTGCATTGAAGCGAAACCCTTCGAAGTTCAGCACGGTGCCGTTCCCCGGCGCGTCCAGCCCTTGCGTTGGGTCATTCCCATGGGGGAATAACCCCATATACGTTGTCATTGCAGAATTAATTCCTGTCCCGGCCGGATCTAATTGCTTGAGCGTAGTGGGTCCCAAGCCGAAGTAGCCCGCTGGAACTGTGACCGTGGTGCCGGTGACCGTTCCACCTGGGCATTGGGAGGGCGTTTTGCAGGCATACTCTAGAACGCCGTTGCGCAAGGAATCGGACGGAACAATCCTGCTCTCGATGGCTCCCGTGGCATCCCGGCGCTCCTCGTTGTCCACGAAGAAATAGAGGCGATCCTTCTTGATCGGACCGCCGAGAGAACCACCTCCGATGTTGCGCTGGAGTTCTGGTCGCGGGACATGAGACGCATTGTTAAAGAAAGAATTGGCAGAAGTGCCCGACGTACGGTAGTACCAGCGGGCGTTGCCGTGGAACTCGTTTGTGCCACTCTTGGTTACCAATTGAACTTCGGCGCCGCCAACCAGACCGTTGGTGGCATTGGAGTTGGTCGTTGTGACGCGGAACTCTTGCACGGAGTCGAGAGTCACTGGAAGGGCGCTTGTGAAGGCCGCCTGATTTTGCCAGTCATTCGAGTCCACACCGTCCAGAGTCACGTTGGACTGGTTTCCGCGTACGCCGTTGACGACACCTTCCCGTGGATCAAGTGTCTCAATCGAACCCATCGACAGGCGGTCCGTGTCGGACATCCCCGTAAAAACCACACCCGGCTGGAGGGTCAGCAAGTTGACGACATTGCGCGCCAAGAAGGGCAGGCTCTTCACTTCCTGCTCTCCAATCGCGTTGCCGACTGTGGCGTCCTGCGTGTTCAGCGACGGAGACGCGGATTCCACGACAACTTGCTCGGACAAGGAACCCAATTCCAAGTGCACGTCCAAGCTCGTCGGCGTGGCCACAAGGATACTAACCTTTGATGTGACGAAACCTCTGAAACCTTTCATGGCTACTTCGAGCCTATAGGTCCCGGGCGGGAGCTGCGCGAAGTCATATTCGCCGCTTTTATCGGTTTGCGTTGTGTGGGTAACGCCGCTGGCGGCATCTGTGACCGTTACTTTGGCACCTATCACAGAGGCCCCAGCCGGGTCAGTGACTTGCCCCTGCAAGCTGCCCACGTTTTGAGCCCGGAGCGCAGAGCTTGCCAGCAGCGTGCAAAGTAACACCACCAAATTGCGAGCCGAAAATAAACGCCTCATAAACTGCTCCTTTCGCGCACCTTTTGGGGTTTTGAAAACGCATGGGAGGATGCCGCACGGGTACGCAGCGCCTCGGCCAGATGCCGAAGCGAGGTCATGAAGCGGAAATGCAAATGTTCCCCGGGCAACCCAAACACCACTGACCGACCTAATTGAGGTAGCTTTTAGGACAGAATGAGGGAGGATGTCAAGTCAAGTTATTTCAGATCGAGGAGCAAACCTGATTTATTCGCGATTTAGACCCCGATTAGAAATGCCTAGCCAAGCCGAACCAGCTTCGCCTCGGTAATGGCAGTTATAACCCGGATAGGTCCGAGTATGGACGCGGGGACTTCACCATCAACGCAGACCAGGGAGACGGCATCGGCGCCGCTGTGGGCTTCTCGGCGGCCGAGGGCGAACGTGGCGATGTTGACTCCCAGCTTACCGAGGGTCGTGCCGATCTGGCCGATGACGCCGGGTTCATCGCGGTTACGCAAATAGAGAATGGAGCCTTCGAGCTGGGCCTCGAGCGGAATCCCTTCGATTTGAAGCACGCGGGGCGAGCCATCATGGAGGACGGTGCCCTCGACGGTAAAGCCAGCGGCTGAACCGGTTTTCTCCGGCAGGGCGGAGACTTCCAGCGTGTTGGGGAAGCCGTGTTCGCGCTTGCGAGTTTCTTCTACCACTGTCAAGCCTCTGGCCGCGGCTACCGCCGGCGCGTTGACGACATTCACCTTTTCATCGAGGACCGCGTTTAGTGCTCCGGCGAGCACCGCGCTGCGCAACAAATGCGTTCCGACCTCGGCCACTTCGCCGGCATAGCGGATGCGAATTCGGGCGGGACGCGACTCTGCCGCTTGCGAGACAAACGAGCCGAGGCGCTCCGCCAAGTCCAGGTACGGCCGCACGCGGCGGTATTGGTCCGGCGAGAGTGCGGGCAGATTCACAGCATTGCGGATGACGCCTTCCACCAGATAGTCGCGGATTTGCAAAGCAACCTGGGTACCCAATTCTTCCTGCGCTTCGGCCGTGGAACCGGCGACGTGCGGCGTGGTGATCACGTTGGGAAGGCCGATCAGTGGGGAATTTTTCGGCGGCTCTTCGGCAAAGACGTCGAGAGCAGCTCCGGCGACGTGGCCGCTCTTGATGGCCGCGGCGAGGTCGGCTTCATTGATGAGTTCGCCGCGGGCGGCGTTGACGATGCGAACGCCTTTTTTCATTTTGGCGATGGAAGCGGCGTTGATCATGTCGCGTGTTTGCGGGCTTACGGCCGTATGCAAAGAAATGAAGTCGCATTCGGCGAGAAGTTGCTCGAGCGGGACGAGTTCGACGGAGAGTTCGTGCGCGGCGGCTTCGCTGATGAAGGGATCGTAGGCAACCACGCGCATATCGAATGCTTCCGCGCGGGAAGCTACCTCGCTGCCGATACGGCCCAGACCGACGAGGCCGAGAGTCTTGCCACGCACTTCGGCGCCGGAGGAGGATTTTTCCCAGCGACCTTCACGCATGGCGGCGTCAAATTTTGGAAGCTGGCGAACAAGTGCCAACAGGAGCGCAAAGGTATGTTCGGCAACGCTGACGGAACTTCCGCCGGGCGTGCTCATGACCAGCACGCCGCGCTTCGTGGCTTCATCCAAGTCGATGTTATCGACACCCACGCCGGCGCGGCCTACGGCCCGCAATTTTTTTGCGCGGTCCAGCAAGTCCGCGGTGACTTTTGTCGCGCTGCGCACAATCAAGGCATCGGCATCGGTGATTTCCGCATTCAGCGTGTCCTTGGTGGTCTCGACGATGTTCCAGCCCGGCTGCTCGGCCAGCAGTTGCACACCGCGATCGCTGATTTTGTCCGCTACGATGACTTTCATGAGGCCCCGACGTCTCCCGCGGGTTTTCGCCGCACCGTGCAAGTAATCAAAAGTAGCGAGCCGTTGGTGCGCTGTCAAATAACGAGGGCTGATATCGAGGTCGAGCTGGTGCGCAGCATTCGTTCGCGGGTGATTTCCCGGTCTGCTATATTCAATGACGCGAGGAGCCAAAGATGAGTCTTGCGGAGAGAATTCAAAAGGATCTGGTCGATGCCATGCGCGCGAAAGAGGAACTGCGCCTCAGTGTCTTACGGGGAATCAAGGCGGCGATCAAGCATAAGGAAGTCGAAAAGATGCGCGCCATGGACGAGGCTGAGTCCATCCAGATACTTCAGACACTCGTGAAACAACGCAAGGAATCGATCGAGCAGTTCACCAAGGGGAACCGCCCGGAACTCGCCGAAAAAGAAACGAAAGAACTGGCGATCATCGAATCGTACCTGCCTGCCGGAGCGAGCGAGGCGGAGATGGATGCCGCGATCACCAAGGCGATTTCAGAGTCCGGAGCGAATTCGATCAAGCAGATGGGCGCGGTTGTGAAAGCAGCGAAGGCGGGTTTGGAAGGCAAGACCGTTGATGGCAAGGCGCTGAGCGATCGCGTGCGCGAGCGTCTTTCGAAACTGGGCTGAGAATTCGCAGCAATCCTTGGGCATGCCGCTCCCGGAAACCATCGCGATGCGCTTCACGGAAGAAGACGCGGGCTACGTGACCGTGCGTCCGGTGGTGAAGCAAACGTTTCGGCTGGCCGAGCTTGCGGATATGGTCGTGAGCGTGACCGGGAAGAGTGTCCCGCGGCTGCAGCAAATTTTTCGCGTCGGCACCGTGGTCTATAACGGTTATCGCTATTGGTGGGAAGGATTCGCTGCCAACGAAAACGAGCTCGCGGGACTCCTAGCGCTTTTCCCCGATGACGATCCCGCGCTTCCTTTTAGTCCGGCCCGCGTGACCGCGGTCAGTCTTGAAATCGGTGGCGGGGCCCAGCGCTCCTGGGTTGGGATTGCCCGCGATGAAGCTTCCGCCAAGCGGTTATTCCAGAAGCGCAGTCCTTGGGAGATCTTGCTCGGAGCCGCACAAGACCCGACCATGCGTTATGAAAAGTATTCTTACGCGGAACGCGCCGATGTCTATCGCGTCCATCCCTCGTTTGGGGTGGCTAGCTCGCTTTTGAAGCAAGCGGCAGCCGCTTCGCCGCGCGGGCTACGAAAGAAATTGACGGCGCTGCAGCCGCCGGCTGCTATTTTATTTTTCATCCCTCGAACGAAAGCTGGCAAGGCGGGAACCACGCCTTAGAATGGGACTTGAGATGGCGCAACATGCAGATCCCGGCACTCGCAACACCTATGCGCTTGCGGTATTGCGCATCGGTGTAGGGCTTCTTTTCCTGATCTTCGGCGAGTACAAGGTTTTTGGCACAGCGTTCACGCTTCACGGCGGCTTTCAATTCTGGATTAACAAATTTCTCGAAGGCGGGGCTTACCCATTCATGGTGCCGATTCTCCGCGGCTTTGTGCTTCCGCATGCCACGGCCATCGCCTTCCTAGTAGCGTATGGGGAATTCGCCATCGGACTCGCGCTCACTTTCGGAGTCCTGGTGCGTTCCGCAAGCTGCGGCGGCTTGATTCTCATGCTCAGCATGCTTTTTTCTTCGGATTATCCCGGTGCGGGAGCGCCATTCTGGCAATACTTCGGAGCTAGCCTGAGCCACTCGGTCTTTGCGCTCTGCTTCGTCGCGTTCTTGGCTGGGCGCGCGGAGTCTATCTGGTCGGTGAAGGCCCTGCGGACAACCCAGACGGGCGGCAGCGGCGATAAAAACTAGTGAACGGCAGGTTTTAACACGGCGGTGTTCCGTTCGTCGCCTGCAATGATGCGATAGAGTTTCTTTAGATCATCAACTTTGCTGAGTGGCACGCTCAGCTCTTTCACTTCGAACGTCCGCGTGTACTTCAGGGTGTTCCCGTTCACTTCTGTCTTGCTGTGATAGCTCGCGAAGCTGTAGTCCGCGTTCACCGGGGGCGGCAGGTCGTCTACGTCATAGCCAGGCGGCATCGTAATCTCGAACGTGTCAACGTCCCGCTCCGGGCCTGTAAACTCCACGGGATATTTTCGTGACTCCTTGGTCTCCAGGATGTCGCTCGACCTGTTTCCCAGAACTCGTGGGCGCACCAGCAATAGATTGCCGGCAGTTTTCGCGTAGTTCTCGGCCACAAACGAATACTGGTAGCCGAAAGGCTGATCCGTCTGGTTGAGGTTCAGGATGGTCGCCTTTGTTAGTTGAAAAGTTGCAAGGGAATGCGAGACAAGGTTTTCAATCGGCTTGACCTGGTCGGCGGATTTTGTGACGGTCTTTAAAGCCACCCGCTGCCACAAACCAGAGTCTCCCCGCCTGGTTTCAACGACATCGCCCCGCAACGTTCCGCTCGGGCTCAGGGTCAATTTTGCGCTGCGTTCCACTCCGTTCATCGCCGCTGGCAATTGGGGAAGTTCCACCAACTCACCACCTTCAGGAGTGACGAGCAATCCGTAATTGCCTTGCAGTTCTCCCCGTAGCTGCCCGAGGGGCGTGTATTCGTCCGTCGGGTCAAAAAACAAAATCTTGCCGAGCTTCGGGTGAACCATAGCAGCTATCAAAGAGTCATCCTTGAGCCCGTCAGGCAAATGAATCGCCATGATTTCGTGATTGAACAATCCCATGGATGCCGGGGTTTCGGAGGTCACCGCGCCTCGGTTGGTGTTGATGGAAACGTAGTAAGACTCGACACCGATTTCGCCCAGCATCGAACTCATCAGCGTCACTTTGTCTTTGCAGTCGCCATATTTGTGCGTGAAGATGTCCGGGGCTGGATGCGGTTGCCAGCCCCCGATACCCAATTCGATCGCCACGTAGCGAACATCGCGCTGCACAAACTGCGCCAGCGCACGCATCTTTTCAATCGGTGTAGACGACGAGGCCGTCAATTGAATCACTTTCTGCTTGATCTCCGGCGACGGATCGCGCCGTCCGCGCTCAAGTCCGGCCTCCCAATTCCCTTCTTCTTTCCAGTTCTCGAAGCCTTTGTTTTGGGATCCGCCGCCGGCTGGAATCAGACTTACGACCATGCGTGCAGCTACACCCCGCCAAGGCGGCATATCATTTTCGGGCTTCACGGCCTCCACATCAGTCGCTACCCATTGCCAGGAGTTGTTCCCAACGGGACTCGGATTGACTGGCTTGTAGTTGATCCACGCGGTCTTATATTCCCACCCCGGCGGCAACTGAAGTGTGTAACGCGCCTCGCGGACTGGCACGGAACTTTGAAAAGACCATTCATCTTCGAGCACATAAGGCCGGTCCTCGTGCTCGATTTCATACCCGACTATATTGCCGGGATCTGCTGCCGGTATTTTGAGAAATTTGGTGCGCAGGTCAGTCGCCAGCTCGCCGTTTTCTACTCCAAGCAAGGCCGTCTCCACGACCTCCTTGTCTTTGACTTCGTAATCTTTTCCCTGCGCCGGGATGCACCACCCGCGAATTCCCGTGATTTTCGTTTCGCCATCATAACTGGCGCTGATGACTCCATATTCGCGGCCCGTGGGCCTGAGGATTTTGTAGGCGCGGCGGCTGATACTCTTGATCTTTCCGTTTCCTTGAACGTTCAGAATGTCTTCGGCGTACAAAAGTACGGCATCTGTTTTTTCGTCGTGCGCCGGAAGGGGCACGCTTATAAGCGCATGCATCCACGCCGGGGCATCACCGGCAGACGCCGGTTGCAGTCCAGCTAGGCAGCTGATGACACCGAGAAGAACGTAAATCGTTAAGCGTTGCATCTTAGTTGCTCGCTGCCGTCGCTCCCGGCTGCAGAACGACTTGTTGTTCATCTCCAGTCCTGACGGCTTGATAGAAACTACGCAGCGCAGGGTAATACTTTGGTTCTAGGTAGGTGAGGCCGCTTCGGAGATGCCGTTCGAAATGAAGCGAACCTTTATCATTTTCCACCTTCAGGGTGTAGGCCATGACTTTTGCATCGGTGTTTTGCGCTGGCGGAAGACTGCTTACCTGCCAGCCCAGCGGCAGCTCAATGCGGACATCATCGGTCTTCTCAAACAAGTACTGAAAGTAGAGCGGGTGGACCCTGGTGGAATGCTCGCACATGTGTTTTTCGGGGCCGCTGAATAGGCCGACGGGAAGCAGAGCACGCTTTCCCGCACCCAAAGCCCAGCCTGGTACCTTCAAGGAGAACTCGGCCCCCAAAGTTGGGGATGAACTCGCCCAGTCCGGCTGGTTGGTGAGCTCGACGTCGATTCCCGCCGGAATGATTTCCTTCACATAGTCTTCAAGGAGCTTCTTGCGGTGGGCCTCGTCCTCGTGGTGCTCTTCTACTCTTCGCCACTGGGCTTCAAGGCCTGTGAAAGTAACCGTGAGTTTGCCCTCCAGTGAACCTTCCGAGGTCATGTTCAAATCTGCTTTGCGCCGGATTTGTGATTCGGAAGGCTCGGGGGTAGGAGTGGTCACCCAGGAGCCGCCCTCTTTGTCCAGCTTCAAGCCCGTGGTACTCGTTTCGGACCAGGGCAACAGGCCGAAAGGAGTGAACTCCGCGCCTGGATCGAAATACATATCCTTGCCGTTCAGCTTTACCAGTACCACGTTGGTGTTAAGGTCGCTGGTTCTCATGACGTTGGGTTTGAAGAAATGATCATTACGAGTGGCGATCCGGACTGGAGAAGCGTCAAAGCCCGCGGCGCGAGAAAGTCCCAGAAAGAGCCAGGTGATCTGATAACCGTTGCCGTAGCCTCGTTTCCAGAGATCCTCCACGTTGCTGATTTCCTTTTCCTTGGCGCGCTTTTGTTCCTGCTCGGTTTTTTCAATCTCGTAGGAAGTGTTGCGGATTTTCTGGACCCGGGCGTAGATTTTCTGTAACTTGACTTCGGGCGAATCGCTCGGAGAAACAATTTCCGCGACCGCTTGTTCCATGGCCTTGCGTTTGTTGACGAAGCCCTCTGCCCCGTCATTCATCTTTTTGCCCTGTTTTTTCCAGAACTTATCCGGCTCTTTTTCGAACCCGTCCTCGCTGTAAATGAAATCCACGCGATACCTCATGGCGGCTTCAGGTGGCATGTCGTCTTCCACTTGAAATGCGGGAATGTTCTGCACCTCCATGTGAATCAATTTGTTCTCATTCACTGGCGGTTTGACGCTTTCGGGCAAGCCATTGGGCCAGCTCAATTGGAGCGCCCACTCGGCATAGGGCTTGAGAGTGTATTTTGCGCTTTTGATGAATAAATCGTTGCTCAACACCCAGTTCGAATTGAATACGTAATTTTCAGCGAAGTCGATCATGTAGTGGTATTCAATGATGCTTCCAGGCTGAACATCGGAGAGCGTAAAGGTCTTGGCGAGATATTTGAGGCCGCGCGCTTTGACGATTTCCTTTTCATAGACTTTGCCGTCAAAGTTGGCGATAGAACCATCGGGCCGGATAGTGCGGGCTCTGATGCTAGCAATCCCCCATTGGCCCTTAATGAGCGGAATATCCACGTCGGCGTATTTACGGCCCTCTTCGGTGAGTATTTTCTCGCGAACGTAGTTGTACTCGTGGGGCGTCCGGGGATTGCTGTCGTCGCGGTCCACTTGGCGAAACAGAATAATGGCCGGCGCGCCAGGGGCTTTGGGTTCGCTGGTCATCTTCAATTCTTCCTGGGAGATCGGCTGCCATTCGTCGCCGGCACTTACTGGCGGCGTGCGTCGCGCGACGGCCCCCACGAAGACCAGCAAAATCAGCACGAACAGGCGGCGAAAGTTCACGATGGGCCTCCCATTTTGAATTGGCAGGAATGCCGATTTCGAGGAACTGCAGGAATGGCAGCGGAGCCCATACTTCCGGGAGCCGACCGCATGGCGGCCAGAGGTCGTATGGACGAATCCGCGGTTGCCCGCGCTCTCTAGAGGGTCCCGTCCCATGGGCTTGTTGCTGACCTGAGCAACGTATAGTGCGGGACACTACAAGGGATACTATGCCGCTGTCAATAGAGCTGGCAGCAAGCTGGCAAGCGCAGCGAGCTGGCAGACACAGCAGGCTCACCTCCCCCCGGCGGTGAGGATTCTCTTCCCCACCCTGCCCACCTGCGGCATAATCCCCCCGCACAGGCCACATTGGCATCCGATGCCACAAATGGGGAGGAATCATTGAGCGAACAAACTGGCGGGCGCGAAAGGGCATGGAGTTCTACGGCACCCCCGGGTGAATTCCGCACCTACATCTCGGCCGAAGAAAGTCCCAAGGAATTCACCATTCGCGCGGTAATTCTCGGCGCGCTCTTTGGGCTGCTCTTTGGTGCAGTCACCGTCTATGTCGGGTTGCGTGCTGGACTGACTGTTTCCGCTTCGATCCCCATTTCGGTACTGTCGATCAGCATCCTTCGCGCTTTCGGCCGCTCCACCATCCTTGAAAACAACATCGTGCAGACCACCGGGTCGGCGGGAGAATCGCTGGCCGCTGGCGTCATGTTCACCATTCCGGCGCTCATCTTTCTCGGCTTCGGGTCCGAATTTACTTTTTGGCGGATTTTCCCGCTGGCTCTTCTCGGCGGCTGGCTCGGCGTGCTTTTTATGGTCCCGCTGCGGCGTCAGCTCATCGTTAAGGAACACGGGAACCTGGCATTTCCTGAGGGGACTGCCTGTGCCGACGTCCTCGTCGCGGGCGAACGCGGGGGCTCCTTTGCAGGCCGCGTTTTCTGGGGACTCGGCCTTGGCGGCGCTTACACCTTCCTCATGAACACCGTTCAAGCATGGACATCACAGCCGGAGGCGCGGCCCAGTTGGTTCCCCGGGGCGAGTTTCCGGGCGGCCATCACTTCTGAATATCTGGGCGTTGGCTACATCATTGGCCCTCGCGTTTCCGGGATCCTCTTCGCCGGCGGCATCGTTTCGTGGCTGGTCATGATGCCGGCCATTAAGTTTTACGGGCAGCTGGCGGGCAACACGCCGATCTATCCCTCGACGATTCCCATTCCTCTGATGACGCCGGATGACATCTGGCGCAGTTACATTCGCCCGATGGGCGCGGGTGCGGTGGCTGCGGCCGGATTGATCACACTGCTGCGCACCCTTCCTACCATCCTTTCCGCATTGCGTGCGGGCTTGAAAGACGTGCGTGCCGAGGGCGCGGGCCAGGCCACGGCCTCCAGCCGCATCGACCGGGATGTGCCGATGCGCTGGGTCATTTTGGGCTCGATCGTCATCGTTGCGATGATGTGGGTGTTGCTCACGTTTCATCCGATGAAAGATGCCAGCACGTTCTGGTGGCAAAATCTGTTTGCCGGTGTTTTTGTGGTGGTGTTCGGATTTCTGTTTGTGACTGTGGCCGGGCGCATCAGCGGCTTGCTGGGGAATTCCTCAAACCCCATCAGCGGGATGAGCATCGCAACATTGATGGCTACGTGCGCGATTTTCTTCCTCGCCGGATGGACCGCACCGAATTATGCCGTGCTTGCGCTCATGATTGGCGGGGTGGTTTGTATCGCCGCCGCCATCGCCGGTGCCACCTCGCAGGATCTGAAAACCGGATATCTCGTCGGCGCGACTCCCTTCTGGCAGCAGATGGGGCTGCTTGTTGGCGTGACTGTCTCCACCGTCGCCATCGGCGCGACGCTGAATCTGATGAACAAGGGCCTCGAGAAGTACATCCCCACGCCGATTCCTGTCAGCATCCAGGCTTTGCCATCCGGCGTGAAAATCGAGCGCGATTCGTTCACCTACCAAAACAAGAGCTACATTCTGATCAACTCACTGGGCTCGCATGAAGTTCCCGACGGCGAATATCTCTACGACGCGAGCACCCAAAGGATTGAGTATCAATGGGCGCAGGGTATCGGCAGCGACAAAGCTCCCGCGCCGCAAGCGCGCCTGATGGCTACGGTCATCAATGGCATCCTCAATCAGCGCTTGCCCTGGCGTCTGGTGCTCATGGGCGTGGCCTTGGTGCTCGCGGTGGAAATTCTCGGCGTTCGCTCGCTGGCCTTTGCCACTGGGTCGTATCTTTCTATCGCCACGACGGGAGCCATGTTTGCCGGCGGCCTCGTCCGGGCGCTGGTGGAAGCCACTACCAAGAAAAAGGACGACAGCGAAGCCAGCCCCGGCGCGCTCTATTCGAGCGGCCTGATCGCTGCTGGTGGCGTCTTCGGACTGCTCGGCATCATCATCGCTCTTTTGCAGGACCCGGAAATCTCCAACCGCGTGCCGCATTGGCTGACGGCCACTCTCGGTCTCCCCTGGCGCGCCGATCTTTTCGCCTTTGGACCCAGACTCATGGGACCGCTCGCGACCAACAACCTTTTCGGCATTTTCATGTTCGCGCTTCTCGCGGCTTCGCTGTTCTATTTCGCGCGCAAGAAGCTGAATTAATTTCTAGCCGCTTCGCGGCTGGATCGAAAGTGAGTCGCGTCCTGAGGTCAAGACGGGTGCACCCCAAGAAAGTGATAAGTCAGGCGGCCCTGCGTTCTGATCTGCGCTCCCAGAAGTCTTGAAAACGACCACTGAGTTTTGAGCAGCGGAGAGCAATGATGGCGTTGGAGCCTTGCACGGT
>Ga0210399_10001071_pt1 | contig 21406 bp, 23 predicted proteins | sample IncBWC14MmetaG_FD_150865 | JGI IMG/M metagenome (GOLD analysis project Ga0210399, IMG submission 150865) | Forest soil microbial communities from Barre Woods Harvard Forest LTER site, Petersham, Massachusetts, United States - Inc-BW-C-14-M | ecosystem: Environmental > Terrestrial > Soil >... | reverse complement strand
GAGCGGTGAGCAGAGGAGTAGGGCGAGGGGCGCGGAAGAGCTGGGACAGCATCTACTAATTTTACGGTCCGGGAAGGTGAGGGCGGGGGCGGAGAAAATGGAGGAATGAGTTAAGAGTTACGAGTTACGAGTTGAAAGCTAACAGCTAACAGCTAACAGCTAACAGCTAACAGCTAGGAGGAATGCGATGACAGACGCCTAAAAGGCTGTGCTACAGGGCCAGCTTGCCCGGCAGGTTTGCGAAATTTGGGGAGTAGAGACTGGGTGTTAGAGTGGGAAAAGCGGCAGCAGAGCTGCCGCACTCCAGATAGGACACCGCGCAAAAGCGAGACTCGACACAGGAATAAGCGTAGAGTGGTGGGTATGAAAGCCGAGCGAGCGCCGTTAGTTGGGAGACCTCGTAAAATCGTGGGGTTTCATTTGGACGAGCGCTCCGACTGGGTTGCGGACCTGGAGTGCGGTCATCAGCAGCATGTACGCCATAATCCACCTTGGACAACGCAACACTGGGTGACCACTCCGGAAGGACGGCGAGAGCATATCGGAAGGGAATTGCCGTGCCTGGCGTGTGTAGACTAGGTTTGGTGGATGGCTAATCGGCCGCTTCGCGGATCCAATACCGCGCCGTTCGACTGTCGACATTGCGCATGTTCATGAAGGCATTTACGGAGATTTTCACGAGCATCCTGGCAGATTCCCACATCAGATCGTTGCTTACACAGAGAGCGATTTCCTTTTTTGCTTTTCGCCTAGTGTTATACATGCCGACCCTCTCGCCAGCGTGATCGATAATTTCAAACTTTGCGCCGACTGGTCGAATGCGGTATTCGTCAGCCACTGGCCACCTCCAGCCAGCAATTTACATCTTTCGGGTTCGGGAGGTCTGTACGGTCGCGGGGTGACTGGGTAGGCGAGGCTCTTGTTTAGAGAACCTCGCCCGGACTCCTCCAGGTTTTAGCAACCCTTGAAGGAAATGAAGTCTCCAAGCGGATTCGGCAACTTGGGGGTGAAGGGGTAGAAGCCGAAGGACTTTGAAACATCGAAGCCTGCGGCTTTGGCGGCAGCGATGTCGGCGAACGGGGTCAGTGCAGCAACAGCTTGTTTGATGTGTGTCCAGCAGAGCGTGCGCTCATATCCATTGTTGTTGGGAGGATCCACGCTTTCCGCGACGCTCTGCGCGCCGGTGATTTTCTCAATCGGGCCGCCGTCCTTAGCGGCTACGTCGGAACCCAGGACGCGAGCGAGGGTGCGATGGTCGCTTTCGATGCCCATAATGCGCGCTGCAGTGACACGCAAATCGGGGGTGCTGAAGTGACGAACACCAACGAGATAGGCGGCGATAAACGCATCTTCGAGGGTGACCAGGATATTCAGAGTCGTCTGCGCGTCCTCAAACATGCCTTTGGGATAGAAGAAGGAAGTGAAGGGAGACGGCATGTCGGTGACAGACTGCTCCAGAAGATAGTGGGACATTTCTTCCTGGCGTGCGGCAACCAAGTATCCCTGGTCGTCGGAAGGGAGACGGGTGAAGAATGGGGACGTCTCGATGATATTGGTGTAGGTGGTGACCGCGAGGGCCTCGGCGATTTCGGCGGCGATCAGAATGTCGTGGTCGCGTTTTTTGAAATCGTCGTGATCTTCGTCATCGTCATCGTGAATTGCGGCGCTTAAACCCTTTGCTTTTGGGGAGCCGAGGGTCAACAGCGTGCCGAGGCCTGCAGCTCCCAAGGCCCCGGTGACGGCTGCTCGATGCAAAAACGATCTCCGACTGGCACCTTCTTCCTGTTCGTCCTTTGGTCGCACGGGTAGAGCTTCTTCTTTTGTAATCATGCTATTGCTCCTATGTCGTCTTAGTCTTCAGGAATTGCAGCAGGGCGGGCGCGGTGTTGGTGACAACCACCCCAGTGGACGCTTCCCGCAAGGTGTACGCAGAAGATTGGGAATCGGATTCATTTCGCAGCGAGGAAGAGGAATCCAATAGACACCGCCAAAAGGGCGGTGCCATGGCGCTTGTTGCGGATCGTTTCGGCGGTGTTACTTGGGGACGGAGCGGACGGTTATGGAGGTGAGCATTCGGACCCAACGTGCGGGGCGTTTTTCGTGCGGGGCTACCAGTCGGAATGGACCCAGGGAGGCATTGAGGGTCGCGCCGTCCATGGTATCGGCTACGATGATTTCTGAGTCGAGAACCCCGGAGTCGAGTTCGGCTAAAGAGAAGACCGCGCGATAGCCGTCGCTGGCTTCGGCGGTCACGTAGGTGGCCAGTGAAGCGCCGCGTAGATGTTCACCCTGCGGGACTCCAGCCTTACGAAGAATTTCCTCGAGAAGCACACCTTCGTACACTTCGGTTTTTTTGTCGTGAGGATTCACGACCGAGAGCGTTTTGCGCGGCATCTTTTTCAGATCGGCGATGGTCAAGACAAGCGGAGTGGAAACGTCGCCGCCGATGCGGAGTTCGGCGGGGGCTGGGGTCGATTGGGAACCCAGGAGCACAGGCCCTTCGGGACTCAGGGTAAACAAGAATGGCTGTGCCACAGGAGTTCGAGCCGCGGGGAGAAGTAATGCTGCAACGATGGAAACAAATACGAAGTTGTAAAGCAGGATTGTGCGAAGCATGGTTCGGCCGGTTACCCCGGTTGTGAGGATGGGCTGAGGGTCAGTCCTTTTCCAGCATCACTTCGGTGGACTTGATGACGGCGGAGACTTTGTCTCCCACCTGAAGTTTCATTTCGTCGGCGCTGCGCCTGGTAATCACGCTCTCAATTACGTTGTCACCGACGCGAATGACCACATGGGCCATCACGCCGCCCAACTGAATTTCGGTAACCTTGCCTGCGAGACGATTGCGAGCTGAGAGTGTCATAGGGGAGAGGATACGCGGAGTTGTTTGGGGAGTCCAGAGTGGGTAGATGAATTCTGGTATTGCCGCGGTCCGAACGGCGTGGCCAACTGCGAATGCTGCGCACAGGACGAAAATTCCTGTGCGAACCTGGGAGAAGGGATTGACGGCTAAGTCAGCCCTTCTCTTTCAAAAGCCGACCTGAAATACAGCTTCCTCTTCGATTCCGATTCAGAATGGCCGACAGCCTGAGAAGCTTTCTCACAGGTATAGGTGGAGCGAGAGACAGAGTACGTGAGCGGACCTGGAGCAACGCGGTCAGGTCCAGGCGCCGAGCATGCGTCGCAGAAGAACCAATTCGGCGAGATGGTAGGCGTTGTGATCGGCGAGGACCAGGGCTTCGCGCAGAACCGTTTGGCCCTGGCCGTGAGCGAGTGGGGCGAATAAATCGGTCGAATCGCTTTGAACAATTTTGATCATGGCTTTCAAGTCGGATTGAAATGCATTTACGGTTTTGTTCCACGCGTGTTTGTCGGGAGGGGAAGGTGGTTTGGGCCAGTATCCCGCGGGAAATTCTGGAGAAACGTGCTTTGGTTCGCGAGTGAACTCCAGAATGTCCCACTGCGCGATGCGCAGATGTTCCAATACCTGCCAAGGTGAATGCGCCGCGCCCTTTGGTTTCTTGCCTTGTAGTTTCGCGGGCCAATTCTTGACCGCGCTTTCAAAATCGAGATGCGCTTGACCTCCTTGGAGGAGTTCGACGAGGTGCGCTTGGAGGGATTTGGGGTTTTTCATGGTGTGGTGTCCTTTTGAGTTCATTTCTTGGATGGGGAAAGGTGCGTGGTGGTTTTATGGAGTCGGTCTCGGTGAGCTTTGCCCAGGCGAGATATTGCCGGGGTCCCTCCGCTTCGTGGCCGGCACGCCAGACTACGCCGGAAAGAGAAAGCCGGCCACTCCGGTCCGCTCGAAGATTGGGGCAAGCGGGATGACAGCGTTGGAGAAGAGGGTTGGTGGCGGCGGGAATAAAGTGCTGGGGGGAGCGGTCTATGTGGATGAAGGCGCCTGGGAAGCGAGGGCGCAGATAAGAGGAGATAAAAGAGGAGAATGGTTATGAGGATATTTTGTGGAGTGATGATTCTGGCGAGCGCGTCAGTGGCACTGGCGAGAAACAGTGCGCCGGCTTATCCGACGGAAAAGGTGGCGGAGTTTGTGGTCGAGAAGTTGGACGTAAACACGATTCCGTATGTGATGCGACCAAAAAAGGATAAAGGGAAGAAGACCTTCAGCGATTACGGATACGTGACACAGCGAGCGGACGAGAAGGAAGCGCTGGTCGAAGCGGCGCCGGGGCGTCGAGTTGCTGTTCGGGTGCTGGAGCAAGCGCAGGATGGCATTTACGTTTGCATCGATGGATTGGGAAAGAAAGCGAGCGACGGCCGGATCCAGCGAGTACTTCTCCTGCAGTGGAGAGGGCCAGATGGACTCTTGAAGGGAAAGGAATCGTCGAAGAATTTCAATAGCTGCCAAGTGATTGGGGGCTTGGATGACGTAACCGCGGGAAGTTCATACTGACGGTGCAATTTCTCGGTTTATAGGAGCGAACCGCGAGGAGCCAGGGACTGTCTTTTGGTTAGTAGTGAGGCGAGCTTCCGATTATTCAGAAGAGGGAACGTGAAAACGTTCCCCTTTTTTTTGCGGGCTTCGTCGGGGAGTTGCGTGTTCGGGCGCGGTTGAGATTCTCGGTGATCCTGATCGGATGGCCGCGGGATGACAGCGCTGTTGGTGCGATTCGAAGGGAGTCGCGGAGCGTCTGACTGTACCTGTACCTTGGGACAGGTTCGTTATGGGACCTGGTTCGCCCTAAAACTGTACGCAAGGCCGATTGCCTGTACCAGTCGCCAGTAGCTATTTTTAACTGGCCCCGCTGGAAAGGTTAATCGCTGTGTTGTCTCTGCTCTTCGCCCGCCCGTGGTTCCGGCACACGCGCTCAATGTGGTTGGTGCTGGTGGGTTTCACGGTGTTGTGTAGCGCTGCGCACGCAGGAAACCACCAACTGCTGGTCTCCCCAGAAAATCTAAATTTCCAGACGGTTGGCGTGGGGCAGCAAGCGACGCTGACATTCCACCTTAAAAACACGGGAGAGACGCCGCTGCGTATTTACGGCGTTAGCGCCTCGAAGAGCGAGTTTCAAATCGCCGGGCCGTCCCTTCCTGTTTCCGTAGCGCCTTCGGAGGGCATAGACTTCAAAATAATTTTCGAACCAACCGCAGCAGGGAAGACTTCGGCGCTTCTGGAGATCCGCAGCAGTGCAGAAGCCATGCAATCGTACACAGTGACTGGCACCGGGAAAGAGATGTTCGCTGCGTTGCAGCTTTCGCCGTCGTCCTTGAATTTTGGTTCGCAGGAGCTGAATTCAATCAGCACAAAGAAGATTGCGGTGGTGAACACCGGGGAGGCGCCGGTAACGATTTCCGGAGTGACGGTGATTGGTTCAGGCTTCGCTTTTTCGAATGTATCGCCGGGAATGTCGCTGGCGCCGAAAGAGCGCGCGGTGCTGCAGGTTTCGTTCCGGCCGACGTCGAGCGCAGAGGCATCGGGGAAAATAACGATACTGAGCAAGAATCTTGCGGCGACGACGTTGCCTTTGGCGGGGAGCGGCATAAGCGCGGCGCCCAGCGCAGTATCGCCGGCGGTGGAGATGGCAGGGCTGGCGGAACGCGGCGCGAGTGTTTCCCCGATTGCGTCGTCTGCGACTACTGGGACAACTGCGGTGGGAACTGGCGGAGAGGGTACAAGCGGAGCGGCTGCGATGAGTGCAGCGATTGCGGAGGGTGGCGTTACGGGATTACCAGCGGAGGAAGGGGCCGCGATGGGTACGGGGCGAGTTTCCGCAGCGTCTTCATCGGCCGCTGCGAACGCGGGTGTCGCTGGGCGAGCGGCGGTTTCCACTTCAACTGCTGCAACTGCTGCAACTGCGGCGGCGGCGACGGCGAGAGCGGCGCTTGTGGACAATAAAACCAAAAACACCATGCGGGCGGCGGTTGCGACTGCGGTGAGTGCCCCGTCGGTGTACCTGCAATGGGCGCCAAGCGCGAGTTCGGTGGTCGGATATAAGGTTTATCGTGGGTCGGTAAGCGGCGGTCCGTACGGAACGCAAACTCCCAGCGCTCTGTCGACGCTCAATTACAGCGACAGTAGCGTCACGGCTGGCGCGACGTACTTCTATGTGGTTACCTCGGTGGACTCCGAAGGAATGGAGAGCACATTTTCGAACGAGGCGAGCATAAGCGTTCCTGGTTCCACGACGACTCCGCCACCACCACCACCACCACCGCCTCCTCCTCCAGCCGGGGGGCTGCCTACTTCTCTCACCACGGGAATTGTGATGAACGGCAGCGCGGCGCTCTATGGGACGAGGTTGCGTTTAACGACCACGCAAAGCTATGCAACCGGGACCGGTTGGTTTGCCGACCATGTGAACGTGCAGACATTTTCGAACGACTTCACTTTCCAGATAAGCAATCCGACGACGCACTCCACCGGCAACGGATTTGCGTTTGTCATTCAGAACAGCGGGACGACGGCGATGGGGCCGACAGGGGGAGGATTGGGTTACGGGCCGGACAACACCTCCCACGCGACGCCTAGTTCGCAGACTCCGATTGCGAAGAGCGTGGCGATCAAGTTTGACACGGTGAACAACGCGGGAGAAGGCACGGACTCCACGGGAATTTACAAAAATGGCGCGTCGCCCACTTTGCCCGCGACAACGTTAGGGAACGGAGTGAATCTGAGGTCCGGAGACATCTTCCAGGTGCACATGAGCTATGACGGCAGCACGCTGACGATGACGATTACGGATACGACGAATCCGTCGGATACATTCACCACTTCGTGGCCGATAGACATTCCAGGGACGGTTGGCGGGAACACGGCGTATGTGGGTTTCACGGGAGCGACCGGAGTATCGGTGGCTAATCAGGATGTGGTTACGTGGACATACAGCAATACGCAGGGAACCGCGAAGACGCCGATCGTGTACAAGACAACAGCGCTGCCGGAAGTTAGTTCGGGGCCGACGTTCCGCTCGTTTGCGTTCGACGGCTTTCCAGACGGAACGGGAACGATTCTGGATGCGACGAAGGTCGGCGACAATGTGACCTTCACGGTGAATGTAGCGACGGCCGGAACGTACGACATAATGCTTTCTTACAAGCAATTCAGCAGTCGCGGGATTTCGCAATTGTCGATCAACGGAACCAGCGTGGGCGCTCCACTGGATCAATATCTGGGGTCGCAGGCCTACGCAAGCTTTGACTTCGGGACGTTTAGTTTTCCGACGGCGGGGAACTATTCCTTTAAGTTTGCAGTTGTTGGTAAGAACGCGAAGTCGTCGGGCTACGCCGAATCGTTTGATGATTTGACGCTGACTCCGCAATAAAAACTGAACACGTTGGAACAACCCTGACTGATCATCGAGTAGACCCGGACGCGCCCAGGTGTGGTGCACCCAAAGACGGCACAACGGAAAGTGAGAAGCTTTCTTCAGGGTCTAAAGCTCATTTGTGCCGCCGTCTTTTACGCCGGGTCTGAAGCCCCGGCCTCCTAAAGAGCGAACCCAAACCCACCCGCACATGGACGTATTTGGCATCCACGGACAACCCCAGGAGCACAGCCAGGAACGGCTGTGCCGCAGGAGAAGGCACCGACGTGCCGAGGGCTGAGGAATTGTCTGACCTGCACGAGATGGGGGAGAGTTGACTGTGCCACAGACGCACGGGCTGTTATTTCTGACAATAGCAATCTCCTTGTATTGAAACGAGGCTGGTGGCACATTGTCCACCGCTATAAATCGTTCGCCGGGGTAAGTTAATGAGTTCCATGGCAATTAGTTTGATAGTGTTCGCGTTCGTATTTGGAGGCGCGTTGTTCGGAATATTTCTGCGGACTGTCTTGCCCGAGCATCATTTGAACGACAGCTCGAAGGACGTTGTGAAGCTGGGAATGGGATTGGTGGCTACGATGTCTGCTCTGGTTCTCAGCCTGCTGGTTTCTTCGGCAAAGAGTTCGTTCGACGCGCAGAACGCCGAGGTCACTGAAGCGTCCGCCAAGGTTATGTTGTTGGACCGGGCGTTGGCCCTCTATGGTCCGGAGACGAAGGAAGCTCGCGAATCGCTCCGCAGTTCCATGGCTCATACATTCGAACGATTGTGGCCGAAAGACCACCGGGCAGTGGCTGTATTAGACGAACCGAGTAGCAGCATGGAGGCTCTCTATATTCAGGTTCAGGGACTGTCTCCGAGGAACGATCAGCAACGGTCGATTCAGGCACAGGCTTTAGGGATCCTGGTGGCGCTGGGACAGATGCGATGGTTGATGTATGAGCAGCAATCCACGTCGATATCAATGCCGCTGCTTATCGTTCTGGTTTCCTGGGTCACAACCTTGTCTATCTCCTTCGGAATCTTTGCTCCTTTCAATGGAACGGTGGTCGCCAGTTTCTTAGTGACCTCGCTGTCGGTGGCCGCCGCGGTTTTCCTAATCCTGGAGCTGTATAAGCCGTATGGTGGACTCATTCACGTTTCTAGCGGGCCGATGCGCGTCGCTTTAGCGCACTTAGGTCAGTAGATGGGCTGAGCGCAGCCCGCCCCTCCCGACGTAGCGCGTTCCCGCCCCGCTGCAAACTCTTGTGTTTCAAATAGATAAGGAATCGCGGCAGAATCGACGCGAAAGATTGAAAAAAGGCTTGCGTTCTTGAAGTGTTGTAGTGTACTACAACACTATGTTTGAACGCACTTTGAGTGGGGTGAGAGAAACCCAAGATGGCGGCCTAAAGCCGCCCCTACAAAGTACGGAGAAGAACGGTACGGAAGCCGAGGCAAAAGCAATGGGGCCGAGCGCAGGAGATGGAGCCGAGCTGCAGGAGATGGAGCCGAGCTGCAGGGGATGGAGCCGAGCGTGGGTGTCACGACTGGGGCCTGTATTTAATGGTTATGTGTAACACATGACGGAACTTGAATGGAATGACAGTCAGCCGATTTACCGGCAGGTTCGCGACCGGGTGGTGGCCATGATTCTTGATGGCGTGCTCAAGGAAGGCGATCCGCTGCCATCGGTGCGCAATGTTGCGGCGGAATATCGGGTGAATCCGCTGACGGTTTTGAAGGGCTATCAGCAGTTGGTGGACGAGCAACTGGTGGAGAGCAAGCGGGGCCGCGGGATGTTCATCAACGCCGGCGCACGCGAATTGCTGTTGGCGGGAGAACGGCAGAAGTTTCTTGCGGAGGAATGGCCGAGGGTGAGCGCAACGATTCAGCGGTTGGGCCTGACAGCGCAAGAACTGCTGGATGCTGGCGCAACCGGTGAGTCCACGAATGGTGCAAATCGTAATGAGGGGGAGGAGCCGAAGCCATGACAGTGATCGAAGCACGGGGACTTCGCAAGGTGTTCGGCAGAAGCACTGTCGCGCTGGACGGAGTTGATCTGCGGGTGGAGGAAGGGCGAATCGTTGGACTCATCGGTCCGAACGGAGCAGGGAAGAGCACGGCGCTGAACGCGATTCTTGGACTCACGGAATATCAGGGAGAACTGAAGGTGCTGGGACGCGATCCGTGGATCGAACGGGAACGGCTGATGCGCGACGTGTGCTTCATCGCGGATGTGGCGGTGCTGCCGCGGTGGATGCGTGTTTCGCAAGCGCTGGATTATGTGGCGGGAGTGCATCCGCGATTCGATCGCACGAAGGCGGAAGGATTTCTGGCGAAGACGACGATCAAGCGGACCAGCAAGGTGAGGGAATTGTCGAAGGGGATGGTGGCGCAACTGCATCTGGCGCTGGTGATGGCCATCGACGCGAAATTGCTGGTACTGGACGAGCCGACGTTGGGTCTGGACATTCTGTATCGCAAGCAATTCTACGATTCACTGCTGAACGATTATTTCGATCGCAGCCGCACGATCGTGGTGACGACGCACCAGGTGGAGGAGGTGCAGCACGTGCTGACCGATCTGATGTTCATCGACCGGGGACGAATCGTGCTGAATTGCAGCATGGAGGAATTTGAGTCGCGGTATCTGGAAGTGATGGTACATCCGGAGCATGTTGGGGCAGCGCGGGCGTTGAAGCCGGTTCATGAGCGGCAAGTTTTCGGCAGGAGCATTTTTTTGTTCGATGGTGTCGATCGTGCGCAGGTCGCCGCGCTGGGCGAAGCGCGCACGCCAAGTATTGCCGACGTGTTTGTGGCGGTGTTAGGGAGCCAGGTGGGCAACGTGATGGGTGGTGGGGCAGGGAATCAGGGCGGCCAGGGACAAGGAGCGATTAGATGAATACGCCGTCGAATGCTGTGCCGGAATCTTCGTTTGATTCGCAGGCGATTGCGCCTGCGGCGGTTGCAGAGACGCGGCCGATGTACTGGTCGGTACGACGCGAATTGTGGGAGAACCGTTCGATTTATGTCGCGCCATTGGCGGTCGCTGGCGTTTATTTGTTGGGTTACTGGATCAGCTTAATTGGTTTGCCGCACAGCATGCGTGAATACGCTGCGCTAGATCCCGCGCACAGGCAAGTGATGGTGGCGATGCCGTACGCCCATGCCGCGATGCTATTGGTCGCGACGGCGTTTCTGGTGGGAGTGTTTTACTGCCTGGACGCGCTGCATGGTGAACGCCGGGACCGCAGCATTTTGTTCTGGAAGTCGCTGCCGGTTTCCGATCTTACGACTGTGTTGTCGAAGGCGATGATTCCGCTGGTGGTTTTGCCGGTGTTCACCTTGGTACTCATTGTGGTGCTTCAGTTGATCATGCTGGCGTTGAGCACCATGGTGCTAGCCATGAGTGGTGTGAGTCCATCGATACTTTGGGCGCAGCTGCCACTGTTCCAGATGGAATTGGTGCTGGTGTACAGCCTGATCGTGATCGCGCTGTGGCATGCGCCGGTCTACGCATGGTTGTTGCTGGTCTCCGGGTGGGCGCGCCGAGCAACTTTTCTATGGGCGGTGTTGCCACCGCTGTTGATCAGCGTGTTTGAAAGTATCGCGTTCAATGTGTTTGAAAAGATGGGCTTGCACAGTTTGTACTCCAACTCGCTGCTGAAAGACCGTTTGTTCGGATGGGCTCCAGCCGCGTTCGACTACACGATGCCGGATGGCAGCCAGGTGGATATGCATTTTGTTCCGCTGACGCAAATTGCTGTGGGGAAATTTCTGAGCAGCCCGGGGTTGTGGGTGGGTCTGGCATTTGCCGCGGGGTTTTTCGCGTTGGCGGTGCGGATGCGGCGGGATCGCGAGCCGATCTGACGCGCTTCGCAGATGGGATGCGAGTTGTCGCGGAAGGAGAACGGACATGAGTACAGCGGTATGGACAAACCGAGTGGAACTAAATTCCGTTGGGGACACGGCCTTGAAGGCAGCGGCGCGTTTTTGGTTCGTGTCGATGATGATGGGGCAATTGGTGTTCGCGTTTGCCGTGGCGAGTTTCTATGGACTCACAGCTGCGCGAGGGGATTGGCAGGCGTGGAGCAAGTTCATGCCGCATGGATACGTGGCTGGCCACGCGATGGGCAATTTCGCCGCTGCGATGCATGTTTTCTCGGCCGCGTTCGTCATTCTGGCGGGAATGCTGCAGCTGGTGCCGCAAATCCGCAAGCGGTTTCCGGTGTTTCATCGCTGGCTTGGGCGCATCTATGTGGTGACCGCGTTCACGCTGAGCGGTGGCGGTCTGTACCTGCTTTGGTTCCGTGGAAGTGTGGGGGATGTTTGGCAGCACCTGGGGTCGACGCTCAATGCGGTGCTGATCATGGTGTGCGCGGTGATGGCGCTGCGCTATGCGCTTGCGCGCGATTTCAGGACGCACCGGCGGTGGGCGCTGCGACTGTATCTAGTGGTGAGCGCTTCTTTGTTCATTCGAGCAGGGATATTTCTTTCAGGTTTACTGAATCACGGCCCGTGGGGTTTCGATCCGATTACGTTTACAGGCCCGTTTCTAACATTTATTTCTTTTGCGCAATACCTGGTGCCGCTGGGGGTTCTGGAACTTTATTTGCGCGCGCAGGAACGGCCGGGCGCGGGGCTACGCATTGGCGTGGCGGCACTGCTTTTTGTACTGACTATCGGGATGGGTGCTGGAATTTTTGGGGTGGCGATGGCTGCCTGGATTCCTCAAGTCAAGGCAGCGTACGACAGCCGTAAGTCCGTTGCGCAGATTCTGGCGGGGACGATTGCTTCAGGTGGGATCGACGAAGCGATTAAGCAATATCACGAGTTGAAAGCGGTGCGGAGTGGTGGCTATAACTTCGATGAAGACGAACTGAATACGTTGGGCTACCAACTGATTCGGAGCCACAAGTTCAAGGAAGCGATTCGTATTTTTCAACTGAACGTGGAGGCGTATCCGCAATCAGGAAATGTTTACGACAGCCTGGCAGAGGGTTATATGGACGACGGGGATAAGACGCTGGCGATTGCCAATTATGAAAAATCGCTGGAGTTGAATCCGAAGAACCGGAATGGAGTGCTGATGCTGGAGAAGTTGGGGGTGCACGAATCGAGGGACGGGCATTAAAAGGGAAGCTTTCTTCAGGGGCTAAAGCCCAGTTCTTGATTCCTTGTGCGTTGGGGCTGAAGCCCCAACCTCCTGAAGAAAAGACGCACGTCAGCCGCTAAAGCCGGGTCTTTCGCGAGCGGTTACGGCACGACTGAAGTCGTGGCCTCCCGAAGAACGGCGGGCTCTCACCGAGACTGTGATGCCGCGGGGCGCTTGGGAGAAAGGCGCCCGCCTCAGAAGGCGGCCGTTACACAGGGCTAGAAGCATTTGTGAAACAGCTTCTCAGGAATGAAGAGGAGTGGTGGATGAAATATTCGCCGATTTTGACTGTGCATATTGTTGGCGCGATCCTTGGGTTGATTTTTGGCTATGCGGCGTTGTTTCTTCGGAAGGGTGCGCGTCCGCACCGAACTGCCGGGAATGTGTTTTTTGTTTCGATGCTGGCGATGTCTTTGAGCGGGGCGTACATGGCGGCGTTTGTGAAGCCGAACATGGGGAATGTTTTCGGCGGCGTTTTGACGTTCTACCTGGTGGGAACGGGTTGGCTGACCGTGATGCGCAAAGAAAAAGAAACGGGCCTGGCGGAAATGGGGCTGTTTCTTGCTGTATTGGCGGAGGGAGTCGGAGGAATGGTTTTTGGCCGGGAAGCGGCGAACAGTCCGACGGGCCTGAAGGACGGATATCCCGCGGCGATGTACTTTGTGTTTGGGTGCCTGGCTTTGTCGTTTGCCGCGTCAGACGTGCGGATGTTCATTCGCGGAGGGGTTGCTGGGGCACAGCGCATGGCGCGGCATCTGTGGCGAATGGGCTTCGCGCTGTTGATTGCCGCGGCGTCTTTTTTTCTTGGAAAGCAGCAACATTTCCCGGAGGCGATCCGAAATTCACCGATTCTTAATGCGCCGATCCTGCTGGTGGCGGTGACGATGATTTTCTGGCTGATACGCGTGCGATTTACAAGCGCGTACAAGAAGGCGCAAACATCAGCGGGGGCTGGAAGTGTGTTTGGATATTGGGCGCGCAAGACCTGAGTTAGGGAGGATTGAGGCGGTAATACGAAGATCGGGGCAAGCGGGATGAGAACGCAAGACAATTCAGAAGAACCCAAGAGCACAGCCAGGAGTGGCTGTGCCACAGGGAGCGGGGCGCCAGTAGCGATCTCGTCGATCGTGCGAACCGGGGATCGGGCAAGCGGGATGAGAACGCAAGAAACGGCAAAACCCGCACCCTGAAAAGCGCAGGGTGCGGCACCCGATTGGCTCTAAGGTCCGATGAACTCAGTTTCGGATGGGGCCGCCACCGTTACCGCTAGACATGTCACCGCTCAGGTCGAGAATCAGGTACGAGAATACATCGTCTTTCTTAATAACGACGGTGCTGCGACCCCGAGCGGTCAGCAGAATGTCGATTCCCGCGACGGGGTCGGTGTCCGGCTTATATAAGCGAAGGCGATATTCCCTATCATCCTCATTATCGAAGTGAACCTTACCCGCGTTCGGCGTAACTTCCACTTCGTCGGCGGGGCAGGGCTTTTTATCGCGGATGGTTATGATAGCGAACTCGGGTAGGTATCTTGCTTCTGCAACTCCAGTTGTTTCCACGGTGATTCTCCTTTCGAAGCTTACTGCTTTTCCGGGGGCCGAAAATTTGGGTCAGCGAGGAGCGCGAGCAGAGCGGGACGTTGCCTGAGATCGGTGAGAGTGTACCCGTTTTTGAGGCTGTCTTGCACGTGTCGAATGGCGGCTTTGCGGTTTCCGAGGTCGTCATAGGTTTCCGCGACATCGGCGAGGATTGCGGGATCCTTGGGCGCCAGCGCGAGAGCGGCATTAGCGTGGAAGACGGCCTTTTCATGAAGCTTATCTTCCGCATAAAGGATGCTGAGCATGGATTGCACGGGGGCCTCCTGGGAGTTCAGGGCAGAGTATTGTTCGAGGGCGGTTAGCGTCCTGGAACGAGCGGCGCGCATTTTTTCGTCGTCCTTGAGCCAGGTGTAGGCGAGCTGCAGATTGGACCAAACACGCCAATCCTTGTCGTTGAGTTCGAGGGCCTTGCGGGTGGCTTCGGCAGATTCCGCGTAGCGCCGCTGGTCCATATATAACCAGCCAAGATTGGCGTAAGCCTGATAATTGGGGGCGAGTTGAATGGATTTGCGGAAGGAAGCTTCGGCAGCGGAGTAGGAGGCGGAATCGTTGGCCTGCATATAGGTTAGGCCAAGATCGCTGTAGCCCTCGGGACTATCGGGAGTGAGTTCAATGACGCGGCGGTACTGGACGAGCGAGTCTTGGACGCGTTTCTGGCGGGAGTAGAAAGCGCCGAGAGCGCTGTAACCTTCCCAGTAATCGGGACGAAGAGCGATGGAGCGCTGGTAGGTGGCTTCGGCGCTGGCGAGATTCCCCGTTCGCTCGTAGACATCGGCGAGGCCGAGCAAGGCACTGGCATCGCGCGGACTGATGGCGAGGGCCTTTTGAAATTCATGGAGGGCGAGATCCGGCTTGCCGAGTGTGGCTTGAAGCTGGCCCAAAGTAACGTGCACGGAGGGCAGGCGGTCGTCGATATGGAGAGCTTTTTGGCAATTTGCGAAAGATTGATCGACCCAGGCGGGGTGATGATCCATCATGAATTTCAATCGATAGGCTTCGCCGAGCGCGGCGTAGCCCAAGGCAAAGTTCGGATCCTTTTCTACGGCAGAGTTCAAGGCGACAACGGCTAAATCGGGATTGCCGGGTTTGTCGTAACGCTGCAGATAAGCCAAGGCTGTGAGATAGAGCTCGTAGGCACTGGACGTGACGCTGCCAACGGGCATAAGGCTGGCCTCGGACACTTTGACTTTCATCATGCGGGCCAAGTGCGAAACGGCCTCGTGCTGAAGAGCGGCCAAGTTGCCGGAGCGATCTTCGAGGTCCGCGGAGCCGATCTGCCGCAAAAGCTTGGCATCCACGAGCACGACGGTGAGGTGCACGGCGTTGCCTTGGCGCTGGACGCTTCCCTGGACGACCATGGTGGCGCCCAGTTCGCGAAAGGCGGATTTGGGGTCGCTGATTTTGTGGCTGCGAACGACGCTGGAGGGTACCACCCAAAGGGATTGCTGAGCGGTGTCGAGATTCGAAAGCTGGTTGGTGATGGAATCCATCAGACCTTCGGCGACCGGCGCGTAGTCAGGATCGTTGGGGGAGTTGGCGAAGGGAAGTACCGCGATATGTTTTTCGCCGCCGGCGTACGCGATGGCGGCAAAGCGTTCGCGCACGGGAGGAAGGAAGAGAGCGACAATGGCAGCAAGCGTTACGGCGACGGTGACGAGCGCGAGACGGCGAGTTCTGCCCGGATGGCCGGATTTCCAGTTCGGAGTGGAAGCGTTCTCCATGCGTTGCTTGAGCTCGCGCCCGCTTATCGAGTGAGTTTGTGTCGGTTCGTCCGCTGAATCGGGATCCGAAGAAATTTCCGCGCGCACGGTTTCCAGATCGCGGAGCATCTCATCGGCGTTGGGATAACGACCCTCGGGTTTCTTGGAGAGAGCACGGTAGGCTATTGCGCGAACGGCAGTGGGAAGGGCGTCGAGACCTGCGGGAGGCTCGCTAAGGATGGCAAAGGTCATTGCACCGGTGTTTGGCCGGAGGAACGGATGACTGCCGGTGATCATTTGAATAAGAATTACGCCGAGGGCCCACAAGTCGGCGCGCTGATCGATGGGCTCACCAAGGATTTGTTCCGGAGCCATGTAGGGAAGAGTGCCGGTGAGGGAGATGCTTTGCGTCGAACTGACGGAGGCGACGACGCGAGCGAGTCCGAAGTCAACGATCTTGGCGACGTTGTCTTTGGTGATGATGATATTGGAGGGCTTGATGTCGCGATGGACGATGTTGCGGGAGTGGGCGGCAGTCAGGCCGCGGGCGATCTGGATGGCCAGATCGAGCGATTCGCGGACCGGGATCAGGCCGCGCGAAAGCTTCTGCGCGAGGTTTTCTCCCTCGTAATAACCCATGGAGATGAAGAGTTGATGCTGGTCGGATTCTTCGAGGCCGTAGATGACGCCGATGTTGGGATGGTCGAGTGCGGAAGCGGCGCGCGCTTCGCGCAGCAGGCTTTCTTTATCGCGAGCGCTGACTGCAACGTCATTTGGGAGGAATTTAAGGGCGACGGTGCGTTCGAGCTTGACGTCGACAGCTTTGTAGACAACGCCCATCCCGCCGGCCCCAATCTTCTCGATGATGCGATAGTGAGGGTCGGACTGGCCCATGAGAGTTGCGTACTGCGGCATTTAGGGCTCATCTTAGGGCGGGATTTTGGGCAAGTCAACGAAGAGAGTTGAGCGTCGAGGGTGCTGAGAGAGCACTTAGACAGAAGAGCAACCCAAGAGCACAGCGAGGAATCGCTGTGCCACGGGGAAAACCCCGACGCTTCTTAAATTGTGGCTGTAGGAGCGGAAATTAGATGGCGATACTTTTTGAAGATGTTGGCGGTGAGGCAGGCGTTCGTGGATGGGTGCACGAGGCTGCGCGGAACAGCGGGAAGGCGGTTGTGCTTACGCACGGGGCTGGGGCGGATTGCCAATCGAAACTTTTGGTGGATATGGCTGACGCGTTTGCGGCGGCGGAATTTACGGTTTTGCGTTTTGATTTGCCATTTCGGCGGGAACGTCCGCATGGGCCGCCATTTCCAGGAGGCGCTGGCCGGGATAGGGATGGGCTGCGGCGCGCCGTTGAGATCATGCGAGGGCAGAAGAACCGGCAGGTATATTTGGGTGGACATTCCTATGGGGGACGACAGGCGAGCATGCTGGTTGCGGAAGAGCCGGAGCTGGTGGACGGGTTGCTGCTGCTTTCATACCCGCTGCACCCTCCGCGAAAACCGGATGAACTACGTACCAAACACTTCCCGAAGCTGAACACGCCTGCTTTTTTTGTGCATGGTACGCGGGACCCGTTTGGATCGATTGCGGAAATGAGTGCGGCGCTGAAGCTGATTCCTGCGCAGCGCGTGTTGTTTGAGGTGGAGAGTGCGGGGCACGACCTGCGGGCGAAAGGCAAGGGCGACGAATTGCCGGCGCGCGTGGCGAGGGAGTTTGGAGTGTTTGTGGGTGGGGAGTGATCAGAGATCAGGAATCTGGAGCCGAGAGAGGAGGTTATTGGCAGATTTTCATTTTTACGGAGACTCGATAGCGGCGATAGTCTTCGTAGCGATGCTCATTCTGGTATCTGAGTTCAATAAATTTTCCCGGCTTGGGGGCGGGCATTTTGAATTTGACGTAGGCTTTCACTTGTTTGGGCAGCCATAAGGGGTTAGAGACGTCCAGAAGCTGCACCTTGTTGAAGGTTACGTCCGTTGTTTGTATTTCCAGGCCAATTTCAGGGTGGGGGGCGAGGAGATCCGTGCGCATACGAATGATCTGGAAATTCTGCTTATCCAGCCAGGCGATTCCCTGCATCAGCAGGTTTACTATCGATCCGTTTCCGCCGTTCATGGTGATATGAAGAGTCGCCAGGCCGGGTTGCTGGGCGAAGGCTACGACATAGGTATCTCGCGAGCCTAGCCTCTGGTCGCCTATATAACGGAACCTGGATTCGGATTGAAAATAGCTGGAAAAGTAATTGCAAATCAGGGCGAAGCCAAAGGTGACGACGTAGCCTTGTTTGAGGCCTACGTGCTCCATGCGATCACCGTTGGAGTCCATGCGAAATTCTTCGACGTTGGCCTTGAGCTCGTCGCCATGGCGAATGATTAAATAGCTGTCTCTGACTTGCTGACTGGTTACGACCGCATCCATGCCATTCAATCGCTGCTGGGTTATGTCCTCGCGAGCGATCAGATCGACGGTATGGCGGAAGAAGTCATCGACGTTACGTCCGGTTTTTTCGAGGATGACCGGGAGCGCCTGTTCGTCGGCTGCCGGGAAAACGCCCTTCAATTCTGGAATCTTTTTCTCGAGTTCTTTTAACGGGTCATCCAGGTAGGGATGTGCATCGACGTAATAGGTCAGGTCGCGAGGATCTTTTTGCTGCGCGAGAAGGGATGAGCCGGCGGAGGTTGCCAGCAGAGCGCTGAGAAAGAAAATGGCGAAGCTGCGCGAGGGAAGGGAGGGAGATAGAATCGCTCGGGGAATGATGCGTCCGAGGTTGAGCGTTGGAATGAGCATCCGGGGATCGTGGTGATGCAGTTACGAGCAATGACTCCTTCCCAGCGGTTCTGAGATGGCGCTGGAATTAGGACGCGTGAAACGTACTGCTAAGGTACGACCCAGAAGAATAACAAGAATCACTTTTGCTGTTTGTGCCATCACTCGCGAAGGGATTTGCAGCGATCTTCCTTGTCCAGAAAAATCAGGAAGCCCGAAGAGAAGCAAAAGCGCTCGCCTCGGAAGGCGGCCGCTACACAGGCGAAAGGCGCACCGGCGAACGACGCGGTCAGCGCTGATTCGGAAGTCGAAAGATGGATGAGAGGAACCCAAGAGGCACAGTCTGAGAGGCTGTGCCACAGGGCGGGTTAGCGGGCGGTCCAACCGCCGTCGATCAGGATGGTTTCGCCGGTGATCAGGGAAGCGGCGGGGGAGGCGAGGAAGACTACTGCGCCTGCCACTTCCATAGGTTCGCCAATGCGGTGCAGTGCGGCGATGCGTTCGACGGTGTCGGCGAGAAATGCGGGGTCGGCGAGTGCGCTTTCGGTGCCAGGCGTGCGAATGAACGTGGGAGCTACGGCGTTTACGGTGATTCCGTATTTGCCCCATTCGACCGCGAGGCATTTTGTGAGGTGAGCGATTCCCGCTTTGGTCATGCAGTAGATCGATTCGGTTGGCAGCGCGATGAAACCTGCTTGCGAGCCCATGTTGATGATCTTGCCGCACTTCTGGCGAATCATCAGGCGGCCGACGGCCTGGCTGGCGAAGAATGTCCCTTTCAAATTTATGGCCAGGGTTTCGTCGAAATCCTGTTCGCGTACGTTCTCGGCGGGATTTTCGGGGGCGATGCCGGCGTTGTTGACGAGGATGTCGATGCGGCCGAAGTGTTTCGCAGCCTGGTCCACGGCGGAAGAAATCTGCTGCATGGAGCGCATGTCCATCTGGAGGGGAAGGGCTTTTCTGTCCATTTTCCGGATTTCCGCGGCTAGACCCGAGTCTGCGTTTACATCGCGCAAACCTAGAGCAACATCCGCGCCTGCGTGGGCCAAGGCTAGAGAAATTGCGCGGCCGAGGCCGCGCGCGGCTGCGGTTACTAAGGCCACTTGGCCGGTCAATGTGAAGTCGGGATACTCCATTACGCTTCCTCCGTCGTTTTGTTGTCGTGCCTTGCCGTGTGCAGTGTTGCTCGCGGAACGTCCGAGTATAAATGATTCGCGAGAAAGGATTCGCGGCGGGATGGTCTGAGAGAGGTGAGCGAACAAGTTTCCCGGCAAGGCGAGTGCGGAGTCGGGAGACTGCTCTGGTGCATCCTCGCCTTGGAAGAGAGTGGCGTCTCGTGATGTTTTGAGCAAGGTTGGAGCTGAAGACGGACACTGTTGTCGCCGTCGGTCTGCATAATAAAGCATTACGCCCTTACATTCCCTCGAGGTAAACACATACCCTCCTGCTCTGGGCGGAGGAACATGGCGGCGCAGCCCAAATCACGTTGGCTGAAGGTTCGCGAGCATCTGCGATGGCGTGGGCCTTTGATTGCAGCGTTAGTCATCTTCCGCGAGCTTTTGCGGCCAGTGGTTTACTGGGATCTGTGGCACATCTATGAGACAAACATTTCGAAACAGGCGCCCGAGGCTTACGCCAGGGCAGAATGGGCCACAAGAATTTGCGGGATAGAGGACGATGCCGATTCGCTGACGACGATGTTCGTTTCCATGGGCGAGTTGGCGCGTGAGGAAGTGGCCCGCCGGCTAGCAAGGAGACACCTTGCCGCGGTCGCCTTTTTGGGCGAACAACCGGTGGGATACATGTGGTTGGCGATTTCCTGCCTGCCGGAGGAGCTATTTGATACCAGTTGGGTGATCGGGCCAGGCGAGGCGGTTCGCTATAATTCCTTTGTGATTCCGGCTTATCGAGGCCGGGGCGTGCATAGCGTGTTGAACGCGGCGGCGAATTGCTACGCACGACAGCTGGGTATTGCGAGAACACTTGCCGCGGTGAGCGCGTTGAATCCACAGTCCATGAGCCTTCCGAAGCATTACCGGAGAGCGATCAAGATGACGGTGCTGTTCGCGAAAGTCCGCGGCGCAAAGTGGACGATCAGAAAATCCTTCGGTGCTCCGCTGGAGTCCCGTTTTAGTTGGCCAATCCGAGAGGAGAATTGACTATCTAAGGTGTTACTTTGTGTCGGCGCCGATGGCGGAAGTGGCGACGATGAGGAATTCGTATTTCTTGCCGTTGGCTTTGAACTTCATTTTGCTTTTGTCTATGGTGAACTCGATGGGAGTGTTGGCTGGGATGATGGTCTTGTCAGAGGATTTTTCCTGACGGATCTTATATTCGGTAGTGGGCGTGCGGACGGTGTACTCCTGACAGAGAAGGTCGGTGGACTCCTTCTTGCCCTGTTTCTTGGTGCCGCAATCAACTGAGGCTTCGGAAACGATGGTGCCCGCCATAGGCGGCTGATTGGCTGAGCTGAAGGCGGCTCCGACAACAACGAGGACAGTAACTGCCAAAATTGCTTTCTTCATGTCGCTCTCCTTCTGATCTGGCTGGTTTGGCGATGGGAGCCTCCCAGTGAATCAACGCTTTCGTTTATACCACGGAGGTTCGCGGAGTGCGGGCCTCGTTATAGCGGTAGCACGCCGGCGTCGAGGAGAATCCGCTCCGTTGCACTGACGCCTTTGGCCTGGACGGCTTTCATGCCGACATTTTTCGCGGCGTCTACATTGAGCTGGTTGTCGTCGAGGAACAAAATTTCACCGGCGCTACATTTCAACGTGTCGATCACGTGCTGGAAGGCGTCTTCATCGGGCTTAATTTTGCCGGTGAGATGGGAGGCAAAGTGGTGGTCGAAGGCTTCGGCGAGTTGCATCTCGTTCATGAGCCTTAGCCAGTGCAGGGCATTGGAATTGGCCAGAGTGGCT
>Ga0210399_10001070_pt1 | contig 21416 bp, 17 predicted proteins | sample IncBWC14MmetaG_FD_150865 | JGI IMG/M metagenome (GOLD analysis project Ga0210399, IMG submission 150865) | Forest soil microbial communities from Barre Woods Harvard Forest LTER site, Petersham, Massachusetts, United States - Inc-BW-C-14-M | ecosystem: Environmental > Terrestrial > Soil >... | reverse complement strand
GGAGGTCCCGGCGGGTGGCCTCTCTCCTGAGGACTATCTGGCCACGAAGCAACTCGTAGAGGAACTACAGGCCCGGGAGCCGATGGACGCCGCCCGCATCCAGGTCGCGGAATCCCTCTCTAACCGCAACCCCGGGGAGGCGCCGCTGAAGGCGCTTCTCGAGATGGTGCTCATCAAGATCGCGAGTCAAGAGCGCGCCCACCGGCGCTACGGAGAGGCCTTGGCCGATCTGCGCCGCGCCATCGCGGCCCGGCCGGAGAGCCCGGACGCGCGCGCGTTCCTGGTGGACGTGCTGCTGGAGATGAGCGATTGGTCGGGGGCAGAGGGGGCCTCCCGCGACTTCCTGGTGGTGAAGCCCCGGGATCCGGACGGACTCCGAAAGCTGGGCTACGCCCTTATGCGTCAGGATCGCAACCGGGAGGCGGCCGAGGCCCTCCGCGCGTCGCTCGAGATCCGCGAGGACGCCCAGGCGCGCTCGCTCCTGGACTACCTGCAAAAGGGCATGGCGGACGAGAGAGGCATGACCGAGCAAAGGCTGGCCCGCTTCAACGTGCGCTACGACGGCGACGCGCACGAGGATGTGGGACGGGAGATCCTCCGCCAGCTCGAACACCACTTCGCCACCCTGTCCGTGACCCTCGACTACCAGCCCACCGCCACCATTCCCGTCATCCTCTTTTCACAGGAAAGCTACTACGACGCCGCCGGGGCCCCCGCCTGGTCGGGGGGTGCCTACAACCATCTGGACGGGCGGATCCGCATTCCCATCCGGGGGCTCACCTCCTCCCTCACCCCCGACATGGACAACACCCTCATCCACGAGCTGACCCACGCTTTCATCGCCGACCGATCCCGGGGGGTGGCCCCCTCGCCGATCCACGAGGGCCTGGCCCAGTACATGGAGGGCAAACGCGTGGGCTCCATGCTCACGCCCGCGCAGGCCACGGCCCTGGCCGACGGCCGCATCCAGGGCGTGGCCGGCTTCTACCTGAGCGCCCTCTCGTTCATGGAGTACCTAGAGGCACAGCGGGGACAGGGGGGAGTGAACGACCTCTTGCGGGCCATGGGCGAGACGGGGGACGTGAACGAAGCCTTCCGCCGCGTTTACGGTCAGACCTACGAGGCCACGCAGCGGGCTTGGGTCTCTCGCCTGCGTCAAGAGCACGGCTCTTAGAGTCTGGGAACACCCGTTGGGGTGTGAAACGCACCCAGGCGGCTTCCCCACCGCGCGAGAGTCCTCGAGAAAGACGTTTTGCCTCCCTACCGGGTACTCCCGACTATCCCCGCCTCAACGAACGCTCAACTCGAAGGGGAGGCGAGCAATGGGCCCGGTACCGTTGAGGCTGGAGATCCAGCGCAGGACCGAGCGCACGTCCGCGGGCAGCACTTTCTCCGCGACATTCTCTTCCTGCCGCTCCATAAGGGCCTCGAAGAAGCTCTTGCGCTGGGGCAGCACGACCAAAGCCACGTCCTCGTCTTTGCCGAGCTTGGCTCTCTCCTTGGCCACGGCCAGGGCCACGTCCAGGCCGCCGAGGTGGTCCACCAAACCCACCTTGAGCGCTTCCGCCCCCGTCCAGACCCGCCCCTGGGCAATGCGGTCCACTTCCTCGTAAGTCTTGTGGCGACCCTGGGCGGCCTTGGTCACGAAGGTCTCGTAGAACGACACCATCAGACTCCGCACCTTGCCCCGCTCCTCCTCGTTCCACGGCCGGTATTCGCTGAAGAGCGCGGCATTCCGGCCGTGGGTCAGGATCTCCTTGGTCACCCCGATCTTGTCGTAGAGCCCGCGGAGGCTGAACTTGCCGCCAAAGACCCCGATCGAGCCCGTGATTGTGCCGGGCTGGGCCACGATCGCATCTCCCCCCATCCCAATGTAGTACCCACCGGAGGCGGCAACATCCCCCATGGACACGACCACCGGCTTGGCCTTGCGGGCCAGCCCCATCTCGCGCCAGATGACGTCTGACGCGGTGCCGGAACCGCCCGGGCTGTCCACGCGCAGCACGATCGCGCGGATGGCGGGATCGGTTCGGGCCTGGCGGATGGCCCGGGCGACGGTGTCGGAACCCGCAAACTCGCCCCCGAGGCCGCTGGCCTGGCTCTCCCCGCTGACGATCTCCCCCACCGCATAGACGAGGGCCACCTTGGGCCGGCCATCGAAGCCGAAGCCCCGCGCGGAGCGGACGTAGCGGCCGGGGGTCACGCGCTCGGCGGGCTTCAAGCGGGCGTCCACCTCGTCCTGGTAGAGCAGCTCGTCCACCAACCCGGCGGCCCGGGCGTCCTCCGCCGTGTAGGGCCCCTCGTCCACGGCCGCTTTGACCTCGGCTACGCTCTTCCCCCGCGCCGCGGCAATGGCCGCGAGGTACTGCCCAAAGAGGCCGTCCAGCAGGGCCTGCGTCTGCTCGCGGTGCGGCTCCGTGAAGCTGGACTCCGTGAATTGGTTGGGGGCGTTCTTGTACTTCCCCACCCCTTCGAACTGTGCTTGCACCCCTAGCTTGTCGAGGGTCTTGCGGAGGAACGTCACCTCCGCGCGCAGCCCGGACACGTCCAGAAGAGCCCCCGGTACCGCGTAGACCTTGCTGCAGGCGGTGGCCAGGTAGTACTCCTTGTTTCCGCAGAACTCCAGGTGGGCATAGGCAGGCTTGCCCGACTTCCGGAAGCGCAGGATCGCGTCCCGCAGCTCCTGCACCTTGCCCCAGCCCGAGTCAGGCAAGACGCTCACCCGCAGCAGCACGGCCTTGACCTTGGGATCGGTGGCGGCCCGGTCCAGGCTCTCCACCAGCGCCCGCAGCGAGGGAGGGGAGGACTCGAAGAAGTTGCCGAACTCGGAGGCGGGGATCTCCGGAACCTCGCCCGTGAGGTTGAGAGCGAGGTAACTCTCGCCCCCCCCGAACGGCGAACGCCCGTGCGACCCTCGGAGCAGCAGGGCCAACGCCCCTACCGCCGCGGCCCCAATGGAGACCGCGGCCACGCCCGCGACCAGAATCCACGCCGTCCGCTTTTTCATCTCATGCTCAACCCTTCACGACGGTCTGCAGGTACTCGACGCGGCGGCGGGCTTCCTGGGCGTAGGCGCTGGTCGGGAACTCCTCGGTCAGCCGCCGGTAGGAGGCGGCGGCCTCGGCCAGCTTCCTCGCTTCCTCGAGGACGCTGCCCAACCTCATGAGAGCGTAGTCCCGAGGGAAGGGCACGGAGACGTCGGACACGAACTGGCGGTAGGCGTCCACAGCTTTCCCCACGTCACCCCGGCGGTAGTAGAGATCGGCCAGAGCCAGCCGAGCGAGCGCCGCTTCCAGGTCGTGCTTGCCGGCCACCGCCTCGTTCAGGGCTTTTTCCGCCTCGTCGAGCTTGCCCAGCTCCATGCGGCAGAGGGCTCCGTAGTAACGCGCCCGAGCCGCCACGGGTAGGGTGGCAAAGCGCCGCTCCACCCCGTCGAAGGCCGCAGCCGCCCGCTTGAATTTTTCCTCCTTGCTGCCGAACGTCGGCCCGGTCGGCCGCTCCCCACCCGCGGGCAGATCCTTGGCGACCGGCGTATGGAAGATCTCATAGGCCTCCGCGAACGCCTGCTCCGCCTCCCGGGTGCGGTGGCTTTGGAAGTAGGCCAGCGCTCCCGCGGCTGCCCCCACCACCGCGAGCACGGTAATCGTGATCCGCACTTCGGGCCAATGCGCCTTCACCCAGGCCAGGCCGTGCTCGAAGCCGCTTACCAGCTCGTCCTGCTTGATCTGCTTCCTGAGCTCCCTCTTCACCGCGCCACTCCTCGCTCCAGCCGCCAATTCCCGTGACCGACAAACAAAAAGGTTATCACCCTGACCGCTCTCCCACAAGCCTCGGCCGCCTCGGCTCTCCTCAAGAGCGTTGCGCGCGATCCGGGGCGCTCTTCCTTACGCGTTACTCGTTTTGGCATATACTGCGCCCCCACCTCTGTTAATAGAAAGGAATTCTGGAATATGAAGAAGCTTCCTGGTCTCGCGCTGTTCGTCGGCGCGATCGTTCTGGCCGGCTGCGGCGGCGGTGAGTCGAAGCCCGCCCCAGCCTCGAACGCTGGCACCTCCGCTGCCGCCGCGGCGGGTGACATCGGCGTCCCGGAGTGCGACGACTACATTAAGAAGTATCAGGCTTGCATCGACGGCAAGGTGCCGGAGACGGGTCGGGCGACGGTTCGTCAGGCCTTGGATCAGACCAAGGCGGCCTGGAAGCAGGCTGCGGCGACTCCTCAAGGAAAAGCCGGACTAGCCACAGGGTGCAAAATGGCGCTCGACACGGCGAAGACCGCCATGGGAGCTTACGGCTGCACCTGGTAGTCGCGACTCCTCTTGGTGGGGTGGAGGCGGCTAAAGTCTCCACCCCTCCGGGGGAAGGTGCTCAATGCACCCCTTCGCCCGAGTCCAACGAGGAGTCCCTGCTTCTTGTCACGACCCCTCGGGAGATGTGCCGCGACTAGCCCCCCCGCGAAGGACCCCGCAATCCAGCTCGCAAGCATCAACACGAATTGCCCGAGTTGGCTGTTCTCAGCCCGAAGCATACTTCGGGGCAGCACCATAACCCCGATCGCTCCTCGCCCGCCTAACCAGTGTTCGACAGCGCCATAGGAAAGGCGCACACTAGAGGAGCGGGAGGAGGGCATGGCGAACGAGTTCACCGCGGTCCTCGAGCGTGACGGAGAGTGGTTTATCGCTTACTCTCCAGAGATCCCGGGGGCCAATGGGCAGGGCAAGAGCAAGCAGGAGGCCCTCGACAGCCTCTCGGCCGCGATCTCCCTCATCCTCGAGGACCGCCGCGAGGACGGCCTTCGTGGGCTTCCGCCAGATGCCATTCGGGAGACGGTCACCGTCAAGTGAAGCGCGGCGACCTGCTGCGCCACCTCAGGCAGCACGGGTGCTATTTGAAGCGGGAAGGGGCGAGCCACTCCCTCTGGTGCAACCCGACAACTGGACAGGTCGAGGCCATTCCCCGGCACACGGAGATCGCGAACAACCTGGCTAAAAAGATCTGTCGTGCGCTTTCCGTTCCAGAGATAGGGTAGCGAAAGCCTGTCGAACGACCAGTATCTGGACTCCTCCAGTCAAGCCTGAGCGTTAGTCGTTAGGCGTTCCTCCCCGGCTGGCTGTCTCTGGGTGTGCTGGTTTCTGGTCTCGCTCGGCTGAAGGGGCGGACTACAAGCGTATCTCCGGCCTCTGAACGTTGGAGTCCCTGAGGGCTCCGGGCCATGACGGAATCCGCACGCACGGCAGCCAATCGTTGAAAGCGGCCTGGAAGGCCAGCGTCGTTCTCGGCTTGTCCGCGCGTCGGTCCGACCTGTTCAGCCGTCAAGTTCGATCTCAGCATCCGCAGTGGTGGCGAGCCGTCGTCAAGCTTCTCCCTCTTCAAAGCGAAGTGTCAGGCGACCTTATCTGGCGCAGGCACCGAGCGATAGTCGGTGTCCCCTACCGAGACGGCCCAGGCGATGCGGGCGATCTTGTTGGCGAGCGCCACGGTGGCCTTGTTGTGGTGCGCTCGCTTCTCCAGAGCCAGGGCCCAGGTCCGCAGCCGGTCCGGGTTGGAAACGCTGCGGGCACGGCTCAGCACCGAGCGTGCGCCGTGGATCATGAGCATGCGCAGGTAGGAATCCCCGCGTTTGGAGATGCGGCCGAGCCTTTGGCGCAGGCCGCTCGAATACTCGCGTGGGGTGAGGCCCAGGTAGCTGGCGAAGTGACGGGCGGAGGGGAAGCGGCGCAGATCCCCCACGAAGCCGACCAGCGCGGTGGCGATGATCAGACCGATGCCGGGGATCTGCATCAAGCGCTCGACCTCCGGCAACTGGCGGGCGAGCGCGCCCAGCTCGCGCTCGACAAGGTCCAAGCGCCGTTCGATTTCGCGAATCTCCTGGCAGGCCTCGGCGAACAGAGTGCGCAGCGGCATCGCCAGCTCGGAGTCGGCGTCCTCGATCAGGGCCCACACCGCAGGCACCACTTCGTTGGCTCCGACTCGAATGAAGACTCCCTGCTCGCGCAGCAGCCCACGCAAGGCGTTCAGGCGCGCGGTGCGCTGAGCCATCCATCCCTCGCGCAGTCGGTGCAGGGAGGTGAGCACCTGTTGTTCTGGCGTCTTGACCGGCACCGGGCGGATCTCGCCGTTGCGATAGGCGTCCACCAAGGCCTTGGCATCCGCGCGGTCGGTCTTGTTGCGCCGTACGAAGGGGCGAACTTGCCCCGGGGGCAGCAGGACCACGGCGTGCCCGAGCTCTCGCACCTTGCGCGCCCAGTAGTGGCAAGTGCCGCACGCCTCCATGATCACGATCGCCACTGGCAGTTGGGCGAAAAAGGGCAGAAACTGGTCCCGCGTCAGGCGCGGGTGATCCTCGAAGCGACCCGGGCGGCGGGAGATGGCGAGCTGGAAGATTGCCTTTGCGAGATCGACCCCAACCAGAGTATCGTTCAGTTGGACTCCTCCTTTTGCTGTGACAGGCAGCGACTTTGGCACATCGATGCCGATCAAGTCGCAGGAGGAGTCCATTCCATCATTGAAGCTGGCAGGCGCCCCAGCGGCCGCACCGCTGCAAGGACGTCGTCGCGCACTTGCAACCCGCAGAACAACCCCAGAGCCTTTTCTCGATCCCGAATGTTCTGTAAGTGATGGTGCGCCCAGGCTGATTCGAACAGCCGCCTACGGTTTAGGAACTCGCTCCGCGAGACATCCCAGGAGGTCCCCGGAGGTAGAAGCGATCTTGAGAACGAGAGAAAGCCGGAGGACGATACTCCGTGAGACCCGCTCAGGCCGGACGAGATAGTAGCAGCGTGGTAGCAGGTTACCGTTTCAGCGCAGTCCAGCAATCAAACCCTGAGGCACCGGTGCGGCTGAGGGTTCGCCATGCTGGCCAACCGAGGAGGCAGAGTCATAGGGGAGTTTACGTGACTGCTGACCGCCCGGAGGTCGGACCAGGCCAGCCCATCGAACAGGCCCGGCCGAGAACCGGTTCCCACGAGATCCTCAAGAGGATCCTCGACGCCATCTGTCGTGCCCTGGCCCGAACTTCCGGCCTCAGGTTCGGCGCTGACCCGCTGGCTCCGCCTGCGAAGGCACGATGTGGTGGCCGGCCCGCGCGCGATAGTCGTGGCAGGCAAAGGTCGGACATCTGGGCCCTGACCGGGGCGCACTGTTCGTACTGTGGGGAGCCGGGCCCTTTGATCGGGGCCTTCTGGGAGGTCGTCCCTTGTTTGGGCGGTTGGTGGTCTTGCCAAGGAACATCACGCCGCCGTACGCCGCGGCGATTGTCGGTGCACAGATTCCTCAAGCAATGCAGAGAGGTATCTCATCGCTTCGCGAGGTTAACCAACCGTTCGCAGCGCAAGGCTGGCGCCCAAGATCTCACGGCCGCGGTGTGCCCGTTCCTTGGGCACCGCCGAGCAAGGTCTCAAGTTCCATACCGAAGCCTGAACTAGGCCTCACCTAGCGCGCGCGGCGTAAATCGGAGCCCCTCAAGGCCGTCGGGGTTTCCCCTCTTGACACAGCGCACTTCCGCTGTAAAGTTTGTTAAGGGACGGCGCTCGGCTCAGAGTGAAGTGACTGCCCCTCCCGAATCCCTCCGGGGTCAGCCGATTGGCTTCGCTTCTATTGGGAAGCCATCCAAGGCGCGCGCGCCCCTCAGCAGGAGGGGCTATGCCTCGGGAACACCGGAACCCGCGTCCCAAGATCGGCCCGCCACACCGCTTGGCACGGGAGTTGAACCTCCTGAAAGCCAAGTTCCGCGGCCTCCTGGAGGACGCGCCCGACGCCATGGTCATCATGAACCAGGCCGGGCACCTGATACTCACCACCGCCCAAGCGGAACGGCTCTTCAGGTGGAGATGCAACCAAGGGTCAAGCGTGCTTCATAGCAGTCCCCGCCCCCAACCCGTGAACCTCGCCCCCTGTGAGGACATATGATCCCGGATCCGCCGACGATCGATCCGGAAGTCCTACAGCACTTCATCGGCGCTCTCGTCGTCGTCACACCCGAGGGCGAGATCCTTTCGTGGAATCGGGGGGCCGAGATCTTATTTGGATATTCCGAGCAGGAGGCGACGCATCGATCGATCTTCGATTTGATCATCCCTCCGGAGCGGGCGACAGAGACGCGGGAGCAGATCCAAAAGGCGGCCGCCATGGGTGCCGCCGTATACGAATCCGCCCGCGTCAGGAAGGACGGATCGACTGTGCCCGTCGCCGTGTCACTCCGACCCGTGAGCGACGCCCAAGGCCGAACATTGATCGCGAAGAACGACCGCGACATTTCTCACCTTGCCTACTTGCGCCAGTCGCAGCGCCTGGACGCCAAGTTCCGCGGGCTGCTGGAGGCCGCGCCGGATGCGATGGTCATCATGAACGAGGACGGGCGGCTGGTCCTCGTGAATGGCCAGACGGAGAGGCTCTTCGGGTACACACGGGAGGAGCTGCTCGGAGCACCCGTCGAGATGCTCGTTCCGGAGCGTTTCCGCCCGAACCATCCGGCCCATCGGCGGGGGTACTTCCGCGACCCGAAGCCGAGGCCGATGGGCAAGGGCCTCGACCTGTCGGGACGGCGCAAAGATGGCACCGAGTTTCCCGCCGAGATCAGCCTGAGCCCGATGCAAATGGACGAGGGCACGTTCGCCACTGCCGCCATCCGCGATGTCAGCCAGAGGCGGCGTGTCGAAGCCAAGTTCCGCGGGCTCTTGGAAGCGGCACCGGACGCGATCGTAATCGTGAACCGGCAAGGACGCATCGAGCTGGTCAACGGCCAGGTAGAAAAGCTCTTCGGGTACCAGCGAGATGAGCTGCTCGGCCAGGAAGTCGAGATTCTCGTGCCCGAGCGTTTCCGCCCGAAGCATCCGGACCACCGCCGTCAATTCTTCGGCGATCCGAAGGTCCGCGACATGGGCAGGGGCATGGAGCTCTACGGGAGACGCAAGAACGGAACGGAGTTCCCGGTCGAGATCAGCCTCAGCCCGCTGGAGACCGAGGAAGGCGTCCTGGTCTCGAGCGCGATCCGGGATATTACGCAGCGGAAGCGGGCGGAGGAGAAGTTCCGCGGGCTCTTGGAAGCGGCACCAGACGCGATCGTCATCGTGAACCGGCAAGGACGCATTGAGCTGGTCAATAGCCAGGCCGAGAGGCTCTTTGGCTACCAACGGGAGGAGCTTCTGGGCCAGCAAGTAGAGATGTTGGTCCCCGGGCGCTTCCGTGCGAAGCACCCCGACCACCGAACGCAGTTCTTCGCCGACCCTAAGGCGCGCGGCATGGGAGCGGGCCTTGAGCTTTATGGCTTGAGGAAGGACGGGAGCGAGTTCCCCGTGGAGATCAGTCTGAGCCCCCTGCAGACCGAAGAGGGCGTCCTGGTCTCGAGCGCCATACGTGACATCACCGAGCGCAAGCGCCTCGAGCAGCAGCGCCACCGGAGCTTGCAAGAGGCCAACCGCCTAAAGAGCGAGTTCTTGGCCAACATGTCCCACGAACTGAGGACTCCGCTCAACGCCATCATAGGCTTTGCCGAGCTGATGCACGACGGTAAGGTCGGGCCCGTCCTGGCCGAACAGAAGGAGTTCCTCGGCGACATCCTGACCAGCTCCCGCCACCTCTTGCAGCTCATCAACGATGTGCTGGACCTCTCCAAGATCGAAGCGGGCAAGATGGAGTTTCGCCCGGAAGTGCTCGATATCGAAAAGGTAGTGACCGAAATCCGAGACATCCTCCGCAGCCTTGCCGCGTCAAAGCGGATCACGGTCACCCTCCAAATCGCCCCCGGGATAAGCCCCGTCGTCCTGGACTCCGCCAAGCTCAAGCAGGTCCTCTACAACTACCTCTCGAACGCGCTGAAGTTCACGCCCGAAGGCGGCACCGTAACGATGCGTGCGGCGCCCGAAGACGCCGACGCCTTCCGTCTGGAAGTGGAGGACACCGGGATCGGAATTCGCGCCGAAGACCAAGATCGCCTCTTCGTCGAGTTCCAGCAGCTCGATGCGAGCACGACGAAGAAGTACGCGGGCACAGGTCTTGGGCTCGCATTGACGAAGCGGATCGTCGAGGCCCAGGGTGGACGCGTCGGCGTCCGGTCCCGCCCCGGCGCAGGCAGCGTGTTCTTCGCGATCCTGCCCCGTTGCGGCGAAGCGACCACGGCCGTGCCCATAAGGGACACCCCTCTAACAAGCACGTTGCCGAGGATCCTTGTCATCGAGGATGATCCGCGTGATCAGCAATGGCTAGTGCAGACGCTGTCGCGCGCCGGGTATGCCGTCGAGTGCGTGGCGACGGGGGCGGCGGCTATCACCCGGGCCCGGGAGCAGGCCTTCAACGCAATCACACTCGACCTTCTGTTGCCCGACGTCGGCGGCCACGAAGTCCTCCGGGCCATCCGCACCGAGGGGCCGAACCGTCAGACCCCGGTGATCGTCGCGACCGTCCTGGCCGACAAAGGGTTCTCCGCCGGCTATCACGTTGCCGACTTTCTCATCAAACCAGTCAGCGCCGAGGAACTCCTTGGCGGGCTCGCGCGAGCCGCTGTGACGGCAGCCGGCAGCCGGCCAGTCCTGCTCGTGGACGACGATCCACAGGCATTGAAGCTGGCGGAGCGCAGTCTTCGCGATGCCGGCTTCCGCCCCGTCTGTAGGAGCGATGGCGAGAGCGGCCTCGAGGCAGTGGAGCAGGAGGTGCCCGCCGCCATCGTCCTCGATCTCGTGATGCCTGGAATGAATGGCTTCGATTTTCTCGAGCTTCTGAGACGCAAACCGGGCGGCATCGGCATTCCCGTGATCGTCTGGACAGAGAAGGACATCAGCGATGCGGAGCGGCGGCGGCTCGCGGCTACCGCGGAGAGCGTCGTCTTGAAGGGCGAGGGGGCGGGATCGCTAGTCGAGGTCCTGGGGCGACTCGTTGCTCCGTCTCTCCGCCCGCCGACTGGGTAGGGGGCTTCCGTGGCCGGTGAGCCGATCTTGATCGTGGACGACAACCCAGCCAATCTGAAGCTGGCGCGAGTGGTGCTCAGCCGCGAAGGCTATGAAGTAAGGACGGCGGCGGACGCTGAGGACGCGCTAGTGGCCCTCCGGACCTTCCGTCCCCGCCTCATCCTGATGGACCTTCAACTGCCCGGCATGGACGGCTTTGAGCTGACGCGGCGGCTCAAGGCCGATCCGGCAAGGAGCGGCGTCGTCATTCTTGCCCTCACTGCCTACGCGATGAAGGGTGACGAGGAAAAGGCTCGGGCCGCCGGCTGCGACGGCTACATCGCCAAGCCCATCGACACTCGGGCGCTGCCCGGAGTAGTCGCGGGCTACCTCGCGGGGGGGGGGAGTGTGCCCTCAGCATGACCTCCCCCACCATCCTGCTCGTGGAAGACAACCCAATCACCCGCAAGATGCTGCGGTTCGCCCTGGAGGCCGAGGGCTACGACGTCGTCGACACGGCAGATGGCCGCGCCGCCCTGGAAGCGTCCGCCGCTCGCCGCCCCGACCTGCTCGTTCTGGATTTTGTGCTGCCGGACACGGACGGTCTCCGGCTCCTGGCCGAGATCCGGAGCCGCACAGCCGCCCCAGAGCTCCCAGCCATCGTCGTTACCGGCATGGTGTCTCGCCTGGAGGAGCTGCAGGCAGTGAGCGGCGTCTCCACCCAGTTCCTCGCCAAGCCGGTGGAGCCCTCGCGGTTACTCGAGGTCGTTCGCTCCCAGCTGTCAGCCCCCGAGGGCCAAGCTTCGGGCAGGCGCGTCCTGGTCGTCGACGACGAGCTCTTGAACCGCAAGCTCGCCTCCTTCCGCCTCAAGCAAGCGGGGTACGAGGTGGAGATGGCGGCGGGGGGCGCGGAGGGCCTCGAGCTGGCCCGACGCCGGCCGCCGGATGCCATTCTCGCGGATGTGATGATGCCATCGATGGACGGCTTCACGTTCTGCGGCGAGGCCCGCCGTGAACCTGTTCTCGCCGCCATTCCGATCGTCCTCGTCTCATCGGCTTACGTGGACGAAGCGGACCGGGATCTGGCCCGGAAGATGGGAGCTAACGCGCTTGTGGTCCGCACGCCGGACTTGCGGGACGCCGCCGCCGCGCTGGACGAGCATCTTCGCCGGACCGGACCTCCCCCCGCGATCGTGAGCGACGCGCGGGTCACCGCCCTCCACCGGGAGCGGCTGCAAGTCCAGCTCGAGCGGCAAAGCGCCCGCAACGAGGTCCTGCTGCGACAGGCTGCCATCCAGGCCACAGCGCTCTCGATCATCCGGGGCCTCTCTGAAGTGCTAGCGCAGCCGAAAGACGTGACGCAGATCATCGGGGACGTCCTCGTCCACTGCCTCGACGCGGCTGGCCTCTCGACGGGACTGCTCTACCTCGCGGATCCGGGCGGCGGCCGTCGCCTCCAGGCGCAGTTTGGCATCCCGGCGGATCGGAAGGCGGACGCCGAGGTCTGCTTCGGCCATCCCGAGCTCATCCGCCGGATCGTAGAGGGAGGGCACGCGGTCGCCTTCTCTGCCGGGACCGCGTCTGCAGATCCGGACATGCGCGACTTTCTGGCCCGCCTCGGCCAATCCTCAGCACTCGTCGTGCCCTTTGTCGTCCTCGGCGAGACCTTTGGGGAGCTGGTCCTGGCGTCCGACAGCCATGATCTCTCGGAGAACGCCTGGACAGGCTTCGCCCGTACCCTCGCCCTGCAGTTTGGCCAGACCGTCGCCCTCGGCCAGTCGCTCAATCGCGCCGCCGCCTCGGAAGGACGGTATAGGGCCCTCATGGAACAGGCCAAGGACGCAATCTGCGTCCTGAACCAGGAGGGCGTGATCTTGGAGGCCAATCACCAGATGGAGAGGCTCCTCGCCCTCCCCCACGACCGGCTGATCGGCCGGCACATCTCCGACTTTGCGCCCTTCCCAGTGGTCGAGACGCCCGAGAACGTCCGGCAATTCCAGGAGACGGTGGCCTCAGGCGGAGGCCGTAACGAAAACGTCCTCCTCCGCCGCGGCGATGGAGCCCTGGTCGAAGTGGACTTCTCAATGTCGGTGAACGAGATAGAAGGGAAGGCGTATGTGCTGTCCATCGGGCGCGACGTCACCGAGCGGAACCGGGTCGCGGCGGCGCTCCGGGACGCCCAACAGCGCCTCCATCACCTCGTCTCCTCGAGCCCGGCAGTGCTCTACTCCCTGCGGGTCGAAGCCGAGAAGTTGATCCCCACCTGGGCGAGCGAAAACATCGAGCGCCTCAGCGGATACACCCCAGAGGACGTCACCACTCCAGACTGGTGGGACGAGCGCGTTCATCCGGCCGATCGCGCGGGCGTCCTTGCCCAGCTCCCGATACTCCTGTCGAAGGGCTATGTGGTCCGGGAGTACCGCTTCCGATACAAAGACGGCACCTACGGCTGGATCCGTGACGAGCAGGTCTTGATCCCTGACGAGAGGGGGCAGCCCGAGGTGGTGGGTTCGTGGTCCGACGTGACGCCGCGGAAGGACGCCGAGCTCAGGCTACAGCAAAGCGAGCAGCAATACAGGCTGCTCTTCGACAGCAACCCACATCCGGTGGCCGTCTTCGACCAGGAGACCTTCGCTTTCCTTGCGGTTAATGACGCCTCCCTGCGGCACTACGGCTACTCGCGAGACGAGTTCCTGGCCATGACCGTCAAGGAAATCCGAGTGCCCGAGGAGGTTCCCGCCCTGTTGACCGACTACGACCGCAGCCGCGACAAGACGGGCGATGCCACCTATCAAGTTCTCTCCTCAACGAGGCACCGCAAGAAGGGCGGCTCGGTGATTGAGGTAGAGATCGCGGCCAGCCCGATCACCTTCCAGGGCCGGCCGGCGTGGCTGGCGCTCGTGTCCGACGTCACCGAGAAGCGGAGCCTCGAGGCCCAGCTCCTCCAGTCACAGAAGATGGAGTCGATGGGGCGGCTGGCCGGCGGCGTCGCGCACGACTTCAACAACTTGCTCGGCATCATCACCGGCTACGCCGGCTTGATGCGTAAGAGCGTCTCCGCAGACCCGCGTCTCGCGAAGTATGTCGACGACATCGTCAAAGCCGCCGAAAGGGCGGCCGGACTAACCCGCCAGCTCCTGGCCTTCAGTCGAAAACAGGTGCTCCAGCCACGGATCCTCGACTTGAACGCAGTGGTGGGCGAAACAGAAAACATGTTGCGGCGGCTGATCGGCGAGGACATCCAGCTCCTTACGGTGTGCGACGACCAGCTGGGACCGGTGAGGGCAGACCCCGGGCAGATGGATCAAGTCCTGATGAACCTGGCCGTGAACGCCCGCGACGCGATGCCGCGGGGAGGGCGGCTCACGATCGAGACCGGCAACGTCGCCCTGGACCGGACGTACGCAGGCCGTCACGCGGGCGTCGAGCCGGGCCGGTATGTGATGCTGGCCGTCAGCGACACCGGCCACGGCATGACCCCTGAGGTCCAAGCCCGGGTCTTCGAGCCGTTCTTCACGACCAAGGAGCTCGGCAAGGGTACGGGGCTCGGGCTCGCGACCGTGCACGGGATTGTGAAGCAGAGCGGCGGGCACATCTGGGTCTACAGCGAGCCGGACAATGGCACAACGTTCAAGATCTACCTGCCCCGCGCCGACGCGCCCGAGGCAGATGCCCAGACGCCACCGCCGGCCGAAGGCGAGCTGCCACGAGGCTCGGAGACGATCCTGCTCGTCGAGGACGAAGCGAGCCTGCGAGGCTTCGTTCGGGAGTGCCTCGAAGCCGCCGGATATACCGTCCTCGAGGCCCGTCACGGGGTGGAGGCCCTGAAGATCAGCCAGCGCCACCCCGCTCCTGTCCACCTTCTGCTGACTGACGTTGTCATGCCGCTGATGAGTGGACGAGAGCTGGCTCAGGAGATACGGGCCTCGCGGCCGGAGGTCCGCGTCCTCTACATGTCGGGCTACACTGATGACGCCGTGGTTCTGCATGGCGTGCTCGCGGCAGACATGGCGTTCCTTCAAAAGCCATTCACGGCCGAAATGCTCGCGCGTCGGGTCCGCGAAGTGCTGGACTGACCGACGAGCAGAGTGGACAGCCGGGCGCCAAGGTCGTACGTCAGCGGCCTGTCGGGATCTGTCGTTGGTGACTTCTCTAGGGTAGATCAAGCATTCAGTGACGCGATTTCGGCCGGCATAGGGGCACAGTCCTCCTGCGCGATCAGACTGACAGCCGCACTTGGCACGGCCAGGGGGATCGGCTCTAATACTTCGGAACTGAGGGCGCCCAGAATGGCCCGGTTGTTGCTCATTGACGACGACACGCAGCTGGGCAACGTCTTTGCCCACATTCTTGGCGAGGCTGGCCACGACGTCATCCAGGCGGCCAGTGGCCCCGCGGGCATCGAGGCCGCGCGGCGCGCGCGTCCGGACTTGGTGCTCTGCGACGTGACTATGCCAGGAATGGACGGATATGCGGTACTTGCGGCGCTTAGGGCAGACTCACGTTTCGCCTCGACACCATTCCTGTTCTTGACCGGATTGCCCGCGGAGTATCACGCCCGAGCCGCAATTAGCATGGGCGCCGACGACTACTTGACCAAGCCCGTTTCTGACGAGGATTTGGTCAAGGCGGTGGAGGCCCGGCTTGCACGTCTCGATGCCACCCGCCGTGACGCGGACCGGCGAATCGATGAGATCCAACGCAACCTGGCTTTCCTGCTTCCGCACGAACTCCGTACCCCTCTCACCGTGATCCTTGGAGGGAGTGAGCTCCTGCGGGACTTGTGCGATGAACTGGCACCCAAAGAGGTCGCGGAGATGGCAACCGCGATCAACAAGGCCGGACAACGCCTGAACCGGATGGTTGAGAACTACTTGTTGCACGTGGGCCTGGAACTCAAACGGCTGGGCACGGCAGGGCTAGATGCTCTTGCATTCTCTGGCCGTTGCGGGGGTGACCACGTGGGCAACAGTGCCCGGGACCGCGCCCGCGAGCACGGTCGAGACCAAGACCTAGATCTCACCCTAGCGGGTGTGGACCTGCCCCTCGCTCCGTTGTACGCGGGCAAGATCGTGTCCGAGCTTGTTGACAACGCGCTCAAGTTCAGCGACGCGGGCAAGCGAGTCCTGGTGGCTTTGGGAGCAGTTAGGGGACGGGTTGCGCTGGAAGTCGTGGACCATGGCCGCGGGCTGACGGCCGACGAGATCGCCCAGGTAGGAGCGTTCCGTCAGTTCAATCGGCTGGTCTTGGAACAGCAGGGATCGGGGCTGGGGCTGACTCTCGTCAGGGCAATCGCGGAAGCGTCCGGCGGAACGCTCGAGCTCTCCAGCACGCCCGGGCAAGGGACTATCGCTCGCGCTAGTTGGCCGCATTGAGGCCCCGAGGTAAGCCTCCGTTCTCACTCCTCGGACCATGTCAGCTGTTTGGCGTCCGGTAGCCTTACGCCGGCGCTAGCCTTGAAGCGTTTGCGGGAGTTGTTGACGGAGTTGGTGCGCCCAGGCTGATTCGAACAGCCGACCTACGGTTTAGGAAACCGTTGCTCTATCCTGCTGAGCTATGGGCGCGCGGGCAACGCTCGGAGACTCGAGACTACCACAAGGGGAAGCAGCCTGCAGGTGATCCTAGTAACGGATGAGGCTATTCACCCTATACCCCATGAGCTTCTCGCGTCCATTGAGGAAGGTCAGCTCGACCAGGAAGGCGTAGGCCGCGACGATGCCGCCCAGCTTCTTCGTGAGGTCTCCCACCGCCCGGGCCGTTCCTCCGGTTGCAATCACATCGTCTACGATGAGCACGCGCTCCCCGGCCGACACGGCATCCTCGTGGATCTCGAGGGAGTCCGTCCCGTACTCCAGGTCATAGGTGGCCTTTACCGTCCGCGCCGGCAGCTTGCCCGGCTTCCGCACCGGCACAAAGCCCGCCCCCAGCCGACTGGCGACCAGGCTGCCCAGAATGAAGCCCCGGCTCTCGATGGCCACGACCTTGTCCACCCTCTCTCCCCCACAGAGAACTACGAAGAGGTCTACGGCTCGCCGGAATGTCACGGGGTCCTTCAGGAGGGTCGTGATGTCCTTGAAGACGATCCCCTTTTTCGGGAAATCAGGGACGTCGCGAATCGCTGCCTTCAAGGAATCGATGTCGGCCTGGAGGTCCATGCCAGCTCCTAGCGAATGTGAAAGCCCTGATCGCCGCGAGAAGCGATGGCTGCGCGCTCTAGCCCCTCGACCCGGGCGAAGGCCGGACCCTCCCGTAGCCGGCCCTCGAAGTGGAGCAGCGTCTCCTCGGAACCCTCCGCTACGACCTCCACCGTCCCGTCGTCCCGGTTGCGAGCGTAGCCGGCCACTCCCAACGCCTCCGCTTGCCGGAGGACAAAGTAGCGGTAGCCGACACCTTGCACCCGCCCTTGTACCAGGAACCGATACGCGGCCACCTCACCTCCTTCGGGCGAGACTACCATAGCCGTGAGCCGTCCCGTGCCGGTCCACCCCGGTCCTTGGTGATCGCGACCACCGTGGCTCGCGTGGCACGCACGTAGTCCTCCGGCGCCAAGAGGATCTGAGTCCCCCTTACCCCTGCCGGGACTGAGATTGTGGGATGCGCGAGCGCGCTCTCGTCAAACTAGACGGGATAGTCCCTCTCGCCACCGAGAGCCCTCACCCCCCCTCGCACCGAGCCCGCTAGGCCCGGACCTCCTTGAGAGGGACGAGACCGACACTCCGGTCGCCCGTGACGCGGGCCAGAGCCTCTGACGCCCACTCCCCCCGATCAGAGCCGGACCCTCAAAACGAGCGTCTTTTCAGGCGCTCGACGCTGAACTTAGCGGTGTCCGCCACCGCCATGACGGCCATAACCCCCGCCTGGACTGGGTCCGTCACCACCAAGTCCGCGGCTTCCGGCACGCCCCCCGCCATGTTCAGGCTGATGACGAGCAGGCCCTGGGCTCGCACCTCCCGCACCGCTTGCTCGATCTCGCCGCCCATCAGGGAGCCCGCCAGCACCAGGGCCCGCGCGCGGGGCAGCCGGGTCACGGCACGAACCGCAGCCGCCAGAGCCTCCTCGCCCACCAGCGGGATGGTATCCACGGAAATGTGCTCGCCGCGGATGTTGTGGCGGTCAGCTTCCGAAATCGCACCGATCGCGACCTGCCCAACCTGGGCCCCGCCCCCCATGATGATAATGCGTTTGCCGTAGATCCTCTGGAACGTCTCCACCAATTCCACGGACTGCACGACGGGCAGGCCCCGAAGCTCTTCGGTCAGGGCGGCGGGGCCGGCGGGGAGATCGATTTCGAAGTATATGAGGCTCTCGTTTGGGCTCCGCTCCACGATCTCCACCGACGTGATGTCGCCCCGGTGGCGAGCAATCACACCCGAGAGCTGGTGGAGCACGCCCGGGCCGCTCTGGGCCTTCACGGCTACACCGATTGTCCGATCGGCCAATCGCCCCCCGCGCCCTTGGACCATCTGGCCCAACGAGTATACCCGCGCCGATCCTGGGGAGGCCCGACTCATTCCCCGACGTCGGTCCCGGTCAGGACCGGACTGAGCGCGGCCGGCGGGGTTTGATTTGCGAGGTCGTCAAGGAGAACACCAATCCCGCCGTCAGATTTCCCGGCCGAGGAACGCGTGGCCCACGCTAGGTCGAATGGGGACCCACGCGTTGGCGGGCGCGGCCCAGCACCAGGACCGCGTTGTTGCCTCCAAAGGCAAAGGAGTTCGAGAGCGCGGTCTCTACAGGGGCCGCACGGGTCGCCGTGAGGTAGTCCAGGGCCGGTAGGCCGGGATCGACCTCCGTCAAGTTTGCCGTGGGTGGAAGACGACCCTGCTCAAGGGCGAGGACCGTGGCCACCGCTTCCAGGGCACCCGAGGCCCCCATGGCGTGCCCGTGCACCGCCTTCGTGGAACTTACGGGAAGGCGGGGCGCTTGGGCACCGAACAGGGTGGCAATGGCCTCCGCCTCCAGTTGATCGTTCACGTTGGTTCCCGTCCCGTGGGCGTTGATGTAGCCAACCGCCTCCGGTTTCACTTGGGCGTCCTCGAGAGCCCCCGCCATGCACGACCTCACACCCTCGGCGTCGGGATGGGTGACGTGCCCGGCATCGGCGTTCGCGGCGTAGCCCAGAACCTCGCCGAGCACCCGCACCCCCCGTCCCTCCGCGTGTGCGAGCGTTTCTAGGACGAGGAACGCCGCCCCCTCCCCGATCACGATTCCCTGGCGATCGCGGCCGAAGGGCCGACAGGCTCGCGCGGGATCATCCCCCGCGGGGGCGAGCACCCGCATTGCGTTCCAGGCCGCCAGCACGATGGGAGTGAGGGGCGCCTCGGCCCCGCCGGCCAGCATGACGTCCGCATCCCCAGCGCGCAGGAGCCGGAACGCCTGGCCGATGGCATGGGTGGCAGCGGCGCACGCCACCGAAAGCGTCAGGTTGGGTCCGCGCAGCCCAAACCGGGCAGCGAGCAGCGCCGCAGGCGCGTTCGCCATGGCGGTCGGGATGACCGTGGGCCGCGGACGCGTCCCCGGGCTCGTAAAGCATATCCGGTAGGTCTCTTCGGTCTCCGCGATGGGGCCGAAGCCGGAGCCCACGAACACTCCGCCCCGGGAGCGCTGCGACGGCGTCAGACCCGACGCCGCAAGGGCCTGTGTCGCCGCCGCACAGGCGTACTGAGCAACCCGCGACGTGGTCGCCAGGACGCGTGCGGGCAGCCAGGTTCCGGGTTCGAACCCGGAAACGGAGGCACCGATGGGGTCCTCAAGGCCGGGAGCGTCAAGGCCTTGCAGTCGCTCGACCCCGGGACGTCCCGTGAACACCCGCTCCGCGAAGGAGGTGAGGTCGCAGCCCAGCGACGAGACTTGGCCGAGGCCGGTCACGACTACCCGCTGGCCTGACATCACGGCCACCGTCCCCGTTCAGCGGGCAGGAGCGGCCGTGTTCTGTAGCGCCTCGATGCCGTCGCAGACCGCCCGCACCGTCCGGAACTCGCTGACCCGATCATCCGGCACCGAGACCTTGAACTCCTCCTCGATCTCGAAAATCAGGTCGAGAGCGTCTAGCGAGTCAAGCTCCAAGTCTTCCTGGAGTCGCGAATCCTCGCTCACCTTTTCAAGGGGGAGGCTCCGGAAGCGGGCGATGATGCCACGCACGCGGTCGAAGGTCTCGGCACGCACAGGAGGATTATCACCCGCGGGCCGAGCCCTTGTCACTCAGGAATGACCGTGGATCGACCTTGACGCCCTCCCTTTTCCCGCCCGCCCCCGCCGCCTCTAGCTTCCGCCATCCTGTGGCTCGCTGAAGCATCGAGGTCCAGGCGATAGATCTGCTTGAGCTTCTGGATCGTGCGCAAATTCTCCGCTTGGAAGGGCTGCTTGCCCTCGAAGGAGTGAAGAACAATGCCCTCCAGGAGGTCCCCCAGGGTGATGTCATGCAGTTCCGCCAGCGCCTTCAAGACCTTGAGGATCCGCTTCTCCATCCGGACCCCCGTCTGCACGCGCTGAACCACAAGCGCGCCCGACCCCGACCTCGATCGCGGGCGCTTCGAACCCATCCTTGTCATATGGCCACCGCGAGGCGTCCGGGAATCATCTCGCCACCAATGTAGTTCGGTACAGTCTCGGGTTCAACGGGTCATGGCCCCAAAGAACAGGACGCTCCTTCTGAGCGACCTATTCGGGTACCCACCGCCGCCGCCCAAGCGAGTCGGCGAGGGCGAGCCCCGTCTCGAGCTCAGCCGCTCAAAAGCAAACACAGGGCCCGCCCGCACCACCCCGCCCGGGCCCCCGTCGCTGAATCAGCCAGCGAGCAGGCGCTTCGACCGTGGGTGGCCGCATAGAGCTCTCCGCGATCGGGACAGTGGTGAGCCCCGCGATCTCCGCGTTGGGGATCCCCGGTGCCGCCGGCGTCCAAAAGCGCGCCGCACTTGCGGTTGACGCCTGAGCTAGCGGGCCAGCCTGCTCCTCGGCACTATTCCTCGGACCTCGCCTGACCACCTCTAGTGTAATGCTTCGGAGTTGGCGAGGGACGCGCCCGGGCCGGTTGGGAGAGCAGAGGCCCGGTGCGCCCTCTTGATGAAGGCTGAGCACGAGAGTGGCGATTTGCGCCTACCGGTTCCGGGCGTACCCGACGCCGCGGCAGCAGCGCCGGCTGGCCCGGGAGTTCGGGGCCGCGCGCTGGGTCTATAACCGTGGCCTGGAAACGATCTCCCGGGCCTGGCGCGAGCGGCAGGAGCGGGTCACCGGTGTGGATTTCTCTCGCCAAGTGACCAAGCTGAAGCAGGGCGAGGTGCCCTGGCTAAAGGAAGTCTCGAGCTACGTGCTCACCCAGTCGCTTCGGGACCTGGACCGGGCCTTTAAGGCTTTCTATGCCAAGCGGGCCCGCTACCCGCGCTTCAAGAAGCGGCGCGGGGAGCAGGCAGTCCGCTATCAGCTCGATAAACGACTCAAGAATTCCTATGTCGCGGGGTCGCGCCTGGTCCTGCCCCGCCTCGGGGGCGTGAAGCTCGTCTGGTCTCGGGTACCCCCTGGGCGACCGAAGATGGTGACCGT
>Ga0210399_10001066_pt1 | contig 21438 bp, 18 predicted proteins | sample IncBWC14MmetaG_FD_150865 | JGI IMG/M metagenome (GOLD analysis project Ga0210399, IMG submission 150865) | Forest soil microbial communities from Barre Woods Harvard Forest LTER site, Petersham, Massachusetts, United States - Inc-BW-C-14-M | ecosystem: Environmental > Terrestrial > Soil >... | reverse complement strand
GGGGCAAGAGCTCCCGAAGAGAGGGAACCAGCACCAGGGCATAGATAAAGGAGTCCATCCCGTCCAAAGCCCAACCACCCCAGGACGCCCAAAACCCGCGAATCTGATTTCTTGTGAGAGCTACCGCTTTCGCGGAATCCGAGAGGCTGATCGAATTTGGAACCTGCGAGGACATGAGGAGAGACGTTGGCAAAACTTTGGCAAAATCTGTGTAACACTTTGTTTTTGTCATTCCGAAGCCGAAGGCGGAGGAATCTGCACTACCAACGCGCCGTCCTGATGCAGATTCCTCCGCCATGTTCGGCATCGGAATGACAAGACCGATGTGAAGAAGCGATATTACACTCGCCCGGTCCTTCGTCAACACTGTTATGGGTTAAAGTCTTCGAACGCACTTCGACAAAGCTTGCGTTAGCAGCGCGGGTTGACTGAGCCTTTCCCGGCTTCTCAATTCGCCGCGATTCCGGGATGATTGGCAGTAGGTTCTCCTTTGACCTTAGAGCCTGGAGAAGCAGAGCGCATGCCTTACACACGACGAAAGTTGCTCGCGGGTCTTGGATTGGCCAGCCTTCAGATGTGGATCCCGTCCTGGCTCCAGAAAGCCGAAGCATCTTCGCCCAGGGAACCCTCCGCCGCGAAAAAAGACACATGCCCATTTCGCTTGGCAGTCATCAACGACGAAATCACCCAAGACTTCGAAAGAGCCTGCCAGATCGTAGCCCGCGATTTCGGCTTGCATTGGATCGAACTGCGTTCCATGTGGAACAAGAACATCACCGATCTCAGCGCCAAACAGATCGAGGATGCGCGCAAACTTCTCTCCGAGTACAAGCTGCAGGTCACTGATATCGCGAGCCCGCTTTTCAAGACAGACTGGCCGGGAGCCCCCCGCTCATCGCAGAGCGAAACACGCGACCAGTTCCATGCGAACGTTGACCCCGCCGCCCAGGATAAGCTCCTCGAACACTGTATTTCCCTTGCGCACACTTTCCAGACGGACAGGATTCGCTGTTTTGATTTCTGGCGCCTGGACGATCCGAAGGCGTATCGTCAGGCGATCAATGCCAAGCTGCAAAGAGCCGCCGAACGTTGTGCGAAAGACGACCTTATTCTCCTGCTCGAAAACGAAATGTCCTGTAACACCGCGACCGGAGAAGAGTCAGCCGCCGTCCTCCAGGCGGTTCCCAACAGAAATTTCAGGCTGAACTGGGATCCGGGAAATGCCGCAGCCATCGGCGATACGCCGTATCCGGCCGGCTATCAACTCTTGCCGAAAGATCGCATTGGGCATTGTCATTGCAAGGATGTCGTACGTAAGTCGGACCACAAATACGACTGGGCTCCCGTGGGTGGTGGCATCGTAGACTGGGTTGGTCAGCTTCAAGCTTTACAGCGCGATGGCTTTCGCTATGCGCTGAGCCTTGAAACCCACTGGCGAGGCGCGGGCACGCCGGAAGCGTCTACCCGGACCAGCATGGATGGACTTCGGAAAACGTTGACGAAAGCCGGAATTTCCTGCTGAGCGGATGCCAGCCGCCATCCGCTGGCAGTGAAGTGTCCACTCATAATAAGGAGAAGCAATGGTGACGCGACGCGAATTCCTGGATGCGCTTGCCATAGGGGCGGCGGGCCTTGCCGCCGGGACCACCGCAAAAAGCTATGCCCGGATCCTGGGTTCCAACGAACGCCTGAATTTTGCCGTCATTGGGCTGAACGGGCGCGGCTATGCACACCTCTCTTCCCTGAATGCGAACCGGTCTGTCGCACGCATCTCGCATGTGTGCGACGTGGATGGCAACATCCTGAACAAGTTCGCCAACGCAGTGCAGAAGGAAACAGGAGAGGCACCGGCGGCAGAGAAAGACTTCCGCAAAATTCTCGAGTCCAAAGAGGTCGACGCCATCACGATTGCCACGCCAGATCACTGGCATGCTCCTATGGCCATTGCCGGCCTGCAGGCCGGCAAGCACGTGTATCTGGAAAAACCCTGCAGCCACAATCCCGCGGAAGGAGAAATGCTGATTCAGGCGCAACAGAAATATCGCAAGCTCGTGCAAATGGGCAATCAGCAGCGCTCCTCGCCTCACACCATCGAGATCATTGCAAAGATTCACGACGGCATCATCGGCAAGCCTTATATGGCGAAGGCGTGGTACGCAAACGTGCGCAAGTCGATTGGCGTCGGTAAAGAGATTTCTGTCCCGCCGCAACTTGATTGGGAATTGTGGCAAGGCCCGGCTCCGCGTCGCCCCTACCAGGACAATGTGCATCCCTATAACTGGCACTGGTTCCGGAACTATGGTACCGGCGAGACCCTCAACAACGGCACTCACGAGGTCGATGTTTGCCGCTGGGCGCTCGCTGTCGATTATCCGAAACGAGTAACTTCCTCCGGCGGAAGATACCACTTCAAGGATGATTGGCAGTTTTACGACACGCTGGTAACCAGCTTTGAATATGAAGACCGTTTGATCTCGTGGGAAGGGAAGAGCTGCCAGGGAATGAAGTATTACAACCGCGATCGGGGTTCGCTCATTATGGGTAGCACCGGTACCGTCCTTATAGATCGCGACGGTTACGAGATCTACGACCTTAAAGGCGCCAAAACCAGCGAATGGAGGCAGCCTACCAATACCTCCTCCGCTGATCTCGTCGGTGTCGATTCCATGACGGATGCCCACTTCGCGAACTTCATCGCCGGAATTCGCAAAGGAGAGAAGCTCAATGCTCCGGTGTCAGAGGGCAACATTGCCGTTACCATGCTTCAGCTCTCGAACATTGCGTGGGAAGTGAACCGCGAGTTGCAGTTCGACCCCAAAAACGGCCACATCCAGGGCGACCCCGAAGCAATGAAAATGTGGCAGCGCGAGTACGAAAAGGGCTGGGAACCACACCTCTGATCTCGATAAATAATCACGAGCCGGGTCCCCCTCGGGTCGTTTGCGAGGTGAGGATGGGAATTTTCCCGACACTCGGCAACGACCCCAAAACATCGGTGGTTTTGAAAGGTGCTTTGAAAGGCTCGGTTTTATGACGATATTCTCGTCGGCACCAAGCGTTTATCAAATGTCGACGACGAGAATCGACTTCAACAGCTGCGAAGCCTGATGGAATGAGGCTGCTGGTAGCACTGTTCAGAAGTATCTGTGCGCTACTCAGGCTGGATGTTCGTTTGTAAGAGGTAATTTTCGATGTGACTCCGGTGTAAACCCGACACCTCCTCCTGACTATCGCTTCAGTGCTGTAACCTTCTGCGGAAATGGAGTCACTGATGGTCAGACTCCCCCGCATCCAAACCCGACTTTGTGGGCCGCTGATGGTTCAGGACCATGCTGGTACACAAACGGTCTGGGCAACAGCCCTCCGAGTTTGTGCCTCCATAAATATCCTGCAACCGCCAATTTGTTGGACAACGGACCTTCTCGTAGCTCTCCGTTGTACATTACTCAGGTTCCACTGGACACGAACGGACCCTCTACACAGTACGGCATCACGCATTGAGGAGTGGGGACAATGAAAACAGCATTCCGTTTGTTCGGCACTCTGGTCGTCACTTTGGCCGCATGCATCGTGGTGTTCTATGGGTGGCAAATGTACTGGAGCGTCCACGACCCGCACGAAAATTACGCAAGAATCTTCCACCTGTTTCAAGCCAGCGAGTTGTTAGCCGTTGTGCTAGTTGGACCATCTGCGTATTGGCTGACGAAAGCGATGACAAAGTGAACATGAAGGTAAACGAAGAGAAAGAAGGGATCACGGTCAATTTCTCTATCAAGGGGCAGGAATCTACACCGGAAATGCTATCCGGCGAGGAGCCCTGCCCTAGTTGTTCCAGGCTTTTTAAAGAGCACAGCCACGAGCAGATCATGGCATGTGCAGAAAAGGCGAAACCCGCTGGCAAATAGACATCCAGAATGCAATCGTGAGCAAAAAAAAGAAAGCGGCCTCTGAATCCCTTCGGACCAGAAGCCGCTTTTCTGTGCCAGTTCTGCCTGTGTGATTACATTCTATCCCGCCTGTTTGTTCCCCGCCTGGTATTCCTTGATGATGGCGAGGGCTTTTTCCGCCTGACCTTTCGTAGTATTTTTCCATTGAATCCAACAGGAGAAACATGTCCGTGCACATCGTCAGGTGGGTCGTGCTTTTTGCATCGATCTGTTTGCTCGTCGTAACGCCTGCCGCCGCCCAATCGCCGCCCTCCATCCCGACTCTTCCGGGCAAGCTTGAGTGGCTCAATACGCCAAGGTCATCGCGAATGGATGGAAAGGTCTTTGTCATTTCCTCCGGAGCCAAGACCGACTGGTTCGTCGATCCCTTCGATGGAACCGTTTCCAAGAATGCTCCGATCCTGCTCTTCACTCCGGGCTCCGATTTTGTCTTAACCGCACGAGTCACTGTTAAATTCGCGACGAAATGGGATGCGGGAGCACTGATGCTGCGGGGTGATGATCACCATTGGGCGAAGCTGTCATTCGAGTTATCTCCTGACCGTCAGCCCACTTTGGTGACAGTCGTCACGCGCGGGCTCTCGGATGACTGTAATTCGGCGCATATTCAAGGAGATTCCGTGTACCTGAGGATCGCGAGGAGCGATAAAACCTACTTGTTTTACTCATCCGTGGACGCAAGCCACTGGGAGATCCTTCGTACTTTCAGCCTCGATACCGATCTCCCCATCCGCGTCGGCTTCGAATCGCAGTCGCCGGCCGGGGAAGGCGCGATCGCATCGTTCTCCTCCATCACCTACACTCCGCGGCGCATTGAGAACATCTACAAGTAACGGAAGATCCACGCGATCGGTCCGGCTTCAGACTTCATACTGAAACCGCTGATCATCAGTGCAATAAGGAAGTTATTTTCCCCTCATCCGCCTCCGTGCTGGTTCCTGAGCTGGAGCTATCGAAGCGCGCTGTTCTTTTCTCACGTGGGATAGTCCTCGCTTCAATTCCTCCGACAGGTCTGCCTCGTTTGTCACCACGTGTACCGGCTCCCCGGATTCTCTTCCCAGCCAGTTGTTCAATTCTTCCGGAGTTGCAACCACAAACCGGCCCTGCCGGGTGACCGGCATGCCCGTCGTGGCCCAGCGTTGTGCGACCGATATCGGCTGTCCCAGGAATTCCGCGATTTGTTTCCACCCCTGCAACAGGTCGGACTGTGGTTCCTCAGACACTGTCGGGCTCCTTGCCCTGATCAATTTGAATGCGCATGAATTGTGATGTTTTGGGACCGGCGAAGGATGGGAATCTTGCATTTTTCCGTCGGGAAAGAATGCGCCTTGTGAGCGCCTTGGTTCCCCCGATGAGTTCTCGAAATTGGCAAGAAGAGCTCGGAGAGTCGCTTCCCTGAAAACGGAAAACCGGGCAGGAGTCCTCGTTACGTCGATTCCCACCCGGCTTTAAGCTGATCTCGAACCAGTTACTGCGTTGCGAATTTGCGACGCACCATGCTGCCCAAGCCGAGCAGACCCGTACCCAGCAAGGTCAACGTACCCGGCTCCGGAACTGCGGCGAGTGAAAACGTCGTCTTTCCGTGAAGGTCGTCAAAGGACAGGTGTCCATCTTCGCTCTCGAGTCCGAAGAATTGCGTGGTTGTACCATTCAACGCCAAGCCATTCACCACGGCTGAGAACGTTCCCACCAGCTTATACATATCATCGGAAATCTTGGTCCAGGCTCCGGCAAAGTTGCTTGCAAAAAGAACGGTCCCCTGGCCATTAACCGTGATGTCAAAGGTGCCGGCGCCGAACTGACCGCCGCCGAGCAGACTACCCGTGAAGTTTCCGGTGTTGAACCCGATCGTGCCCAGATCTCCCGACGCAACGACCTGACCGTTAAGGCTGATTTGGTTCAGAAAGGAAACCACGTTGATTCCGCTGCTGCCCCCACTCGCGGAGACAATTCCCTTGTTGTCGAACTGGATTGAGTCGGCGAACGCTGGCGCCACGAACAGCGCAATCAATATCCCCAAAAGTGCAAAGCGCAACTTCATCGCGATCTCCTGAAGGTCGGGAGCAGCGCCAATGCCACAACCCGTTTCTAACCTGTGTGATCGGTTGCCGACAGGAGTCGGAGGGGAGTCAACCGTCGTTCACGACATCGCAGGTAGGGGTCCAATCGGGGGGAATTGCATTCTATTCAGAATCAAGCGATTACCTGCGCTCAAAAAAGATATCCAAAGTAACAGTTACCGCAAAACTCTGCGACATTAGGAGAGAAATGGATTTCCCTTTCACTTGTAAGCGACTTGCAAACGCCGCATCGCAAAGTGTTTTGCATACGACGGAAGAAGCTCGGCTCCGAGAATGCCGGCAAGCTGGATCGCGAAAAGTGTTGGAGTGCTTGGGCTTTTGTTTCAATGCTCGAATCGGTCGAGACGCTTTTGTTCTGCCCGGATGTTCGCTTTGACCATCATCCCCGACTTACACGCAGTGGACCTCTGTCTCCGGAGGTACTACGATATGCAACGGCAGGAGGAGACGCCATGTACTTCGAGCAGTTTTACCTGGGCTGCCTGGCTCATGCATCCTACATGCTGGCCTCGGAGGGTGAAGCCGTAGTGGTCGATCCCCAGCGTGACGTTGACATTTATCTAAAAGCGGCCGATGAACAGGGCGTTCGCATCCGCCACATTTTCGAAACTCATCTCCATGCCGATTTCGTTTCTGGCCACCGCGAACTCGCGGACCGCACCGGAGCCACGATCTACATTGGTCCGCACGGAGGAGCGCGTTTCGCCCGCATCGAAGTGCAGGACGGTTTCCAGTTGAGCGTTGGAAAAATCCGCATTCAAGTGCTTGCGACGCCCGGCCATACGCCGGAAAGTATTTGTCTCGTCGTAACAGATGAGGAGAAGTCCGCTAAGCCGTGGGCGGTGCTGACGGGGGACACCTTATTTATAGGAGACGTCGGCCGGCCCGATCTATCCGAATCCCATACACCTGCCGAACTCGCCGGCATGCTCTACGACAGTCTCCACAACAAGCTCCTGAAGCTCCCCGATGACGTTCTGGTCTATCCCGCCCATGGCGCCGGCTCGCTTTGCGGACGCAACATGCGCGCCGAGCGCTCCTCCACCATCGCCACCGAGCGCCTGACCAACTACGCCTTGCAGATTCCAAGCCGCCAGGAGTTTATTCGCGAACTGACCTCCAAAGTGCCGGTGCGTCCGGAATATTTCTCGCAGGATGCCGAGATCAATCGCGACGGTGCGTCTGCGCTCTCAGAATTGCCGGAACTCGCTTCCATCCAGCCGCAGGAACTCCAAGCGCTGCTCGACGCCGGAGTCACAGCTTTGGACGTTCGTCCAGGCGACGCATTCGCTTCCGGACACGTGCCCGGTTCCATCAACATCGCATTGTCGGGGCAGTTTGCCTCCTGGGCCGGGTCCGTACTCGGTCTTTCATCGCGTCCCGTCCTGATCGCAGAAACGGCGGACCAGATTTCCGAGGCGCGCTTACGCCTGGCGCGCGTCGGAATCGAAGACGCCCGCGGATACTTGCAGGGCGGCTTCGCTGCATGGAAGGAAGCCGGTTTGCCGATCGCCGAGTTCCAGCAGATTGCTGTCGAAACTCTGCGAGATTGGCTGCAAGCTGGCCACGCTGAACTGCTCGACGTTCGGCGCGAAGGCGAATGGAAATCCGCTCACATCCAAGGCGCCACGTGGTCCCCTCTCGACACCCTCGCGAAGTCTCTACCTCCCATCGATCCGAACGCCCCCATTGCGGTTCACTGCAAAAGCGGCTACCGAAGCGCCATCGCGTGCAGCGTCCTGCAGCGCGCCGGATTCCGCAATGTAGCCAACGTCGTGGGCGGCTTCGACGCATGGCAAGCCGCCAATTTGCCCTTTGTGACCGAGCAGCCCATCGAAGTCTGAGGCCCGCCGCGATCGGCACGGGCCTCAGTGGATTCACTCCGGCTCTCTCTCTTTTACAAAGAACGCAGGAAGCTCAGCAGGTCCTGCATCTGCGATGGTGTCAAGGCATTGAACTGGTGTACGACTCCGCTTGCCTCCGACTCGCGGCCATCATGCGCCCGAATGGCTTGCACTAAGTCAGACGTGCGACCGTCGTGCAGGAAAAAGAGCCGTTGTCCCAGGCCCCACAAAGGTGCAGTGCGGAATTGATCCGCGCCCGCTGCTCCTTGCGCGATCCGGTCCGCCAGCCCCCATCCCATGTGATGGAGCGCGAAATCGGAATAAGGATTGTAGGTAACGTTTGACATCCCTGTGTACCGGGATGTTCCGGTCGTGAGCGAGGGCGAATGACACAAGGTGCATCCCACCTTATCGAATAGCTGTGCGCCATTCTGGGTGGGAACCGTGGGGGTTGCGGGTGTCGGCGGAGCGGATAAGCGAGCGAAGTTGGCGAAGTTTTCGATATCCGTAACTTGCTCTCCGCCGCTGCTCGATGTACTGGAGTCCTCGGGCGACGGGTTAAACGCGCATCCCGCGACGGCCGAGCGCTCGTTCGGGAATATCTCATTCGACACCCCTTGTTCCACGTTGTACGCCTCCGCCACAAACATAAGTAGAGACTTGTTCTGCGCCTTCCAGCCAAAGCGCGTGATGGTGCCGTCATTTCCGCTCGTGTTGAAGGTGCCGCGAATTCCGAGGAGCGCCTTGCGATCTGCATTCGCCGCCAGGTTTGCCCGAAGCACATCGTCGGGCGTCATTTCCACCAGCCCGAGTCCGAACAGCGGCGTGGGAATCCGGAAAATCACGTTGTTGCGTCCAAGCTCTTTTGCAAAGTCGGGTTGAGCCAGACTGCATCCTGCGGCATCACTGCGGCCAGTGATCGTGAAGAGGTTATGGACACCACCGTCCGGAACAGCTCCCCGTTGTGTGACCGTCACGACGAAACGAGCTTCCCGAACCGGACCATTCGCTGTAATGAATGGCGGAAGCGCATTGCGAGCGCCGTCCATTGTCGCCAGCGCAACCTGAGGATTGGGAATCGGACTTTGCGGGTTGTTCATTCCCGGGCTGCTTCCGCCCGCGCTGGGTTGCGCGTGGCACTGCGCACAGCTGTTTCCGTTGAAGCCGGGTCCCAGCCCAGTTCCAGTTTCTCCCGTCATTCCACCCTTCACTGAATCTACTTCCATGAAAGTTTGCAGTCCTTGCGTGAACATGGCCTGTTCGTTCGCATTCAAAGTGGGGTAGTAGCTTCCAGCCCCGGCCGCGCCGCTGCGCGGCCCAGGATCCTGTTGCGCCAACAGCTTCCGTTCGCTGAACGGGGTGAGTAGAGCCAGACACACTACGAACGTCAAAGTCTTTGTGCGATTCACTTGGGCCCTCCTTCGGGGGAAGCAGACACACGTCTGCCCTGTCCTACATCGGTGGATTCGTGGGAGGAGTAGCGCGAAGTCTTCCCAATGGCCCAGCTCTGGCGACCTAACCCAGATCAGTGCGCGAGCACGTTCGCGACACTGACACCATCCTCGGCCGTGGCGCCTGCGCTAGAGCTGGAATGACTTCAAAGCAAGTGCGAGATGGCGAGGACTCTAAGGTCGAACCGCGTTCGCGGTCAAGATGTCCGGAAGTACATGGGGCGAGTATGAGTCAACGCGGCACCACTGCGCTTTCGTCAGCTTTCGTCAAAGGTCCGTTAGAGACCTGGCTGTTGCTTGTGCTCGTATCAGGGCTCGGCTTTCAGCCAAGCGCTTCGCGATGCACACGTAGGCTCAGACGCCGGGGTCCCCATCAAGCCCGTTCCTGGCTTGATGGGGTGGAGATGCCCTCGTCGTGTTTTGGAGGGCGCAGCTTCGAGGTTCGCGTAGGGGCAGACGCCCCGTCTGCCCAGCCGAGCGAAGCTCGGCTTCAGGAAATTATCGCCCACCTCCTCTCTGTTTTCCGACCAACGCGACGCCGGGTCTTTCAGCACTCTGTGGACCCGAGTCCTCACATCAAGAACACCCAAAAGTACGCACGCTTGGGAGCGTTGGCCACATTGTTTAACTATCCTCTGCCTTTTGAGCTTGTTACCGAGAATTTGCAACCCCATGACAATTCCTTGACAATTGCTAACCCCTTATCTATGTACCCTTTCTTTGACAAGGCCGAGGCATAGGACCAGAATTGCACAGCTCGCTCGGGAGTCCGCACAATGCTCGGTTCCTAACAATTTCTGTTTCGAGCGTCTAATTGCGGAGTGGTTCAATTCTCCGCAGGAAACTGGATAATGGAACGAATTCTCGTTGTCGAGGACGACCGCGCCGTGCACCGGGCCCTAAAACGGCTATTTGAGCCGGAGGGCTACTCTGTCGACGCTGCCTTCGACGGACAGTCCGGACTCGAAGTATTCCGCAGCGCCCAGCCCGCCGCAGTGGTGCTGGACTTGCGCCTCCCGGGCATGCCGGGCCGCGATGTTTGCCGGGAGATCAAGCAATCCGCCCCCGCCGTCCCTGTGATCGTGCTGAGTGCAGCCTCCGACGTGATGGACAAAGTTCTGCTCCTGGAACTGGGTGCTGACGACTACGTCACGAAGCCATTCAGCCCAAAGGAATTGCTGGCTCGCGTGCGCGCGGCGGTTCGGCGGTCGAACCGGCCAGTGATCACTGAAACCTTCGCGTTTGACGGCGTCGTGGTCGATTTCACTAAGATGCAGGTACTGCGCGAAGGCGCTGAGGTCGCTCTGACTCCTCAGGAGTTCAAGATCGTCAAGTTCATGACGCAAAATCCGAACCGTGTGATTTCGCGTGAAGAGCTCTTGAATGACGTTTGGGGATATCAGAACTACCCCACCACGCGCACGGTCGACAATCATATTCTGAAGCTCAGGCAGAAACTGGAAACCGATCCCGCCAACCCGGTCCACTTCCGAACCGTGCATGGGGTAGGCTACAAGTTTGTGCCGTAGCCGCAGCAACTCAAGCGCAGGCATTCGGAGGAGCGCGAACAAGGATGGGAAAGTTCCGACTACGGACGAAATTCCTGTTCTCGCTGATCCTGGTCGGCGTCGGGCTCACTGCGGGCACGTTGTTTGTCGCCCGTCAGACCGCCGAGCAGCAGGTTCGTCTGCAGATCCATCAGGATCTTCACAACTCGGTATATACATTCGGAAACGTTCAGAAGCTCCGCGAACAATCTCTTACCCATTCTGCAGAACTGGTCGCCGACCTGCCTATCCTGAAGGCACTCATGACCACCAATCATCCGGTCACCATCCAGGATGCGTCCCAGGAATTGTGGCGGCTTGCGGGCAGCGATCTCCTAGTCTTGGCCGACCGCACTGGGAAGCTGGTCGCGTTGCATGCGAAAGCATCCGACTTCGGCAGTGATGCCGCGCAGAATTCCCTCACGAACTCCCTTGCTTCGGAGCAGGGTGCACATTGGTGGTGTGGCAGCAAGCATCTGTTCGAAGTCTCAATCCAGCCGATCTACGTGGGCAACCGCTCCGAGAATCGCGTTCTGGGCTATCTTGCACTCGGGTATGAAATCGATGACCGCGTCGCCCGCGAGTTGAGCCAGGTCGCCGCCAGTCAGGTAGCGTTTTTGTATGGAAACATCCTGGTACGCAGCACGCTCTCGCCCCTGCAGGAAACCGATCTGATCCAGCATGTGAGCAATTCATTGAACGGAAGTGAATCTACTCCCACCCAGATTCAGCTCGGCCAGGAACGTTTTCTGGCCACCAAGGTCGACCTCGCCCCCGGAGGCACGCCCCCAGTGCAGTTAAGCGTCCTCAAGTCTCTCGATCAGGCCACCTCATTCCTGGGCCGCCTGAACCGCCTGCTCCTCGCCTTGGGATTGCTAGCTGTCGTGGTCGGCAGTTGCATGGTCTTCATCTTCTCGCACACCCTCACCCGTCCGCTGGGCACCTTGGTGGAAGGCGTTCGCGCCTTGGGCAAAGGAGACTACGACTATCCCCTGGTCGTCCGTGGAAGCGACGAAGTGGCCGAGGTCACTGCATCCTTCCTCCGCATGAGAACTGGCTTGCAGGAAACGCAACGCAGGTTGATCGAAGCCGAGAGGCTTGCCACCATCGGCCGCATGGCAAGCTCGATCTCTCACGATCTGCGGCATAGTCTGGCGGCCGTCATGGCGAATGCCGAGTTCCTTAGCGACAACAATCGAAGCAGCGCGGAGCGCGACGAGCTCTATCACGAAGTTCTTATGGCTGTGGAAGACATGACCGACCTTATCGACTCGCTCCTTGAGTTCTCACGGACTCGGGAGTCGCTCCGCCCCACTTACGGAGATCTGGAAGAGGTGGTCGAGCGTTCCATCCAGAGTGTACGCGCCAATCCGGAGTATCATTCGGTGCACATCACCGTCCACAAAGACGGAGCTACCGATGGCTGGTTCGATTCCCGCAAGCTCGAGCGCGTTTTCCAGAACTTGCTCATCAATGCTTGCGAAGCAGTGTCGCCCGAAAAGGGCCACATCCGTGTGGACATTCATGCTAACAAGAGCGCCATCGAAGTGCGCATCGCCGATAACGGACACGGCATTCCGGACCTCGTGCGCGAACGCCTGTTCGAACCTTTTGTGAGCCAAGGCAAGGAAAACGGCACAGGCCTGGGCTTGACTGTCGTGCAAAAAATCGTGCAAGACCATGGTGGGGACGTGAGAGTGGAAAGCACATCTTCCGACGGTACAGTCTTTCTGATCGTGCTTCCGGGAACGCGCGGAACGCCAATTGCATCCGCGACCGGCGATGGTGTCGTGCGCTCCAACGCTCGTGTTAAAACAGCCGAATGAGAGCTGGTACCCCGCAATTTGCTAAAGAACAATTAGGCGAAATCAAACTGCACCTTGTTTTTCTTTTGGGGGGAGTATGTGGATCGAGCGTCCTTTCGCTTACATCACGTTAGTCTTTCTCCTGATCGTCTCTTTCGCTTCAGAGCGCAGCGTGGCACAGTCCCCGGCTTCTGATGGTAAGACTACGCAGGACGCTGCTCTCGCGGAGACCGTCAAGCAACTGCAGGAACAAGTGAAGGAGTTGCGTTCCATCGTCTTGGACCTCCGAACCGAATCGGAACGCTACCATGCCGAAGCCAGCGAACTCCGTCAGGAATTGCATTCTGCGGTCGCCCGTCTGCCGCAGCAGCCCGCAACTGAGGTCCTACAGAGCTCCGAGCAGTCGAGCGGACAGCCTGAGGCGACTCAGCCCAACTCGAATAGCACTCAGGAATCCAAAGTCAATGCTCGACAGGAAAGACTAGAGGAGCAATACGAACTGCTCACCGGCAAGATCGATGATCAGTATCAGACCAAAGTGGAGAGCGGCTCGAAATACAAAGTACGCCTGTCAGGCTTGCTGCTGATGAATGTTTTCAGCAATCGGGGTGGGATCCTGAACGCCGACCTGCCGGGCCTCGTAGATGCTCCTGACGCCCTTGGTCGCTCGAACAGTACAGGTTTTTCGCTCCGCCAATCGCAGATCGGCCTGGAAGTTTTTGGACCAGAGATCGCTGGCGCGAAAACGCATGGCGAGTTGCAGGCCGATTTCGCCGGCGGATTCCCATCTGCGCCCAACGGTGTGGTGTTCGGCTTAATGAGGCTGCGAACTGGCACTATCCATCTCGATTGGCAGCATACTTCCGTGGTCGCGGGCCAGGACAGCCCATTCTTCTCAGCACTCTCGCCCACGTCTTTCGCCACCGTCGCCGAGCCCGCCTTCGCCTACTCCGGAAACCTGTGGACCTGGATCCCTCAGGTCCGCGTCGAGCACCGTCTCACGCTTTCCGAAAACTCGAGTCTCATGTTGCAAGGCGGAATTCTCGACGGACTGACCGGCGAGCGTCCCCTGTATTCCTACGGACGCGTGCCCCAGGCCGGTGAATATTCCCGCCAGCCGGGATATGCAGGCAGGATCGCGTGGTCCCACAATCTGTTCGGTCAGCCCCTTATGTTTGGCGCGGGTGGATACTACACCCGTCAGAACTGGGGCTTCGATCGAAACGTCAAGGGTTGGGCGAGCACACTCGACTGGACAGCACCACTCGGCAGTCGCCTCAGCCTGAGCGGAGAATTTTATCGTGGCCAGGCACTGGGTGGACTCGGCGCGGCTGCCTACCAAAGCGCGCTCTTCAGTGGGAACCCCACCGACCCTGCCAGCCGCGTGCGCGCCCTTGAGACCATGGGAGGCTGGGCGCAACTGAAATTCCGCGCGTCCTCGAAGCTGGAATTCAACGCGGCCGCGGGGCAGGATAACCCGTTCGCGAGTGAGATCCGCGCGTTCCCCTTTTCTGCCTATACCAGCGTCGCCGCCGCAACAGCGATCGCTCGCAACCAGAGTGGGTTGTTCAACTTCATCTACCGGCCGCGCTCCGATCTGATATTCTCCGCCGAGTATCGCCACATCGCCACCTACCAGATCGACAACTCGCGTTACACAGCCGAGCAGCTCAACCTGGTCATGGGGATTTTGTTCTGAGCCGGCATTTTTTCATTTCGACAGTCTTACGCCTTGGCATCTCGCTAGGCTGCGTGGGTGTGTTTCTCGTCTCGTGCTTAACATCGCAGGCACAAGACTTCACAGTCACAGGTCAGGTCGATCTGGTGAGCGAGGGCTCTTCGAAGAGCGCCAAGGGTGATCGCAGCAACGTGGTCGTATGGTTAACCGCTCTCGACGATCGTCCCGGACTGCACACCGTCTCACAGGAAACTCCCCACCCGCCTCCGCGCCTGGTGCAAAAAGACAAGCGTTTCTCCCCGCACGTCGTGGTCGTGCCGGCCGGGACTTCAGTCGAGTTTCCGAATCACGATCCCTTCTTTCACAACGTGTTCTCGCTGTTTGAAGGCAAGCGCTTTGACCTCGGCCTTTACGAAGCCGGCACCACTCGTATGGTGCGCTTCGATCGCACTGGCGTGAGCTATATCTTTTGCAACATTCATCCGGAAATGAGCGCCGTCGTGGTCGCTTTAAAAACTCCGTACTACGGAGTCTCAGATAAAGGCGGGAAAGTTGCCATCCCTCATGTGCTCGCCGGCCGCTATTCGATGCAAGTGTGGGCGGAGGGCGCAAGCGGCGACAATCTGAAAGCGCTCACTCGAGAGATTGAAATTTCCGAGACCGCGCACTCCCTGGGAACGCTGCGCATTCTTGAAGACAGCCCTCCGGCGCCCCACAAGAACAAGTATGGCCGCGACTATGACGCGCCCGGCACCGACTATCCGCCGGGTCAACCTAAATAGGGGGACCTGCTTCCAAAAGATATGAGCGCTGGAGGACTGCTGGCGAGAGGGCAAACTCGCGTGGTGGCTAGCAAGGCTGGAACAGCGCCGGCCGCCTTCGGCGCGAAACTGAAATAGGGTGAGGTATCGCCAGCCAACAAACCAGCTACTTTCCCACCTTCTGATCAATCTGAGCGACGAGGTTTTTCACATCTGCCGCCATTGGACTGGTCGAGTCATACTTGAGAAAGTGTTGGAAGGCGTGCCTGGCGTCGTCTGCCTTTTTCTGACGCAGCAGGGCATAGCCCAATACGACGTACACACCCGGATCCGTTTCCTTCAGCTTAATCGCATTTCGAGCGTGCCCCGCCGCTTCAGGGAACTTTTTTAGAGCGAATGTTACCTTTGCGAGTTCAAATTGTGCGTCGGGATTATCGGGCTCGAGTTCCGCGAAGCGATTCAACGGTTTCTCGGCCATTTCCACTCGATTTGTTCTCGCATAGATGACCCCCAGTAAGTATTGGGACCGGGGCATCCTGTCCTCGATCTCTATGGCCTTCAATAAGGACGCTTCCGCTTGCGACGCTTGATTGGTCTTCAGTTGGGCGACTCCCAGAAGTTGATAGGCTTCAGCATACTTCGGATAGAGCGCAATCGCCTTTTGCAGGTGAGGGATAGCGCCCGAAAAGTCATTGTCGTTAATCGCCCTTTGACCGTTATCGAATTCCGCCCTCGCGTCGGGTGTGATTGCCGCAATGCGACCGTCGATTACGCCGGTTGCCGGCACCGCCGGCATATTGCTATTTTTCGCCTTGAGCGTAATCCATTCCAAAGTGCGGCACGGATTTAAGCTTACGTCAACGCGTCCCCAGACAGGACGATAGCCGGGGGCTTCGATCTTGTATTGAATTATCATGCAAGGCACACCCGCATGGAATTTACCCATTCGATCGGTGGTCGTGATGGTGCGCCAACTGCTTTCGCCGTCGGTCCACAATTCGACTTGCACAAATGGTGCCGGGGCATTGTTTTCATAGCGGACCACACCCTGAAAATTGGTCCCTGCTTCATTACCACTGTCGCTTTGCAGTTGCGCCACAACAGGGACAGCTGAAAAAGCGAGAGCAATCCACGCCATATTTCGCGCTAGCTTTTGCCACGAAAGGATCCGCATGGGATACCTCCAAACGGCGATCGATTCGACGGAGTGGGCTTACCCACCAGCGTCGGCGGAGTGACGCTATCTCACACTTTCCCTGCCCTCACCGGTTTTCCTATCAAGAATATTGTGATCCGGTTTGGCCGAGAACTCAATGCCCTTCAGGCGGAAGTCCCTTCGTTCACGCCGTTTCGAGCCGAGTTCCTTGAAAGCGGCCCTAATTTGCACCAGCTAAGAGTTCTTAATGCTCTTGCTCGCCTTGTCAAACGTCACCGCGCTCTTCCGAAAATACGACTCATTCGCCATGTGGCACGCCAGCGCTGCATGATTGCCGAACACGGCATCCTCGACCACCGGCTTTCTCGTCCGCACCGCCTCGAAGAACCTCCACAGGTGCGGCTTCAGCTCATCGTAAGAAACGCCGCGATAGGTCGTAGCGGCCTCCAGCGGCTCTTGGCCCGGTGGAGGATCATGTTCCGCGTGCCACTGCTTCAAGTACTCTTGCCGCATTGCTCGCGGAAAAGACTGCGTCGCGTAGTAGCTGGGAGAAGTGTCGGCGCCTGGCTGAGGAACATGCGTGACGGCGCCTTCGCTCACCTCGATGTACCCCTTCGCCCCCTGGAAGCGCACGACCTCTGGACTCTCCGTCCCCAGGTTGAGCCACGCGTAAATCGGTACATTGCCATATTCGAACAAGGACGCATGTACATCGGGCATGTTCCGGCCGTCTTTCCAGCGCAGAATGCCGCCCATCGCCATGGCCCGCTTCGGTGGCTCATTCAAGTTCAGCGCGAACATGATCCCGCTGATCATGTGCACCAGCAGATCGCCCGCAACCCCGGTGCCGTACTCCTTCCAGCAGCGCCAGCGCGCGAAAAGCAGAGGATCGAACGCGCGTTTCGGAGCAGTCCCTTGCCACATGTCCCAGTCGAGTGTCTGGGTCGAAAGGTCGGGCGGCGGTGGATACTCCCAGGCTCCCGTGGGATCGTTGCGTCCCAGCGAGCCCTCCACCAGGCACAGGTCTCCAATCGCCCCCTGCGCGAGCAATTCTTTCGCCTTCCCGTAAATCACTGAACTCACACGCTGCGATCCGACCTGCACGAACTTTCCCGTCTTCTGTTGCGCCGCCGCCATATCGAAGCCATCGGCGACCGAATGCGACATCGGTTTCTCGCAGTAGATATCCTTGCCCGAATTCACGGCATCCACGACGATCTGGCGATGCCAGTGATCCGGAACCGCCGCGATCAGGCAGTCGATCTCCTTATTGTCGAGCAGTTCCTGGTAGCGCCGCGTCGTCGGGAGGGAAGGGTTCACGATCTCTTTCGCGAGCGTATGCCGGCCGTCGTATAAGTCGCACGCCGCCACGCATTCCACGCCCGGCAGCGTGATGGAAGTCGTCAGCAATCCCGAGCCTTGCATCCCAACGCCAATGATGCCGAAGCGAATGCGGTCGCTCGCCGGACCGGGGCGTGCCGGCGGTATCGCTTCTGCGTCCAGACGGATCGTATTCGCGGCCGCCAGAGCACCCGCAACTCCACCGCTGGTTTGCAAAAATTCACGACGGGAAAAATTCTTCTTCATAAATCCTCCCACAGTGAGCTGGTGACGACCCTAACTACTTTGCGAGCGGCTTCATCGCGACTTCCTTGAAGAAGACCACGTCATTGTCGCTATGGTTCTGCAGTCCAATGTAGCCGTCATTGGGACGCGGCCCACGTTGCGGTTCAAAATTGAACTTCCGTTCGGGTACGGGTTGCCCCTCGACATAGTCCGTGACCTTCGCGCCGTTTAACACCACTATCGTCCGCGGACCATCAAGAGTAATCTCCATCGTGTTCCACTCCGGCCCAGGCTTGCCCGGTTTTGCCAGCGGCTTGGTCAGTGAATAAAGCGTCCCCGTAACGTGGTATTCATCTTCATTGGACTTCTCGGGCTCATTGTCAATCTGAACCTCGTACCCATAGTGCACTGGCATCCATTCCTCTCGCGGTTCAATCGGAATGCGAATGAACACGCCGGAGTTGTCATTGTGATCGCGCATCTTGTACACGACGCGAATCACGCAGTCTCCTAGTTTTCCTCCCGTCCAGTACAGCAATCCCATTCCCCCATGCGTGCGGATAAGCCCGTCCTCGACCGTCATCTCGCCCGGACCCACATGTTTCCACCCGACCAGGTCCTTGCCATCAAAAAGCTGTTTCCATTCACTGGATTGGGCCAAGGCGATATTCGCAGAGAGAAAAATCAGAGCTATCAACAGAGTGGTGCGCACAATTCACCTCGACCCAGCAAAGTACTCGGCACATGAAATTTTCGCCGTGCGCCGAGATTATAGTTCCTCATTCCCGCCAGCACACGAACCGAAGGAAAGACTCGCCCAAACCGACTCTCTTGGATAGAAATTCGCCTGTCGAAGGTTGTGAAGCAAACCGGCAGAATATGGCATGATGCTGGCCAATACATACTCTGCGAGGACCGATGACCTCGATCTCAGAAACAGCGAAGCATCTCCTCTCACTCGAAGGCAAGGTCGCCATGGTCACGGGCGCTGCTTCCGGCATCGGGCGCGGTATCGCGTTGCGTCTCGCCGAATTGGGCGCCGCGATCGTCATCCTGGACATCGATGCAGCGGGAGCCAAATCCACCGAGGAGAGGATCGCTCAGCAAGGAAAGGTGCGCTTCGAGAAGTGCGATGTCCGTTCCAGTCGCGATTGTCAGCGAGCGGTTGCGGCAGCCATCGATGCCTTCGGCAAAATTGACATCCTGTGTAACAACGCCGGTGTCATCTTCCGCAAGGATGTCACGAACCTGACAGAAGACGAGTGGGATCTCGCTCTCGACGTCACCTTGAAAAGCATCTTCCTGCTGTCACGAGAAGTGATCCCCCACATGATCAAGGCCGGCAGTGGTGCGATCATCAACACCGGCTCCGGATGGTCCCTGAAAGGAGGCCCGCAGGCCGCTTCCTATTGTGCGGCCAAGGCGGGCGTTCTCAACCTGACCAGAGCCATGGCCATCGACTACGGCAAACACAACATCCGCGTGAATTGCGTCTGCCCCGGCGACATCGATACTCCCATGCTGCAGAGTGAATGCGAACAACTCGGCGAGAAAACCGTAACCTTCCTGCGCGAAGCGGCCAACCGTCCCATCGCTCGCGTGGGCACTCCTGAGGATGTGGCGAATGCAGTACTTTTCCTGGCAAGTGGGATGGCAACGTGGATCACCGGCACGCACCTGGTCGTCGACGGAGGAGGGCTCGCCTAAGAAACAAGTGTGAGTGGTGGACGAAACGATCAACCAGCCGCATAGCAGCGACATTCGTTAGCCCAGCGCGTAAGCGCCGGGTAGGGAAGGATGAAACAAATCGAGCCCGCTTCAGCGGGCGACACAATTCTCGTGACGCGCTCTTTGAAGGGACGCGGCTTCAGCAACTGAGAAAACGAAATTTCGACCTGAGATGAACCAATCTGACCTGCGAAATCCCGCTAGTCGCCTTCCACTGCGCTGGCCGCACCCACCGGAATAGCCTTCCCCGAGAGCGTTGTCCAACCGCGTCGCGAGAGATCCCAGAAAATCAGGTACCCGGCAACGCCAGCCATCGCGAGCAGCACGAATCCCCAAATCCACTGGCCAAATACCAGCTTGCCAATCCCAAACAAGCATCCGTAGACCAGGATCACCCCCATCACCCAGTTGAACGCGTTCGCCTTAACGTCGCGCACCTCAGGTAGTTCCGGCACCAGCTTTGCGATCCGCTTCCACCCGTAGACCGTCGGATGCACTCGCTTGTAGAAGCCAATCAGGGTCGCATCGGACTCGGGATGAGTCGCGAACGTCGCAATCACCCATGCGATCGTCGTCACGAATCCGGTAATCAAGGCAGTTTTCGCATAGACCAGGGTGTCGTTTCCGCTGAACGGCACTCGGCTTAATCCCATGGTCATCAGCGCCGCTACCGCCATCGCCACAATCTCACTCCAGGCGTTGATGCGCGACCAATACCAGCGCAGGATATAAACCGCGCCCGTCCCGAAGCCGATGTTCAGAACCAGTTGCCATCCCTGGTTAATCGATGCCAGACGCGTCGCGGTATAGCCGCTCCCGAGCACCAGCAACACCGTGAACAGCTTGCTGATCAGCACATAATGCTTCTCGGTCGCGCCGCGCACGAAAAATCGCTTGTAAAAATCATTGACCAGATACGAACTACCCCAGTTCAACTGCGTTCCGATCGTCGACATGAACGCCGCCAGGAACGCTGCCACCATCAGGCCCCGCAACGCGGGCGGCAGATAATCGCGCAGCACCATTACATAGCCCTGCTCCGGATTCTGTGCGAAGGCCGCACTCGGATGCAGTCCGCCATAAGGCGAATACACGACGATGGCCACCAGCCCCGTAACCACCCAAGGCCACGGCCGCAGCGCGTAATGCGCGATGTTGAACCAAAGCGTGGCGCCCAGCGAATTCTTCTCGTCTTTCGCGCTGAACATGCGCTGCGCGACGTAACCTCCGCCGCCTGGTTCTGCTCCCGGATACCATGCCAGCCACCACTGCATGCCCAGGTAGACGATGAACGTCAGCACCGGAAGCGTCCACAGCGCGTTGGTCGTGAATCCCAGGTGAAAATCCGGCAGAAAGGCCGTCGGATCGGAGACCTGCAGGCCGGATTGTCGCGCATTGTTCGCGATGACCTGCAAATGCACCTGCAGAGCCTGCATGCCGCCAATCTTTGCCACCGCCACCCAGGCCAGCACGATGATCATCGCCATCTTCAGGGCAAACTGGAAAAGGTCCGTCACCAGCACGCCCCACAGTCCGCCAATGAACGTGTAAAGCCCCGTGAATGGAATCAGGATGAAGACGCAAATCAGCAAGGCCGTCGAACGCGGATCGCCCAGCGTGTAGTGAATCGCATGGCTGCCCACGCTGAGCTGCAACACGCGCCCGGCCGCGATCGCCGGGCCCAGCAGTACGGTGATGATGCTCACCATCGCCTGCGTCACCCAGCCCAGGATGAAGCAGTTCATCAACAGACCCAGGTAGATTGCCTTGAATCCGCGAAGAAACGCTGCCGGCTTGCCTCCATAACGAAGCTCAACCAGCTGTACGTCGGTCAGAATTTCCGCCCGCCGCCAGTAGCGCGCAAAGAAGAAGAC